>Ga0209720_1003367_pt1 | contig 11039 bp, 7 predicted proteins | sample AD_JPNMR3_MetaG_FD_184426 | JGI IMG/M metagenome (GOLD analysis project Ga0209720, IMG submission 184426) | Active sludge microbial communities of municipal wastewater-treating anaerobic digesters from Japan - AD_JPNMR3_MetaG (SPAdes) (version 2) | ecosystem: Engineered > Bioreactor > Anaerobic >...
GATTTATTCTAATTTTATGCTTTTATAAGGGATAGGATCTTTTATAAAGGACAAAGGTATCATTACAAGATATCAATTTAAGGTCTTTGACATATTGGAAAAAAGAGAAAAGAAGTAGTAATGAAGGTCAATAGTAATATATTGATTGGAATCGAGCGACAAAAAAGCAAATAAGAGCGAACGGTGGATGCCTTGGCTCTGGGAGGCGATGAAGGACGTGATAAGCTGCGAAAAGCTTGGGGGAGGTGCAAATAACTGCAGATCCCGAGATATCCGAATGGGGCAACCCAGCACAGTGAAGCTGTGCTATCCTGCATAGCAGGAGGCGAACGTGGGGAACTGAAACATCTTAGTACCCATAGGAAAAGAAAACAAAAGTGATTGCGTAAGTAGTGGCGAGCGAAAGCGTAATAGCCCAAACCAATTATGTTGTCAAGCATAATTGGGGTTGTAGGACTGCAAAATATTAATTTAATACTGAACTGGAATCGTAATGGAAAATTGGACCGTAGAAGGTGATAGTCCTGTACAGGTAAGGTATTAAATTGATGGCAGTATCCTGAGTAGCGCGGGACACGAGAAATCCTGTGTGAATCTACCGGGACCATCCGGTAAGGCTAAATACTCCCCAGAGACCGATAGTGAACCAGTACTGTGAAGGAAAGGTGAAAAGCACTTCAAATAGGAGGGTGAAATAGAACCTGAAACCGTTTGCTTACAAGCGGTCGGAGCCCCGAGCAAGTCGAGGGGTGACGGCGTGCCTTTTGCATAATGAACCTACGAGTTACTGTCATTGGCAAGGTTAAGCACTTCAGGTGTGGAGCCGAAGCGAAAGCGAGTCTGAATAGGGCGTTATAGTCAGTGGTAGTAGACGCGAAACCAAGTGATCTACCCTTGAGCAGACTGAAGTTTGGGTAACGCCAAATGGAGGGTCGTACCGGTATACGTTGAAAAGTGTTCGGATGACTTGAGGGTAGGGGTGAAAGGCCAATCAAACTTGGAGATAGCTCGTACTCCCCGAAATGCATTTAGGTGCAGCCTTGATATTAAGTTTACAGGAGGTAGAGCCACTGATTGGATGCGAGGGTTTCAACGCCTGTCAAGTCCAGATAAACTCCGAATGCCTGTAAATGTTTATCAGGAGTGAGGGCGCGGGTGCTAAGGCCCGTGTCCGAGAGGAGAAGAATCCAGACCATCAGCTAAGGTCCCGAAATACATGCTAAGTTGAAAAAAACGAAGTCAAACTACACAGACAGCTAGGATGTTGGCTTGGAAGCAGCCATTCATTCAAAGAGTGCGTAACAGCTCACTAGTCGAGTGGTTAGGCGTGGTTAATAATCGGGCATTAAGCATGTTACCGAAGCTATGGGATTTTTATAATCGGTAGGGGAGCATTCCATTGCAGCATCGAAGGTGTGAGGTGACTCATGCTGGAGCGGATGGAAGAGCAAATGTAGGTATAAGTAACGATAAAGGGGGTGAGAAACCCCCTCGCCGAAAGACTAAGGTTTCCTGATCAACGATAATCGGATCAGGGTAAGTCGAGGCCTAAGAAGTAGCCGAAAGGCGAATTCGAAGGAAGAACAGGTTAATAATCCTGTACTGCTGTATGAAGCGATGCGGGGGAAAAGTAGTGACAGCTCTGCGACCTGACGGAATAGGTCGTTGAAGGGTGTAGGTATTGAGAAGAATAGGTAAGTCCGTTCTTTGAGCCGAACCTGATAGTACCGAGCGTACTTGTACAATCGGATAATGAGTGTAATCAGACTTTCAAGAAAATCCGCTAAGCAATAATTTATACAGTACTCGTACTGTAAACGGACACACGTAGTTGAGTAGAGCATACTAAGGCGCTCGAGAGATTCACAGCTAAGGAACTAGGCAAAATGGTCCCGTAACTTAGGGAGAAGGGACGCTTCCTCATGCGAATGAGAAGCCGCAGAGAAATGGCCCAGGCGACTGTTTACCAAAAACACAGGGCTTTGCCAAAATGAAAATTGAAGTATAAGGCCTGACACCTGCCCGGTGCTGGAAGGTTAAGAGGAGAAGTTAGCCTGTTGAAGGCGAAGCTTTGAATTGAAGCCCCAGTAAACGGCGGCCGTAACTATAACGGTCCTAAGGTAGCGAAATTCCTTGTCGGGTAAGTTCCGACCTGCACGAATGGTGTAACGATCTGGGCGCTGTCTCAGCTGTGATCTCGGTGAAATTGTAGTATCGGTGAAGATGCCGATTACCCGCAACGGGACGGTAAGACCCCGTGAACCTTTACTATAGCTTTACATTGGATTTGGGCATTTGATGTGTAGGATAGGCCGGAGGCTGTGAAGCAGTGGCGCTAGCTGCTGTGGAGCCGTCGTTGAAATACGGCCCTTCAAGTGTCTGAGTTCTAATCTGATGGTTATCAGAGACAGTGTATGGTGGGTAGTTTGACTGGGGTGGTCGCCTCCAAAAAAGTAACGGAGGCTTCCAAAGGTGCGTTCAGACCGATTGGTAACCGGTCGTAGAGTGCAATGGCATAAGCGCGCTTGACTGAGAGACAAACAAGTCGAACAGGTAGGAAACTAGGGCATAGTGATCCGGTGGTTCTGTATGGAAGGGCCATCGCTCAAAGGATAAAAGGTACTCCGGGGATAACAGGCTGATCATTCCCAAGAGCTCATATCGACGGGATGGTTTGGCACCTCGATGTCGGCTCGTCACATCCTGGGGCTGGAGAAGGTTCCAAGGGTTGGGCTGTTCGCCCATTAAAGTGGCACGCGAGCTGGGTTCAGAACGTCGTGAGACAGTTCGGTCCCTATCTGTTGTGGGCGTAGGAAATTTGCGGAGGTCTGACACTAGTACGAGAGGACCGTGTTGGACGAACCTCTGGTGTACGGGTTGTTTCGCCAGGAGCACTGCCCGGTAGCTAAGTTCGGTTAGGATAAGTGCTGAAAGCATCTAAGCACGAAGCCGGCTTCAAGATGAGATTTCCAATTAAGGGTCGTGGGAGACTACCACGTTGATAGGTTACAGGTGGAAGGCAGAAATGCGCGAGCCGAGTAATACTAATAGCCCAAGAGCTTTTTTGTAGAAGAATTACTGCTTTTTGTCTCTTTTTTCCGATGTGTCATTTGATATAAAATAGGAGTAAAGAAAATATTAAGGTGGTTATAGCGGCAGGGTTCCACCTCTTCCCATTCCGAACAGAGAAGTTAAACCTGCCAACGTCGATGGTACTGCTCACAAGGTGGGAGAGTAGATAGCCGCCGTTTTTAAGTAAAGCTCTGTGAAATTTTTTTCATGGAGCTTTGTTTGTTTTTCATATCAAACCGCTATCAAACTTTATATTTCATCCAGTGATATAAACAGATTGATTTTATCGTTTCCTTATCCAGATTTTCTAATTGTTCTGCTAATGTATCTTCAACATCTTTCAAAGATTCGAAGATCCTATTTTTAAATCCTCCTTTTTCTCTTATATGATGCCATAAATTCTCTACAGGACTTACTTCAGGGGAACGCGAAGGTTGGAACAACAGAACTATATTTTCCTCTTCTTTGTTTTTTCTCCTGTGTGCCAGGAGGCTTTGTCCATCGCCATGATAATTCTATAATCGTGAAATTCTTCTGAAAAACCTTCCATAAATAGATTCATACATTGAGTATTGGCATAGGGAAGTATTAAAGAATAGGATTCACCTGTTTCAGGACACACAGCTGTGTAAGCATACATCTACTGGCGAATCATCTGTTTACCAACTTTTGCTTTTCTTCCAGAAGGAACCCAACAAGAACAAACATTATCAATTCGTCCAAATCTTGCTTCGTCTTGAAAAAATAGTTTTATAGGTCTTTAATATTTTCATGGTTTTTTTTCTCGTAAAGATACAAAAAATATTATACATGATGGCGGTTAAGTATCAGTTCAAAATTCGAAACTCACAAACTTAAAACTCGAAAATGGTCAATTTTCATCTCACCGTACGAGGTTGTTCTAAAACAATATTGTTAATAGATACCCATGTAAAATATTTTTTTAATTTTTGTCATATACTAATAATCCTGTTACTAAAGATGAAAAGGCTCTCTTGATTATTTCCTTTGTTTCATATCCAGATAATTTCTGTTTATTCCCGTTTTAATTGTTCTATTTTTTTCTCCTTTTCAATTTCATGTAACATGATGGTATAACTGTTTTCATAACCACAACTCTCATTTTGATTTCCTGTATTACTGTATAAATTAACTTCCAGAGCGATTCTTTACTTTACAGTAATAAAATTTTGCAAATCTAAGATTACAAAATTAGTATTGATATTCAAATATTTATATGAATGTTCCAAAAAGTGTGAAAAACGAATGATTAACTTGCCATTAAAAAACCTGATTCACCACTGTTCACTTTCTTTGCCTTCGTAGTATTCAATAAATGCTTTGTTAACCATGCGATTGCCGCCTGGTGTTGGATAATTGCCCGTGAAATACCAGTCACCTTTGTGGTTTGGACAGGCTGTGTGCAAACCATCAACTGTTTGATAAACCAATGTAACAGGACAATGAACTTCTTCAGGCGTTAACATTTTAGCAATTTGTATAGAAATTTCCTCTTGTGTAAAAGGCTCATAAATTTCTTTTACATAATTGATTATTTTTTCTTTGGGTAAATTTTCCTGTTCTTTGCATTTCTGATAAATTTCATCGATAAAAGATTGTTTCCCTTTTTCTTGTAAAAGTTGAATGGCAGCCCGAAAAGCACAAAATTCATTCATCCGAGCCATATCAATTCCATAATAATCTGGAAAACGAACTTGTGGTGAGGAAGAAACAATGATTATTTTTTTTGGATCCAATCTTCCTAAAATACTTAAAATACTTTGTTTCAAAGTTGTACCACGAACAATAGAATCATCTATAATAACCAAATTATCTGTTTTTCCGGGTCTGAGCGAGCCATAAGTAATATCGTAAACATGAGCTGCCAGATCATTTCTTTCTTTGTTTTGTGAAATGAAGGTACGTAGTTTTATATCTTTAAGCAACACTTTTTCAACGCGAGGAATATTTCCTGTAGTTGTTCTGATGCCCTGAATCATGCCGTAAAAAGCTACTTCAGCCGTATTGGGAATAAAGGAAAAAACAGTATTTTCCAGATCATAATCAACGGCTTTTAAAATTGGAACTGATAAAGATTCTCCTAATTTTTTTCGTTCCCGATAAATATCTCTGTCGCTTCCTCTGGAGAAATAAATTCGTTCAAAAGAACACGGTGTAAGTTCAGAATCAGCTTCACGAATCGTTTCAAATCTAATTTCACCATTTTTTCTGATAATGATGGCTTCCCCAGCTTGTAATTCATGAATATCTTCAATTTTAACATTCATAGCAGTTTGAATCACAGGTCGTTCTGAAGCAACTACCGCAATTTCTTCGTCTGCATAATAAAAGGCTGTACGAATGCCTTTGGGATCACGAAAAGCAAAAGCATCTCCATACCCCAACATGCCAGCTATTACATAACCGCCGTCCCAATATCGTTCTGATTTTCGGATAAAAGAAGCAATGTCCAGATTTTCCTCAATTTTTTTAGTAATAACGATGTCGTTGCTGTAACGCTGTTTGATTAAATCATATTCACGTTGTACTTCTCGATCCAGCTTATCGCCCAATGATTCAAGCATTAAGAAAGTATCTGATTTATCACGCGGATGTTGTCCTTGCGAAGTAAGTAATTCAAAAATTTCATCTACATTTGTTAAGTTAAAATTACCAGCCAGCACGAGTGTTCTTGCTTTCCAGTTATGTCGTCGAAGAAAAGGATGAATATATTTTAAACCTTCTCTTTCGCTTGTACTGTATCGCAAATGTCCTAAATAAAGTTCACCTGCAAAAGGACATAACATTTTTGCCTTTTGTGTATCAGAAGAATATTCTTCGCATGCGTCTTCTTTATTTTGAGAAATATCTTGAAAAATTTCTTGTATAGCATTTTTACCTTCTATACGTTTTCTGGAAATATATTCTTCGCCTGGTGGCATATCTAATTTAACGCAAGCAAGTCCAGCACCTTCCTGACCTCTGTTGTGTTGTTTTTCCATTAATAAATACATTTTTTGGAGACCATATTCCCAGCTTCCATATTTTTTTTGATAATATTCAAGTGGCTTTAAAAGCCTTATCATTGCAATTCCGCACATAATAAACAAAAAATTATTAAAAAATTGAATTCATTATTCTGTTTTTTCAGAGAATAAAAAATCAGAAGTTTTTCTATTAAAATTAAAGAATCAAAAATATTATTCCACTGTTACAGATTTTGCCAGATTCCGTGGTTGATCTACATCACATCCTTTCGCAATGGCAATATGATAAGCCAGCAATTGTAAAGGAATAACCGAAAGAAGAGGAACCAGACATTCTTCAGCAGGTGGAATAGAAATTGTATAGTTAGATAAATTTTTTACGGTAATATCTCCTTCAGTAATTATAGAAATAATTTTCCCTTTTCTTGCTTTGATTTCTTGAATGTTGCTAATTATTTTTTCATAGGTAGAAGAATTAGTGGCAATGACAATTACTGGCATTTCTTGATGTATCAGTGCAATGGGTCCATGTTTCATTTCAGCTGCTGGCAAACCTTCAGCATGTATATAAGAGATTTCTTTTAATTTTAAAGCACCTTCTAAAGCCACAGGATAATTGTAACCCCTACCCAGATAAATAAAATTTTGGGCATAAGTAAAAATTTTGGAAAAATCTGCAATTGCATCATTTTGTTTTAAAATGGTTGCAATTTTCTCAGGAATTTTCCCTAATTCTTTAATAATTTTTAAATAAAGTTCTTTTTCAATGGTTCTTTTTTCTTCGGCAATTATCAAAGCGAGCATTGTCAAAACAGTTACCTGTGCAGTAAATGCTTTTGTCGAAGCAACTCCAATTTCAGGACCAACATGAGTATAACAACCTGAATCTGTGTTGCGAGCGAGTGAAGAACCTACTACGTTGCAAATTCCAAAAATAAAAGCTCCTTGCGATTTTGCTAATTGAACAGCAGCTAGTGTGTCAGCAGTTTCGCCTGATTGCGAAATGGCAATTACTACATCATTTTTATTTATAACTGGTTTACGATATCTGAATTCAGAAGAATATTCTACTTCAACAGGAATTCTTGCAAATTCTTCAAAAGCATACATTCCAATTAAAGCTGCATGCCAGGAAGTTCCGCAAGCAGTAATAATGATTCGTTTAGCATTTAAAAATTTTTCCTTATTGTCAATAAAGCCTGATAAAGTGATATTGTTTTCGTCCACATTGACTCGCCCACGCATACAATCACTGAGTGTTTTGGGTTGTTCAAAAATTTCTTTGAGCATGAAGTGAGGAAATCCACCTTTCTCAAGTTGGCTTAACGTCATTTCAAGTTCTTGTACTTCAGGTGTTTTTTCAACGTTTGCTATGGTTTTAATTTTAATTCCCTTGCCTCTTTCGAGTGTCACAATTTCTTCATCAGCAAGATAAACTACTTTCCGTGTATATTCAATAATAGCGCTAGCATCAGATGCTAAAAAATATTCATTTTCGCCAATACCAATCACCAATGGACTGCTTTTGCGAGCAGCAATAATTACATCAGGATGATTTCTTTCGATTACTGCAATGGCATAGGCACCAACTACTTGATTCAACGCAAGTTGGACAGCAGTAGACAAATCTACTTGCTTTTTATTTTTCATGTATTCAATAAGTTGGACCAGAACTTCTGTGTCTGTTTCACTTTGAAAGGTAAATCCATGTTTTGTAAGTCCTTCTTTTAGAATGGAGTAATTTTCAATAATTCCATTATGAATCAAAGCGAGCTTTTTTGATTGCGAATAATGTGGATGAGCATTTATTTCATTGGGTTCACCATGTGTCGCCCAACGGGTATGAGCAATTCCAATCGTTCCTTCTATGTCTTTATTTTCAGTATAATGGATCAAATCACTAACTTTCCCTTTCGTTTTATAAATATTCAATTTATCATCATGTAGCAAAGCAATCCCTGCACTGTCGTAACCCCGATATTCCAATCGTTGTAACCCCTTTATTAAAATAGGATATGCTTGACGGTCACCAATATATCCAACAATTCCACACATAGTTAAGTAATTAATTTTATTTTTAAATAGAAAATTATTACAGAGGGAGGAATTTTGAAATTCATTTACAATGATTTAAAATAGAAAGAGTTAAAATTAAATTTCAGAGAAAACAGTAATTTATTTTTTCATTCATTTTAATTTGAAAAATCTTTCCCGTCAAATTCCTGCTTTTTCTAAAAGCCAATGCAAAATTGCGATTTTTTTTTGAGGTATAAAAGAATTTTTCTATAAAAAAGCAAAAATGCTTATCAAATTATTTCAGATCGTAGGAAGTTAAATATAGGGTGTTATTGGAATGGTGAAGAAGTTATATTTATATTACAATTAATTGATTATAAGCGATTTATAAATTTTTTAAAATAAAAAAAGCACATTTTGTTGTGCTTTTTAGGAAGGAGAGATTCATACAAAAAACTGATTGTTCAGAATCTTTTTGCAAGTTCTTCGGCTTCGTTGATAGCCTTATTCATGATTGCATCAACATCCATTCCCATGACGTCTAAATTATAAGCTTTAATGGCAGTATAATCCATTACGCCAAATAGTGCCATAATAGCTCTTAAATATTTGTCGCAAAATTCCCATTCATCAGCTATTCCTTCGCTATAATCGCCTCCGCTGGTAGTGATATTGACTGCTTTTTTCCCTTGACATAAACCCACAGAGCCATTCTCATTATATCCAAACGTAATATTGGGAATACTAATATAGTCAATATATGCCTTAAGGATAGCCGGCACCCCTAAGTTCCACATGGGTTCAGCAAAAACGTATTTATCCGCATTTTTGAACTGCAAAGCATATTTTCTCATCGGATTATCTTTCTTTTCCACTTCATTGTTTTCGTGAATTCTCACATCTTCTTCAGTTAAAAAATCAATATTTTCTTTATAAAGATCTAACGTAATGATTTCATCATAGGGATGATATTTTTGATAAGTTTCTATAAATTTATCAGAAATTTTGAAAGTTTTTGATTCATAAGCTGTCTTTGGATTTGCCTTAATATAAAGAACAGTACTCATATACCCACCTCCTTTTTAAGTGATTATTATCAAATTGTTATTTTTGAGAATTTGTTTGCAAAAGTAAAGAAAATATTGGGAATAAGGAATGCCGAAGAGTAATTTTTCTTTGAAATTCTTGACACTAACATAGCTTAATGATCACTTTATCATTCATATTGAAAGAATTGCTAAAAAACAAATAAGGGTTGTTATTTTCAGTAATAAATTCAAATAATAAAAAATGATAATTTCAATTATTGTGAAAAAGCAGTCAATAAAATGAATCTACATTTGTCATTAGGATTGAATTTCAAAGGGTGGTTATGAGAAAAATATTTTATAATTATTTGAATTACAATATAATATATCAATAAAATAATGAATAACCCCGAGGCAAGCCTCGAGGAATTCTTTTGATTAAAAAAATTGAGGTTGTTTTTCAAAATTGACGCAAGTAATTCTTACTCAATTCTATAAACAAAATATAAGTACATGAGAAAAAAAATTTTAACTGTTTAAAATTTGCTTCGGCAATTAAACATTTGTTTTTGAGGCTTTACCTCCAAATTCTACTAACTTTTTGCTTCAAAAGTGTTTATTTTTAATTGTTTCGGCGGTTTCGCTTTGCTTCAATTGTTTTGATACAAATCAGAATTTCCTTATAAAAATCCTTCTTTCCTCGCACCTTGTCTCATTAACTCAAAGCTCCAAGCTGCTGGCTATCAACTAAATTTTCATCTCTTGTGACTTGTAACTTGCAAACTCTAAAGTCCTTTTAAAATTATTCTTTACACATTTTTTGAAACACTATTTTTGTCTCTTTCGATGAGAACAATAAAAATAGAAATAAACGAATAAAAAAAAACACCTCAAAAGTTTTTTATAATTTTGAGGTGTAACTTATGCAAAAGACTACTATTTTTTACCTTTGTAGAAATTAATCAAGCATTTTTTGCTTTCTCAACAATTGCCTTAAAAGCTTCGGGGTGATTCATAGCTAAATCAGCCAAAACTTTTCTATTTATTTCGATATTGGCTTTATGCAAGGCACCCATCAATTTTGAATAAGACATACCCTCAAGACGAGCCGCGGCATTAATGCGTTGAATCCATAACGAACGAAAATTTCGTTTTTTGGTTTTACGGTCGCGATAAGCATATTGCAAGCCTTTTTCCCATGTATTTTTGGCTACTGTCCAAACATTTTTCCTACTTAAAAAATAACCTTTCGTCAGGTTTAAAATTCTTTTTCTTCTTTTACGTGAAGCTACGTGATTTACCGATCTTGGCATAATAATTAAATTTACGAATGTTAGCGTCGGACTGTTAATACGAACTTTAGGCTAATGCATTCAATTAATAATTAAATTTTTAAAATAAACTTTTTATTTTAACCCCAGCAGCATTTTTACACTTTTCAGATTTGTTTTATCCACCAGTGCTGAATGAGTTAAATTGCGTTTTTGTTTCTTTGTTTTTTTTCTTAAAAGGTGGCTTTTAAAAGCATGCCTTCTTTTTATTTTTCCACTCCCGGTAATGGAAAATCTTTTCTTTGCACCAGAATTAGTTTTTGTTTTTGACATTTTTAAAAAAATTTACATCTATTTATTTTATCTTTTTAGGTGATAATACAATGGTCATTCTTTTCCCCTCCAGTTCAGGTAAATGCTCAACTTTGGCATAATCTTCCAAATCATTAGCAAAACGTAATAACAAAACTTCTCCCTGTTCCTTAAAAAGGATTGAACGTCCTTTAAAAAACACATACGCTTTTACTTTACAACCATCTTTTAAAAATTCTTGCGCATGCTTTAATTTAAAATTATAATCGTGATCATCAGTCTGTGGTCCAAAACGAATTTCTTTCACAACAACCCTTGCCGTTTTGGCTTTTTGTTCTTTTTCCCGCTTTTTT
>Ga0209720_1003374_pt1 | contig 11027 bp, 13 predicted proteins | sample AD_JPNMR3_MetaG_FD_184426 | JGI IMG/M metagenome (GOLD analysis project Ga0209720, IMG submission 184426) | Active sludge microbial communities of municipal wastewater-treating anaerobic digesters from Japan - AD_JPNMR3_MetaG (SPAdes) (version 2) | ecosystem: Engineered > Bioreactor > Anaerobic...
TGTTACTAAGTAGCGTCCAAAGAAGACATTTCAAGATTGCAGGAGGCAAAGGTTGATATCAATACTAGAGATTAAAGACTTGCTGAAGTACTTTGGTAAAACCAAGGCTGTGGATGTAATTTCATTTTCTTTAGGAGAAGGGACTGTAATCGCTCTGTTGATCCCTAATAGTGCTGTGAAACCACTAAAACCACTACTTTAAAATGTATAGCTGGACTTTTCAAAAATCAGTCGGAACTATTACCATAGGCGATGTGGATTGCAGAGATGACAGAGCTCGCTTGCGGCTTGGATACATACCTGAAACACCTAATACCAATGACATACTCACCATCTGAGAGCACCTGATATTGGATTAACTTATAACCTTAAGGATTGGGAGAATAGAACAGAGAATTTCTTAGGCTGTTTTGACCTTCTCGTCAAGCGCGATGAATTGGGTTCAACTTTATTTAGTGGGATGAAACAAAAAACGATGATCTATTGTGCTGTGTTGCATCAGCCAGACGTAATTGTCTTTGACGAGCCCTTAATGGGTTTAGATCCCAGAGCAGTTAGATAACTAAGAATGTTTTTACTGAACTAAAAGCCAAAGGAAAATCACTGTTTATAAGCACGCACATGTTGGATATTTCTAAGCAGTTTTGCGACTACGTGCCGGACATGAAAAAGGAAATTCGTTGCCGAAGGTAGCGTGGATGAGCTTCGTGAGCAAGTGCATGCTTTTCTAGGTAGCTCACTAGAAGGTGTGTTCTTAGAATTAACAGAAGACGGTCATGAACGAGATAATTTGGGAAGTCCGCGCTTTGTTTTTTGCAAGTTAATGAATTATGTAAAGGACATCATGGTTCATCCTTCTAAGCTGGCTGGAACATTGTTTCGTGGGTTTTTAATGTTTTGATGGATCATTTCATTGGTTTTGGGCAAGCGTGAGATACAGCATGATACTCTTGGACATATGGTGTGGATGGGCTCGGAGCTGTTGTAATTGGGATTTTTGTTGGTTGATCTAAACAAAACTCCTGTTAAGCGATGCACTGAGTAATTTTGATATGGCGGATGTCAACTTACTATTCTAGTCTCCAGTAAGTCAATAAAATCATATACGCTCGGTCCGTTCTCCGGTACATGGGGATCTCAATAACTGTTGGTCTGATGTGGCTCCTGTTTTCGTTCTTATTTGTGTTTTTCACTCGTGTGCTCACTGACTGGTCAAAGTTGATTTATTCGATTTGTGGATTGATCATCTGCCCAAGTTGTAGGACGGCTTTGACATTTTTTGTTTATTCTTTGTCTCATCGTTTTGGCATTGGTAAATACGTGAAGATGGTCATAAAAGCTTCTACTAAGGTACTACTGTTTTATTCGCGCTACCTTTTTGTATCTACTGGTAGTTTGTTTGGTGGACTAGCGGCAGGATTGAGTGGATCGGCTTTGGCCAATCTTTTCCAGCGGTAAGATGGATAAAAACGCTTGTTGTTGCTCTCTTTACACAGTCAGCGACTGCGATGCTTCTTGCAGTGATTCTTGTTATTTATATTCTGTGAATAATACTAATCAGTGCATTGTCAATCTCGTTTGCCTTGGATTACTATTAGGAGACAGCGAGACTAGCTCAGTGGATGAGCGCTATTAAGGAGGGCAAGGTTGAAGAAGTTCAAAACGGTTCAGCAAAGGTCAAAAAACGACTGATCAGTGTTCCGTGGGAAATGAAAGGGCATTTTGTTTTTCTTTGGAAGGAGGCCGTTGCAAATGAACGTTCTGGGACATTCATCGAGTTTAGTTGGGATCATGTTCTTTCGCTCATTCTAGGCATTATTTTAGGGTTTTTGGCGGCTCCTTTGATGCTGTCACGGGATGCCCTGTTACATATTCTGTACTCTTGCTGTCTATTGGTACTAGTTCTCCCATGGGGCTTGGCTGGAAGTTAGGTAAACAGTATGTTTACATTTTTCCTGGTAAACCGTGGCAGAAAATATTGGCTATTACAGGTGTGTTGTTTCTCAAGGACTCCCTTAGGATTTCTGCCCTAATTGTTCCCATTGTTATAATCGTACTGCTGCGTTTAGCTCAGGTTTTGGCAGTGAGGGTTTTCTGGTGGTCGGCTGATGTCATTTTATTGTCTAGTGAAGTGGTGGTAAATGTGAGCTCACCTTTCAAGAAGAAAGGCGCCAATGACTGATTGGCTTATCTATGTATCTATGTTTGCTTGTGGGTTTATTATGCATGACTCTGCTCATAGCTTTAGCTATTGTGTTCGGCTCGCTATTAGAAGACTAAGGCCAGTCATTGACCATGAATCTTAAGCCTGAAACCCGAAGAATGAAGGCTGAATGCTTCCTTCAGAAGAGTGGAAGCCATTTCATAAATACCATATCAGAAAAGGAAGAGAAGGTAGGTATATTGATTGATGCTCGGTTTATAGATAAACTAGACCTGTCCTTTTGATGAGATGGAAGAAGACTAGCATAAAACAAAAGAACTTGATTAAAGATGCGCTATAGAGGATATCTAAAGGTGTGCTAGCAGGAACAGTAGGGGGTTTTCTGTAGTGGGCTGTGTGAAACTACGCTGAGACTGAATCAGCAGGCGTGTAGAGAACTGCAAGAGGGAAGAAAACCAGTGAGTAAGGTAGAACCTTCATAACCCCGTGGAGGCTGAAGGGGAAGAACCATTGCCATCTCAAGAACGAACAACCTTCCTGAAGCGAGAAGAAATCGTTTAGAGCCTTCGTTTACGAAGAAAGCAGTATCGGACGATGTTGATGGTCTCACATGTTATCCTAAAAAAAGTTATCACAGCTAGCAATACAGAGCAGATACTATTAAACGCGTCTAGAGATGAACAATTGAAATTATCGGAAGATGTTAACAGTAAGTTTGATAAGTTGATTGACTTAGCAGAAAGGGCAGTGAGACTAAAAACAAAGGTAAAAGGCCGGGTTAACTTATGGTAGAAAAAATACAGGTGCGGCGTTGTATTTCGATAGTTGCAATTTAAACTGCAAATACGGTTTTGAAGAGGATTTTCTAAAAATCATGATGCTTCCCTAGAGCTTGTAGAAAAAACAGCATGCCTTTTACAAGATGTTAGACATCTTACTTAGATATGGCACGGAGGAGAGCCTCTTCTTATGGGTGTTGATTGGCTACGTCAAGCGTCAAACATTGTAAGACAGTATGATCCTGAAGTGCGTATAGAAATACAAACTAATGGCACACTGATAAACGAAGATATCATAGAGTTTTTCAAGGAGTTTAATATACGTCCTGGATTAAGCTTTGATGGGATACTCAATGAGTATACAAGAAAAGACTTAGGCAAATTACTGTCTGTATGGAGACTGCTGGAAAAAAGCGGTATAGGTTTTGGAGTAATACAAGTTATTACGCCTGAAAGAGTAGATCACATTATAGAGGAATACGAATACTTCAAACGTCTTGGGGTTGACGTGCAGATGAACTTTGAGTTTACTGCACATGGCAACGAAGCTTCAGCTAACGTTGAAGGAGAAAAGATGGGTAATGGTATTCTTAAATTCTTTGACTACTGGATACGTGACAAAGACAATCCTAAACCATCTATTCTCTTAGAAAACTGGATTGGTAGAACCTTAGGGCATGGTATGACGTTTTGTGAAAATACTGGGTGTGCAGGACGTTGGTTTGGTATACACCCTGATGGAACACTGATGCCTTGTGGTAGAGACTGGGACGAAACGCTGTTTTTTGGTAATGTCCACGACTATACCGATGCAGATGAAGTTTACAGGAATGAAAACTTTAAGAAATACGCTTTAGCACAGTTAAACCGCTACCAAGAATGCAGTGATTGTCCATTTTTCTCTGAATGCAAGAGCGGCTGTGCAGGTAAAGCTTGGGGCAATGGTGATATAAACAAACCTGCCACAGATGTTTGCTTAGCTACACGCATCATCTTTGCAGGTATATTTAACAGGCTAAAAGAACTGGACAGTGAAATAGAAGAACACCCAGAAAACTTCAACCCACTGTTTATTGCTTTCCTACAGAGATCGGGTTATAGAGGTTGGAACTTCATAAAAACGATAGAGAGCACAAAAGACACTGCAGCAGTTCCTGTTACTTAAGAAAGGTGTGTCAAACTGATGAGGCTTAATAAGTTTGCTCACCTATTTACCTACAATGGAAAGTATTGGAGCTTTAACAGTTTTAACGGCAATCTGATTAACATGGATCAGGATACTTACGAGCACTTACTAAGTGGTGACGTAGATAAGATAAATGAAGGCTCAAGGACGTTTTTAATCAATACACAGTTCATCGTTCCAGATGACTATGATGAACTGAAAGCTTACAACGACTTGATAGAAACAAATAAAAGCAGTGACTGGCTTAGTCTTACCATAGCTGTTACAATGGACTGTAACTTCAACTGCTACTACTGCTATGAAAAAGACTACAGAAGGCACAGTAAGATGAGTGAAACGGTGCAAAAAGCAGTAGTGCAGTTTGCTAAACGCATGATACGACCTAACAGTGGCATGTCTATAACATGGTATGGTGGTGAACCACTGCTTGCAGCAGATGTCATAGAAAACCTAAGCTACATGTTTGAACGTGCAGGGTTTCAACTGCATGATAACTCCATTATTACTAATGGATATCTGCTTACAGACAGCAATGCACGTATGCTTAGCAGTGTAGCAGGTGTGACAACCGTTCAAGTAACCATAGATGGCACTAAAGACATACATGATAAAAGACGCACATTGGAAGGTGGGCAGGGCACTTATGATGTTATTGTGCAGAACATTAAAGATAACGCACACTACTTTAGGCAGATCAATGTAAGAATAAATGCTGATAAAAGCAACCTTAAAGATGTAGCTAACCTTATAAAGACACTTAAAGAAGAATGCCCACCTAATGTGTATCCTTATTTTTCTTTAGTTAGAGCAGATAATGGAGAAGAAAACGAAGACTACTTTAACGATAAAGAATACGCAGATGCTTTTATGGAGCATCTGTATATAGGTAATCCTTTACCACGTCCTTACTATGGATGCACAGCAACGATGGAAAACGGCTGGGGCATCGATCCTGAAGGCAACCTTTACAAATGCTGGGAAGAAACAGGCAATACAAAGCACATTGTAGGCAATGTATTTGAAGGAGTAACAGACTACAAACGCTACAGTAAGTGGTTGAGTTACCGTTTAGATGCGTTTCCAGAGCAGTGTAAAGCGTGTGCAGTATTACCTACCTGCGGTGCAGGTTACTGTCCTTTAAGGATACTGTTTCCTGAAGAAAGTGCTGTAGGTTTGCAGTGTCAACCTCAGAAATGGTATTTACAGCGTATGCTGGAGTATTGGATTGACAACAACACTGGAAAACAGGTAGAATATCTTGCAGCTAGTATAACGCTAATGGCTTTTAGCAGCGCACAGCGTTGTTTTACTCATGGCTTTGGAATAAAGCTAAAGAAAACTTCAAAGAAAACATACAGTCGCTACAAACATCTTTGAAACAGAAAAAATAAAAAGAGAAAAGAGGGAAAATGTTGAAAAAAGTAAGAGTAAGTTTAATATTTGCTTTAATTATGTTCCTGACGATTGCTTGCTCTGCTCCTGGGGATACAATTAACAAAGCTATGAAATTAGCTGAGTTGCAATACGAACAACAACATCACCCAGTTCAATACTTAGAGGTATCTGATAAACTTACTTGGTCACATGATGGTTTCATGGGGCATATTACAGGCACTATAAAAAATACGGCTACCTTTGCTATTGACTACGTAGAGGTAGAGTTTGCAGAATTCGACAAAGATGGAAATCAAATAGGAACGACATTTGACAATATGACAGATTTACAACCTGGTGCTACATGGAAATTTGATGTTCCTATATTTGACGACGATGTCGAAAAAGTTAAACTGATTAACATTGACGCTACAGTTTATTGACAGTTTCCTGTTAATTTAGCTTAGTATATTTTTTAAATGTTGATATGTATGTGCTACACTACTTGTACATCTTATACATCAATGTGCATAAATGAAAGGAGGTAAGACAGTATGGCTATTAAGAAAATTGTAAAGTTTACTAAGGAAGAAATCAGAGATGGGTGGAATGTAATTTACATCGGTGGTATTGGGGCTTTCATATGTGATTACCTTGAAGTAGAAGAAGCAGGCGTTGATGAGTTTGACTGCACTGCACATGGCACATTTATACCTGAAGAAAACGTTAGATCTAAGCTGATAGGGCAGGGGACTATGAGATCTTCTGAAGATGAGGTAAAAGCAGTATTAAAGTTCAGATCCAGCATGACCAGTGACAGAGAAAGACTACTTATCGGCACTGCAAAAGGTTACATAATGCCAGTATGGGATTACTGGATGATACGCACTGAAACAAGAGAAATTTCTGAAATCACGCCTGATGAAACACTGCACTACGAATAAATGCTCTAAAAGCAAGTGGGTTGTTAAACAAAACAAGGAGGCATTAAACCAAAGGGAAATTCCGTATTGAGTCGGAAGCAACTGCGGAAAAAGTGATTAGTCTTGGGCAACAAGAATTTAGGGCGTCGATAATAAAAATGTGATTTTGGTGTAAGCTTCTTAAACCAAGAGAAGATAAGGGCAGTGGAACTCGGATTCGCCGTGACCTAGAAGAGGTGGTGTATATGAGATCGGCGGACTGCTTGAAAGCTTTTGTTTTGTCACCTTAAGCAAAAAGCAAATTGCGGAACCAAAAAAGAAAAAGCAAAAATGCTCTTGGAGAAATAGGGTAAGATGTTTTTTGGAACATTTATACGAACTACATTTTCTTTCAATGCGGATTTCTATGAAACATTTAGTATTACTACCTTGAAGCAGCTTAAGGCCGGGTTGCCATGAATTAGTGATGCCGATACTCGTTATTACGAACTTTAAATAGACAGGAAGTATTTAGGTGCAGACAAACTATTCTTAAGTTTAAAAACTCTACTGATCTACCTAATAGATTTGCTCTTAGATGTCATAGCTTATGGTGGTTTGAATTTCCGTGCTTTTACTGTTAGGCATGGAACAGTCGCTAACATAGAAAACAAGATCGTAAGGGGTGCTAATTAGTTGATTCAAGTAAAAGTAAATCTTGCAAAGCTGCGTGCGGCAAGAGCCTACAAAGGGCTTACTATACAGCAGGTGTCTAAGCTGCTAGGTTATAAAGCTAATGGTTATGCCTATTTAGAAAGCGGTAAAGTGCCTTTTTTCAGTGCCACGCTTGAACTAAGTGTGCAAGATATTAGAAGTAGATCCACGTCAGCTACTGGTGTTTGGAGAAGTGGCAAACAATGATGAATAGATTAGGCCACTTGACTATACGCTTGTTAATAGGGTTGCAGTTGTATGAAAACTGGTTAGCTGACCCTTTAGCGAAAGTTGTGGCTATGATGGCTGGTTCTTTCTTTTAAGACATAGGTGTGGACTTGGAAGGGAAAACAGTTGAGATCATTGGTCAGAGTAATTCAATTTGTATGAGAGGAAAGTAGCTGTGTGGCTGTCAAATACAGGCAAAGTTGGATTAATAAACAGGAAAAAAGGTATAGAAAGACTTATACGCATGTTTTGAGAAAACCAAAGCGTAACGTAGTTTATTGAAACAATGTGCATAAAGAAATAATAAGAGTGTATGACAAATCGAAAAGTGGATGAATACACTAATGCCAAAGGATAGCAGTGTTAATTTGTACATGAGATAAAGAATGGAATAGGTGAAATGAAAAATTAGCAGAAAGGTTAATTGCGGCAGTAGCATTTTTTTGTAACAAGGATTTGCGGCAAGATTGTGGAAAAAAACTTGATATATGGCCTCCTGAACCTAACCTGCAAATCAACAAGTCAAACGGACAGCATTAGACTTGATGAGAAAGTTGTCATCGAGTATGAAATTTACGTACAAACACCCAAGAAACTTATATATGGTTTCGATAGAAAGCTGTTTAGAAATGATCATCAGAGGATCTTGGAGTTGAATTCAAGTTGTACAGGTGGTGAAAATAAAAGAAAAATCACTGAAACCTGCGAAAGAATTAGTAAGAATCAAACAAAAATCATTTTTTGCAGTAGCACCCCTGTTTGGGAAAATTCAAAAGCGCCATTTAAACGGGAAGACACGTGAAAGGTTGAAAGTCAGATATCAAGAGGAAAGAAAAATGGAATCTCTAGTCAGAGAAGATGAGAGCAAAAGAGAATAGTTTAGGAGTAAATTTAGGTGAAAGAAGAGAATATGAATATGCCAAAAGAGGATCAAGATGTAAAAGACGTAAGAACGGAGAAAAATCCATACAAAAAATTGCTTTGTAGAATTTATAAGGCTGTTTCAGTATTTAAGAGCATCTAGAAATAATTATAACAAAAGAAAGTTAAAAGCGACTTATTAGATTAGATATGTGTGCGTTCATGTTTGGAGAACGTGCCATCAGCAACACCAAATGAAAGAAGGAGTCCAATAGGATATGGAAATATATCCCATTACAATAGGTCTCGAGTGTAAGCCAAGACAAAAGAGAGTGTTTTACATGACCTTGTCCTGATGAAAAGATAAAGAAAAAACAATGGTAGTGTAAGGGAGGATCAGTTATCATAGATAGAGGGAAAAGTAGAGACTTATCAAGTAAGATACAGGACAACTTTACCTATAAACCTTTTCTTTTTCAAAAACAAGAAGCTATTAAAAAGATAAGGGCTGGCACAGAAGTTAATTATTCTTGTGTTTCATAACTGGGTGTCAAAACATCCTTCGCGTTAACTCAATAATGAGATTCGTAGCGGCGGTCTACTTAATACCAAGGAGATAATGGGGAGTTTAAGAAAAACCAGGTGATTAAGTAAGATTTGTTAAGGTACTGATTTAAGAGCGATACACATCAAAGGAGTAAACAAAACAATAAGGGATTTGTGAGACCCGAGGGTAAGCTAGGAGGGTCACTAAAACCTATGAGCGGAACGAATTGTAGGTCGTTTGATTTCGGGCGACCCTTCAAAGTGGTGACGATAACAGTACTTAGTTCTATGGCAGTACAAAGAAACTTTTCTGCCCTGAGGGAGAGATTAATGCAGCTTAAATGGTAAGGTCTGTTGCCGTGTGTGAGTTCCTTCTTCTTGGGGTTTGAACTACGGCTTTTAGAAAAAATCGAATTGTAGATCTGTGAACGCCCAAAACGCGTGTTTATAAATGGTACAACCATTCGGTACTATTGAAAAAGTGCCCGTTTTTTGTACCTCGTGAGTAAGCAGGTGATTGTAGTATGAAGTTGCTTGAACCGTTGGAAGTAACAGGTAGAGATGGGCAGAAACTGCACCTGCACACGTTGTCACTGGATGGGGCAAAGCTGTTTATGACTGCCTTAGAAAAAGACATGCAGTCACAGTGGTTTGGGCGTGGGAAGCTGTCTTTGGTATTTGATCCAAGCAAGTCTGTAGTAAGCTACGACAAGAACAACAGCATACGTGGTCTGACGTTTAACATCTATGTTAGGTATGCTGAATACGACAGAAAAACAAAAAAGAGCGTTTCTAAGATGCTGCCTAAAGAGATTGAGACAAAAATTGCTGATGCTATGAGTAAGTTTAATGAAGTTCATAAAGACAGCTACATTGGTATTTCTAAATACCAGACAAAGAAAGACGGCACAGAGCTTCAAGGTAGGAATGTCTACCTTTCTGTGCCTTTTGACATGAAAAGCATCGCTGAAGACTTAAAGGATAAAAAGGTTAGTTTAGACAAAGACTTTACTGAGGAAGAAGCACTGCAACTGTTACAGCCCCACATTGAGCAGTATGAAAGCAAGATAACCAATACCTTAGAAAACTTTGCTGAAGAATTAAGTGAAATCAGCAAAGCTACTTCCAAGAATTACAGTCGCAATACAAACGTAGTTAGAGAACCTTCAAGAGAAGAAGAGCGTTAAAACGTGTTATTGGAGTCCTGTGGGGCTGTAAAGGGCTTGTGTTCCCGTAGCATCTACAGGGCTCCTTTTATCAAAGGAGGCTAACACGTGGAAGCCAACCAATTAGTAATAAAAGAGCTATTAAAGAATAGATGGCACATATACTCGTCTAAACACAAGGTGTTTGCAGAACGTGTATTTGACGCACATACTGTAGAAAACAGTAGCATATTGTTGAACTACTTACCAAACAGCCTTAGCAAGCAGTTGCTTTTCAACCTTTCTGATAGATTTATTTACACTGCACCGCTGTTTCTTAAGCTTAGAGTAGATCTGACTGATGAGCAGACCATGTTTTACATGGCTCGTAAGTTGACTGACTTACCCAAAAACTTAGCTACCAGTGAAAACAAGTTTATTTCAATTCCAGCTAACGACCCTTACTTTAGTTTTACTGCACTGGTAAATAAGCAGTTTCAGCTGTGTGATAGTAAGCAGAGTCAGCCTTTATACGAGCATTTTAAGCACCCGTATAGAGCTTACATAAAGAGACATGGTACGGACTTCTGGTTTGCTTTGACACTGCTCCGTGCACAAACACAAGTGCAGGATTTGAGTTTCACCTTTTATGAATGCGAGTGGGTTTTATTTTGTAAACCGCAGAAGCAGACGGTTTTTCCTCGGCTTTTTTGTAAGCTGACGCCCGAAGAGGTTATGTAATTCTTTAAAAAGAGAAGTAAGACGTAATACTTGATATATATCGGCTACGCAAACAATTTTATTGCATGTAGTACTAAAAGACAATGTGTTTGTAATACAAAAACAACACGTACATAAAAATGTAGTAATATTACGTATAACATAAGCTGTAAAGGTCTTGATCAAAAAGGAGGTAATCAATATGGGATTAGGAGACTTGTTTCGCAGAAATAAAAACAAGAGAATCGACGAAGAGGATATGGTATTTAACCGACAAAATAAAAAAGTGTTGAGTAAGGTCATTCATACTACAGACGTATATTCTCTTGTTAGTAACAATATTTTGGAGAGCTTAGAAGAGCCTATTCTATTGCAAGTAGGTGGATTTTATATTACACCGAGCATACT
>Ga0209720_1003377_pt1 | contig 11008 bp, 7 predicted proteins | sample AD_JPNMR3_MetaG_FD_184426 | JGI IMG/M metagenome (GOLD analysis project Ga0209720, IMG submission 184426) | Active sludge microbial communities of municipal wastewater-treating anaerobic digesters from Japan - AD_JPNMR3_MetaG (SPAdes) (version 2) | ecosystem: Engineered > Bioreactor > Anaerobic >...
AACCATGACATATATCGGATATGAGCCGGAAGAATTAAAGAAATGGGTCATGTCAAATGGCCTGCAGGGAATAGATCGTATTGTACCCGTAGGCAAATCGGCTGATTTCTCTCTTATATGGGATGGCTATGATTTAATAAGAAATCTATCCAGAGTATGCTATTCTAATTAGCGTGATCTGCGACTGTGCATGTTTAGCTGGTTATTTTGCATTTGACCTGCCAGCGTTGCAGTACAATGCAAGATGATGTAATTGTCCTGACAGGAATCTTTATATCAGGAAGTTTTCTGCTGCTGGCTGAAAACAAAAAATGTCGAAAAGCAAATCATGAAACGGGACAAATTCCTATTCTTTCGAAGACCTGGGTTTTTGATTATTGGCAATATGGAATTGCTTTTTGCCGGCCAATTGCCGAGAAAATGTTTCTATAAGCAGACCAGTATGAAATGTAGTATAATGTAAACATAAAGCAGATTTGAGGGTTAAGTATGTTTAGGTTGCTGAGAAAATTTGAAAAATATTATAAAATAGCCATAGTACTTGTGGATCTGGCCCTGATTCATGTTGCATATATTTTGGCATTTCTTGTCAGATATAACTGGACACTGCCTGCTTACAACTTCGAACCGTATGTTGCATCAGCACCTTTCATTACTGTTGTGGCATTTATATATTTTGATGTATTTGGTTTGCTGAAATTCTACAGAAGATCTTTGCAGGAAACAGCGGTTACATTGCTGAAATCCATTTTCCTGCTCAGTGTAACAACAGTTACCATAACCTATTACCTGTGCGGTTTTTCGTTCCCACGGCTTATATTGATAATTGCGCCAGTTTTTCAGTTCATTTTGCTGCTTGTATGGAAAGGGATAGTACTGAGTGTCAGGAGGAAATTTTCAGCAGATATAAAGCTTATGGTCATCGGGGAACGCGGCGAACTGAGATCCATCCTCGACAAAGTGAGTCACACGCTGAAAAGAGATAAGCTGCATATCCACTGCGTCATTCCTGCCGATAAAATAGGGAAAGCATTAAGCAGGCTCAAGGACGTGGACGAGGTCTTTATCAGTGACAATGTTTCAGATGAAGACAAGATGAAAGTAATCACAGAGTGCCTGGCCCAGAAAAAGGTAGTATATATTGTGCCGCGTTTGTTCGAGATATCGCTGTCGCATGCGAGAATGGTGCAGTTTGAGGATATGCCTGCATTTATGGTGGACAGGCTGGGATTGACAGTGGAGCAGAGGTTTTTCAAAAGGCTGTTCGATGTCGTGCTGTCCTTTTTAGGCATCATAGTGACATCGCCGCTAATGATAATTATTGCAATTCTTATACGGTCAACATCAAAAGGACCTGCTATATACAAGCAGACAAGGATAACCGTTGGGAACAGGGAATTTAAGATGCTGAAGTTCAGAACCATGTATGACAATGCTGAGGAAAAGACCGGTCCGGTGCTCTCAAGCGATAACGATCCAAGGGTCACAAAGGTGGGAAGGGTTCTCAGGAACCTCCGTTTGGATGAACTGCCGCAGCTTTTCAATGTGCTCAAAGGCGATATGAGCTTTGTAGGCCCGAGGCCTGAAAGACCGTTTTTTGTTGAGCAGTACAGCAGAGATATACCGGAGTATACGCATCGCTACCTTGTTAAAGCTGGTATGACAGGTTATGCGCAGATTTACGGGAAATACGATACTTCGGCAGTGGACAAGCTCAAGTATGACCTCTTGTATATAAGGGATTACAGCCTGATGCTCGATATCAAGCTGATACTGCAGACACTGAAGGTCCTTCTGGGCAAAAAAGCGGTTTATCAGAACACTGCTGTAACTAACGGCAGAGAGGTAAAACTGAAATATTGATGGGGACGTTTCTCACCTTTTGAACATTTTTGCATATTGATGGATGAAATCTTCTCTGAATATCAAGACACAAAATACTTATCGCAAAACATACCTGACAGGCACTGCCAGCTTACTGCCGGCTGAGAGTCAATCAGTTAACAGTTATAGACTTATTTTTTAGGCTAAAGTCTGGTCAGATAGTGAAAACCGTATCTATAAACCGTACCAAATGGAACGTCAAAAAGGTGAGAAGCGTCCCTGCCCGATTTGTTAAAGACTCCGCACGAATCTCCATGAAAAGATTAAAAAGTGAGAACCGTCCCCTCTGAATCGAGAACAGTCCCACTTGAAATGTTAAAAAGGTGAGAAACGTCCCCCTACCACTTTGGTTCAAATGGATACGGGCAATGGGATGCGGCCAGCTTGGCGCGGATCTCCACGATGCAGCCGCAGTGGACGCAGGTGGTGCCGTACTGAAGGCTTGCACAGGATTTGCAGAGTGCAAGCCTTCTCTGGTATTCCTCTTCCGGGACGGTTTTTACGTTTTTAACCCTGAGTGTTTCTCCAAACAGCTTTTTTATTTCGTCAGGGCTGAGCCGCACTGATGCAGAACAGCCCTTACACACGGGTTCGCCGGTTTGCTCGTTTACAACTTGTTCGTTTTTTACTGATTCGTCCATCGAGTCCGCTCCTGTCAGGCTAAATCATCAAGATAAATACTAATTTCATTAAAAATTCTATGCCTTCTTAATTTTTTCAGGTGCAGTCATTTACCGGAGTTGCTGCCACATAGTTTCGGCGGTTTGGCCTGCTATCCACGCCCATCATGGTTTTTCTTCCTGAAGAATACCCGTCAGGACCGCTTCAGGATATTTGCCAAGGCTATCTATGAGCCATTCTGCACCTTCTGCGGTCCTGCACTGAAAATTGCTTATCAGACCATGCCGTATTTGCAATTGTCTACCTGACTGTGATCGCTGATACTGACATGGGAGGCAGTGTCACTTTCAAAACATTGTCCTTAACCGGTATCCTGTTCATTGCTGCAGGTTTCACATTCTCAGGCTTGTCGAATGTGTTGTGGGCGTTCATCGAACTGCCTGTCAGAACAGTACCTTCAGCTTCTGACAGATTGCCGGTCGTACCTCTGATATCGATCTCGACATTCTGGCTGTTGTTCGGATCGAGGTTGCATATGGTGATGAATATGTGCCCGGATTCCTCGGACATGGAAGCGGACATGCTGACAGCGGGCACGCTGTCTTCGCCGAAGCAATACCTGGGCTCGGAACCCTTGAATCCGGACTGCAGCAGCTTGTTGTCCATGTGCTCCTTGTACATGTCGAACACGTGGTATGTGGGCGTCAGTACCATTTTTTCGCCTTCCGTGAGGATGACCGACTGCAATACGTTGACCAATTGTGCGATGTTGGCCATCTGCACGCGGTCGCAATGCGAGTTGAATATATTCAGTGCAACGCCTGCGACAAGCGCGTCCCTGACTGTGTTCTGCTGGAACAGGAAGCCTGGGTTGGTGCCGGGCTCGACGTTGTACCAGGTGCCCCACTCGTCAAATATGATGGCCACTCTCTTTTCAGGGTCGTACTTGTCCATGATCACAGAGTGCTTTTTGATAAGATCGTCAATGAGGAGGATGTTCCGGAGTGTACTGAACCACTGGTCTTCGCCGAACTCGGTCGCAGAGCCCTTGTCTTTCCAGTTGCCTGTCGGGAGCGAATACCAGTGCATGCTCAAGCCGTCCATGAACCGTCCCGCTTCACGCATGAGCACTTCGGTCCAGTGGGTGTCGAAATTCCCTGAACCGCAGGCTATTTTGAATATGCGGTTGCCGCCGTAATTCCTGACATACGTGGAATAACGCCTGTAAAGGTCGGCATAGTATTCCGCTCTCATATTGCCGCCGCAGCCCCAGTTCTCGTTGCCTACTCCGAAATATTTCAGTTTCCATGGCTTTTCCCGGCCGTTCTGCTTTCTTAGTTCAGCCATCGGGGATACGCCGTCGAATGTGATGTACTCGATCCACTGCTGCATCTCGTAAACTGTGCCGCTGCCGACATTGCCGCAAATGTAAGGTTCTGCGCCTATCATTTCACAAAAATCAAGGAACTCGTGGGTTCCGAAGCTGTTGTCCTCGATGACGCCTCCCCAGTGGGTGTTGATCATTTTAGGACGTTTTTCATATGGTCCTATGCCGTCCTTCCAGTGATACTCGTCGGCAAAACAGCCGCCTGGCCATCTGAGGACGGGGATCCGTATCTTTTTCAGCGCCTCGGCCACATCGTTCCTGATGCCGTCAGTATTAGGTATCGGAGAATCCTTTCCGACCCATATGCCGCCGTAGATGCATCTGCCGAGATGCTCGGAAAAATGCCCGTAGATGTTCTTGTTGATGGTGCCGGGAGAGATGTCGGTGTTGATGAATAAGCTGACCATGGATTCAACTCCTTGCTGTATTCTGGATTTTTGTTATAAAATCGGGATCTCATCGGTCAATTGAAATCACAGATAATATGTTACCAACAAATAATATATTATCAGCAAAAACTGACATATGCAACCGTTTGATTGGAAGATATGGACAAAAGTCAAAATAGCATGTTCAGACTTTTTCATGGCAATTTAAGTCTATCTGCATATGGATGTATATGATAGAATATCACTGTGGACGTGTTTCAAAAAAGCGGACTTATTATTGAGAGCAACGGAAGCGGCACTGAAATGCCGGCCGTAAACGGGCAGTACATAAGGCTGCAAAAAGCTGCAGGAAGACAGTATCAAGGCGGCAAGCATATAGCGGGATGAGTGAAAGAAGCCTGTTAAAAGACTGTGGGAAGCCTGTAAAAAGGCAGTGAGAAAGCTGTGAGAAAGCAGGATATTAACGATGAAGGATTATTTCGAGGTTCTGGATATTGACGAGCAGACCGGAGAACAGGGCATAAAGAAGGCATACTTGCGCATGCTTGAAAAGTACCCGGCGGAAAAGTTCCCGGAAAAGAACAGGGATATAGAGGAAGCATACGAGGCGCTCACCAATCCCAGGAAGAGGCACTCGTGCATCGAATTCCACAGGATGAGCGACGCATCGAAACAGGCATACAGGTCTGCCGTTGATGACATGGGCAAAGGGGATTATCCGAAGGCGGCCAGAACCCTTGAAAAAGCGCTGAAGGATGAAAAGCACGCGACACATCTCAAATTCGTGCTGGGCCTTGCATATCTGAATATGGGCAAGCCGACCAGGGCATTGAAGATGCTCGAACCGGTACGCTACGAATTCCCTTATGATATCGATCTGAATATCATTTACATCAGGGCATGCCTGGAAGCGAAGGAATATGACAGGGCGCTTGCGGGGGCGGAGGAATGTTATAGCATCGATAAAAGCAATTTTGTGCTGATCGGATTGCTGGCTGACGGCTACCAGATGAAGAAAGAATATGGGGAAGCGGCGGCAGTACTCATGGAAGCATTTGAGAATCCGGCATTTCAGGACAGACAGTACGTTATAGGTTCAAGGACTGCGTATATCCTGTTCCTTGACAAAAAATACCCGGACAGCCTTGAGTGGCTTGAAAGGCTCACGGCGCTGAAGGCGGATGAAGAAGAAAAAGATGCTTTTTTCAACGTGTTCATGGCAATGCTTGATTATTTCATCGGGAAGCACATGTTCCGCGAAGCCGGCAGATGCGCCGGTGCCATACTGGGGCTGATGCCGGACAGGGAAGATGTTGCAATGGTCAAAAAGGGCATCGATGTGATCCTGAGTGTAGAATCGGAAATAGACAGGTTCGACCGTGATGAATTCATCCCGGATCTGCTAAAAATATATATCGCAAGCGGGATAGGCGAACTGCTGGCGGCAGACCAGGCGGAAGAGCAGCACCATGCCTACATGGTACTGCTGGAACGCCAGTTGCTGAGCGATTTCAGTTCCTATCTCATCGCTGTGCGGTATATGAAAACGAACTATCCGGCACTTTACAGGTTCAAGGCCGGTTTTCTGGATGCCTTCCAGAATTCAAGGGAGAGGAAGAAGCTTGATAATAAGAACAAGGTGATTTTTTGCCGGTACCAGGATGTTATTGCGAAGATGCTGGAAGAAATGAGCGCTGAGTATTTCGGCGATGAAGACGGCTGGGATGATGATCCGGACGGCTGGCACGATGACGACGAATACGATGAAGATGAGTACGAAGAATATGATGAGTACGATGACGACTGCCGGGACGGCGAAGGAGACTGGTGGGACGATATGGACGCTGACTGGGACGAAGATTGCGGGGATGATGACAACCAGGACGGATACGAAGATTGGGTCAGTGATGAGTACGGAAATGACGGGCGCAGCCCGGACGATGACGAAGGCGGGCATTAAGACGCGCAGCGGATAGCATGGCGAAGACGACAGAATAACTATATGATCGGAAAAACAGAGGTGGATCGATGAAGCTTCCGGCGAAATTCATGGAAAAAATGCTGAAGCTTTTGGGCGAACAAGAATACGGGCAACTCATTTCGGCATTGTCCGGTGAAAGAGTTTACGGCCTGAGGGTCAATACGCTGAAAATCGGCATCGGGGATTTCCGGGAAATATCTCCGTTCGAACTTGATGCTGTACCCTGGGCAGACGACGGTTTCTACATCTCAGGCGAAGAAGCGCCCGGCAGGCACCCGTACTACCATGCAGGGCTGTACTATATACAGGAGCCAAGTGCCATGCTCCCGGGGAAGGTGCTCGGGGCTGAGCCTGGAGACAAGGTGTTGGACATGTGCGCGGCTCCCGGCGGCAAGACGGTCCAGATAGCTGCGGCGATGAAGAGGAGAGGGCTGCTGGTTTCGAATGACATCAATGCAGAGCGGGTAAAAGCCCTTGTAAAAAATATCGAACTATGCGGCATAAGGAATGCCATAGTTTTGAATGAATCGCCGGAGAACCTGGTTAGCAATTTTAAAGAATACTTTGACAAAATACTGATCGATGCTCCCTGTTCAGGAGAAGGCATGTTCAGGAAAGACGAGACAGCGGTCAGAAGCTGGGAAAGCTTTAAGTGCGAACGCTGTTCGAAAATGCAGGAGACGATCCTCCATTACGCTGATCTTCTGCTGAAGCCGGGAGGGACGCTGGTGTACTCTACCTGCACGTTTTCTCCGGAAGAGAATGAGCAGATGATCATAGATTTCGTAACAAAGCACAAAGGCTATGAACTCGTGGAAATCCCGAAGCTTGCCGGGATTGAGGGAGGACGGCCCGAGTGGGCCGGAATTGCCGGGAAACAGGCGTGTGCCCTGGAACAGCAGGCTCTGGGAAGTTCTGGACGGGCTCATGACATTGGTAAAGGTCTATCTGGATGTGATTGGGATACAGCGGTTGGAAATTCAGAACGATTTCGGTTTGCTGACGAAAGTTCTTCCCGTTGCGTTGATTATGGGATCCTGGAGCGTGCCGCGAGGTTATGGCCGCACAAAGTCAGGGGAGAGGGTCACTTCGTAGCGAAACTGGTCAAAAAGGGAACTTCTTCAGTACATTTTTCCCGCAGCTCGCGTGTTCCCTGTGACTTGCGTTTCACATACGACTCGCATATCTCCGGTAACATGCATTATCCTGACGGAAATGTGGAAACCGACCATAGCTTTACAGGTGAAACCGTCTCCAGCTTCACGGGTAAGACCACTTCCAACTTTAAAGGAGAAACCGCCTCCGGTCTTATAGGAAGAGCCGCCCCCAACGACCAGGGAAGAACTGTTTCTGGCTGTGTAGTCGGGTTCGGGGAGACTGCGCAAGATACCCGGAAGGCTTTAAACGATGTATATCGTCAAGACGGAGAAATTTCGACCAGTTTTACCGCCGACGTGGAGGAAACCATTCCTTATGAGAAACTTCCGGAGGCTTTTCGCAAATTCGTGGAAGAGAACATGAACTGGTTGCCTGATGGCGTATTTTTGCTGAAAGGGCGCCATCTCTACCACTTGCCTGAGCCGCCGCCGTTGCTGTCAGGACTCAAAGTTGTGAAATTCGGCTGGTTTCTTGGCACTGTTGAAGATAACAGATTTGAACCATCCCATTCATTGGTCATGGCACTGGATAAAGGGGCATTCAAAAGGACGCTGGATCTTGGGGCGGAGTCGGCAGAGGTCAGGAGCTATCTGAAAGGGGAAACACTTATATTGAAGGGTGATGAAGGACTGACTGCCATTTGCGTTGACGGAAAGACGCTGGGATGGGCAAAGCAGACGGGGGATATGCTGAAGAACATGTACCCCAAAGGTTGGAGAATGATGAAGTAAAGAAACAGTGAAATGATAACTGTAATAAGATAACGATTGGTTATCGTGGTCAAATGGCGCGCCCCATGCAGGATGAAGGAGTTGAGTACCGGGATGAAAAACACCGTACGGCTGGATAAGTTGTTGGCCAACTTCGGGTTTGGCAGCAGAAACGATATAAAAAAGATGGTAAGGAACGGCCTGGTAACAGTCGATGGCGAAGTTGCCAGGGATTCATCCATGCATGTCGACCCTGAAAAAAGTGTGATCGCAGCCAATGGCATGACGCTGAATTACAGGAAGTTCATATACGTTATGATGAACAAGCCTGCAGGTGTCGTATCGGCCACATACGATGCAAGGCTGAGAACGGTGACAGACCTGTTGCCGGACGAACTGGCATGTTTCAACCTTTTCCCGGCAGGACGACTCGATATCGATACGGAAGGCTTGGTCCTCCTGACCAATGACGGCCAACTGGCCCATAACCTGCTTTCACCCAAAAAGCATGTCGCCAAGCGATACTATGCGTTGATTGCCGGGCAGGTCACAGAGGATGATGCTGCAGCCTTTTCAGAAGGAGTCGTACTGGACGACGGATATAAAACAATGCCTGCCGAACTGATCATCATAAGGTCAGGGCTTCGTTCGGAAATAGAGTTGGTCCTGCATGAGGGCAAGTTCCACCAGGTCAAAAGGATGTTCGAAGCAGTGGGGAAAAAGGTCCTGTACCTGAAAAGGATCCAGATCGGCGGCCTCAAGCTTGATGAAACGCTTGAGCCCGGCGAATGCCGCGAACTTACCCCCGACGAACTTGAACAACTTAAAAGCGGGGACACTTCTCACCTTTTTGACTCCTGAGGTGGGGACAGTTCTCACCTTTTTGTCCTTTTCGGACAAGGTGGTTTTCTCAGCAGGGACGCTTCTCACCTTTTTATCTTTTTCGGTGAGGCGTCAGAGGGGACAGTTCTCACTTTTTTGAGTTCAGGTTTTACATTCATGGACGGCAGCTGAGATTCATAATAACAGCTATCTTCTGTTACTGTCTTACTTCTTAGTGGGTTTTTAGTTATTTGCTTAGTATATATCTAAGTGAACACCTTAGCAGATATCATGGTAAATGTCTAATAAAACCATCTCCTGCTGTCATTAGCATTTCAGAGGGTAAGAGTTATTAAAAATGACGGTTATTTTTTATGAGGAAATCAGGCAGAGATGCATTATCACTGCAAATGGATTAGGCCATTTCCTTTTGTCAAAAAGGTGAGAACTGTCCCCGGCTTTTTGATGAAAACCGGTTCCTCATTCTGTTGAAAAGGTGAGAAGTGTCCCCAAAAAACTACCTGATTAATCAGGAAATATGGCTGAGGGCATATTGGATTATGTCGCCGCCGGTGTATTCTATATCAGGCTCGATGCCGTTGCCCTGGATGTTCAGGCCCGACGGGGTAAGCCATTTCAGAATGGTTGCCTTTACCGCGTATCCCCGCCGCAGCGGCAGCGTGAACTGGCCGATGCCCTTGCCGAATGTTTTTGTACCGATCAGTTCCACATTATCGAGGTTGTCATTCAGGGCGGCGATCATGTTCTCCGATGCGCTGGCAGTGTTCTCATCCTGGAGTATTATTATTTTCTCATATTTCAGTGGCTGGTTCTTGTTCGAGCGGTATACGTGGTCATACCACCTGAAATGGTCTGTAGCCACAACTGATTTTTTAGGCAGGAACATGCCCGATATGTTCACCATTACCTGGATGTCGCCGCCCCTGTTGCCTCTGAGATCTATTATTATGTTCGGCCTGCTTTTGAGGTTTTCCTGGTTCTCTTCCATGAATTCCTGCGTATACTTGGTGAAATTAGTGAGTTTCAGATAGACGGTCCTGTCATCGGGAAATGTGATTTCTGACTGCGCCGCCTCTTCTTTATCCAACTGTCGTGACCTTTCCAGGCTTGAAGGGGTATACAGGTATGTATACCTGTCGCCTCTTTCGGCGCGGATCCTTTCGGTAACAGCTGCAATCACAAAGTTGTCGAAATCGTTGTAATACCATCCTTTCGTATCAACGTCCAGATACTTTTTGTAAAGGTCGTCCAATGTTTCAGTGTAGATATAGCTGCTGGTGATGAAAATCTTGAATGCCAGATAATCATAATTGAAAAATACGAACACGCCTGTTGCCAGGATAAAACCGATAAGAACGCCGAGTGTCACGCGAAACCTTTTTTTGTACCGTGAAGCCAACTGTTCAGGTGTCATGATTTTCTTTCTGCTTTTTTCCACTTTTCCCATGTTATTTCCCATATTACTCACTGCTTCTCCAATCTGTCCTGCTGTTAATGGATTTTGATCATAAATTTGCTTTATATACCTATATCGATTATTACTGTCTGACAAAAAGGTGTCTTTCAGTGAAACTATCCAGTATGCCGCAGTTTTCAGTAAGAGAAAGCTATTTACGTTCATTCGGCGTGATAAAGCCGGTGTTCATTTGCTGGATCTATATTGGTTCTGTAAAAGCAGTAGTTCTCAATGTCAACTTCTTCGCTTCGCCGGTTTTATAAGCTTTATCGGTTTCTTTGCTTCCCGGTTTACCGGTTTATCCGATACATAAATGTCTTAACTCTGGCAGTTTGTCCGATATGACAGTTTTTCTGCCAAGCCGGTTTTCCTGCTGCACAGGCATATCCCTTGTGCCCAGGTTCCTCTCCTGCGCAGACGTATCCTTTTCGCTTCGGTTTCTCCGTTCTATCAATTACTTATTGCATTGGTCCCGCTTATGTAAGTTCCTCTGTATCATCAATTCTTTACATAACGCTTGATTTTCTTTGTTGTGGTTTTTGCAAATTCCTCGAAACGCAGGTCGAAATCCTTGACGTA
>Ga0209720_1003393_pt1 | contig 10949 bp, 10 predicted proteins | sample AD_JPNMR3_MetaG_FD_184426 | JGI IMG/M metagenome (GOLD analysis project Ga0209720, IMG submission 184426) | Active sludge microbial communities of municipal wastewater-treating anaerobic digesters from Japan - AD_JPNMR3_MetaG (SPAdes) (version 2) | ecosystem: Engineered > Bioreactor > Anaerobic...
CTACAACTTTATCACGATACAAAGCACCATCACAGGTGGCACAATAGGAAACACCTCTTCCGGTAAAGCGTTGTTCTCCAGGAACATTTAGCCTTCTCGGATAGGCACCAGTGCATAAGATTAAAGCCTTTGTACGGTATTTGTGCTCACGAGTTTCCACAATTTTACAGAGACCTTCCATTCCTATTGCCGTAACCTCTTCATCTAAAAACTTTGCTTGAAATCTTTCCGCTTGTTGTCTCATTCTTTCTGTAAGCTCAAAGCCTTCTATGGCATCAGGAAAGCCAGGATAATTCTCCACTTGATGAGCAGAAGTTATCTGACCTCCAATTATAGCTCTTTCCAGGATAACTGTCTTTAATCCTCCACGTGCAGCATAGATTCCAGCACTCAAACCCGCCGGACCACTACCTATTATAATTACATCATATTGCATTTTCTACCTCATTACCAAAGGATACTTTATACCCTTTTTAATGCAATGTTTTAAAGTCAAGAATTTTATCAACCATATTAAAGATAAATTGTTCTTTAAAGTTTTTAAAATTAAGGATATAGGGTATAATAAGAATGTAGTGCTATCAAATATTTGGCAAATATTTTGTTTATTACTCTTACTTGTCTATCCCTTGTGGATTACTTAGCTGAAGTAATAGGAAAGAGCTAAGGAAGAGCTAAGAGATAATTTATTTGTAGTAGTTGTCAACAGTGATAAGGTTTCATTCGCAGACCTTCATATTTGACAAGCTGTACCTTTATTCTATTCATCAGTTTTGCTTCCATTTATGCTTATTGTACTCATTGGATCATTGATCCGGAGCCAGGGAAGCACTGCCCTGTATTCTCACAAATAAGGATGAGCAAGGATGAGACAGAATTTTTGGATTGACAAAAAAAATCTCGGATTTATATTGTTAAAGAAAGGGAGATTGTTTTCCTAAAGGGTGATATGAAAAAAGGAGTAAAACCGTTGGTAAAAATCAAAAGACTAATGGATATATTGGGTCCAGTAGTGGATTCAAACGCTCCTATTGGGGAAGGTTCGGCAATCATCACACATTGGGCAGCTAACCCTACAGAACGATCTCCTTTGATGAGTGAAATGTTTATGAACCTGATATTGGAATTTTTATCAAAAAATGATATTCGACTACCTATCCCAAAAATTATTAATAATCAAGGGCTTAAACGAAATGTACCTGAGAACTGGATTGATTGGAGCGAAATATCCTATCCGCCCCCGAATGATTATTTTTTTACATTTATAGACCTGTTTGCTGGGATTGGTGGTATCAGGATCGCAATGCAAGCCTGTGGGGGAAAATGTGTATTTTCGAGTGAATTGGATGGAAGTGCACAAAAGACATATTTTGAGAACTTCGGTGTAATTCCGTATGGAGATATCAGGAACATTCCAAAGAATGAGATACCTGATCACGATGTTTTATGTGCTGGTTTTCCTTGTCAGCCGTTTTCTCTGGCTGGCGTATCAAAGAGAAACTCATTGGGCAGGAAACACGGTTTTGAAGATTTAACACAAGGCACTCTGTTCTTTGAGATAAAAGAGATTTTAAGAGAAAAGAAACCTAAGGCATTTCTATTGGAAAATGTCAAGAACTTGATATCACATAACAAAGGAAAGACCTTTTCGATAATTATGAAAACGCTTGAAGAGCAACTTGGATATGTAGTAAATTGGTCAATAGTTGATGGTGCTAACTGGGTACCTCAACACAGGGAGCGTATATATATCGTGGGATTCGATCCTCACCAAATCAACATCAAGAAAGAAGACATTTTAATTCCATTACATCCTGAAAATGGATATCAAAAACCAAAACTTTCAGATATCATCCAGTCTGATGTTCAAGGATATACATTGAGCGAAGGGACTTGGAATGCATTGCTACGCCATAGAGACAGGCACAATAAAAAAGGTAACGGCTTCGGCTTTACGCTAATTAAGACTCCAATTGCAGACGATAAAATAACCAGAACAATCTCTGCAAGATATTATAAAGACGGTGCAGAAATCCTGATAGAACAACCTGGAAATTACCCCAGAAAATTAACTGTTGAAGAAGCTATGCAATTACAGGGATTTGACCCAGAAAGGTTTAAATTCCCCGTATCCAGAAATCAAGCCTACAAGCAAATTGGTAATAGTGTTGTTATCCCAGCTATAAGATCTACTGCACAAAACATTGCTGATGTCTTGGCATCAAAAGCCGTGCTGGAGAAGTGATATGATTGCTGATTGGATGATTACATCTTCCGGATTTTACTTGCAAGAATCCGGAATGATAGTGGAAGTATCGGCGTCTGATGTAATTAGAGCAGAATATAAGGGAATACTGAGTATTTCCGGTCGTCAAGTGGCTGAACCTCCTTCAAAGCACTTTCCTCATATAAAGTTCAATCGATTTCCTGCAAGACTTCAATTGGAATTGATGATGCCCAAAGCATTGGATGATTACCCGCATATAGACATCGTACTTGTTTTAGGGGAAAGCCGGTATGTAATCGACCACCTCCCCCAAAGAGACCAATTGATTGTGAAATCTGATTGGATTCCATTGGTTCCAGAAGAAGTTCAGGAGGGATATGAGTTACTTGCAAAACACAACATAACCGATTATATTCGGTTGACCATAAAGCAAACCTTTGATCTGATCAAAGAGAAATCACCTATATTAAAAATCATATCAGAACCGGTTGATGCAGTTCACAAGTTCGTTGAGAACAGCATATTAGATCAGTGTGAGCAGAGGCTGGCTCAATCTGGATTCAAATATAAACTATACCCCTACCAATTGACTGGAGTCTCTTGGATGTTAAACATTGCTGAGCAAGGAATTGGATTCTTGCTTGCTGATGAAATGGGGCTCGGGAAAACAGTACAGATAATCTCTGTGATTCTTTTGAACCGCAAGCCCGGTCGTCAGGTTCTGATCGTCGTGCCTGCGACTATAATGGAGAATTGGCGCAGAGAGCTAAGCAAATTCTCACCATCATTAAGCGTTCTGATTCACTCAGGACCAGCCAGAACAGGTTTCCCATCTACAATAATCAAATATGATATTGTCATAACATCTTATGATCTGGCTGTTCGGGACCAATCTATGTTGACAGGCATAACTTGGGATATGCTGATCCTGGATGAAGCTCAGGCTATAAAAAATCCCCAGACCCGGAGAGCACAAATACTGAAACAGTATAAAAGACGACTTGCATTGGCTATTACTGGTACACCACTAGAGAACAAACTTCTCGATATCTGGTCTCTTATGGATTTCGTCAATCCCGGGTTACTGGGCTCTGAGCAAACTTTTAAGTCTCTATTTTCGGATAATGTGGAAGACGCTTCCTTGCTGGAAGCCATTATATCACCTTTAATGTTGAGAAGATTAACTTCAGATGTTGCTAAAGATCTTCCTCCAAAGATTATTATATCTCATCCTATAGACATGTCCGATATAGAAGCTGCAAATTATGAATCATTCAGGGCCGGATTGTTGAGAATATATGGAGAGGACAGAGCTTTGCATATATTAGTAAAGTTGAGGCAGTATTGCACTCATCCTCTGTTGTGCGAAACTTCATCAATTGGCGACCCTGTCAAGATGAGCAACAAATATAGAAGGCTCACTGAGATAATCGAAGATGTTTGCTCAAGGAATAATAAGTTAGTTGTATTCGTATCGTTTCAAAAGATGGCTGATATAATGGTTAACGACTTGCATGAAAGGTTTATGGTGCCTGTCATGCTGATTGATGGAAGAACCCCGATTATCGAAAGACAATCCATTATTGACACATTTTCAGGTATAGCAGGCTGTGCAATACTTATACTCAACCCTCGTGCCGCAGGAGTTGGATTGAACATTACTGCAGCAAATTATGTTATCCATTACAACCTCGAATGGAATCCAGCCATTGAAGACCAAGCTACTGCCAGAGTTCACCGAATAGGACAGAAGGTCCCTGTTTTTGTGTACAGACTATTTTACCCAGATACGATAGATGAAGTAATCAATGATAAAATCGAAAATAAACGAGATCTTTTCCAAGCAGCGGTTAAGGGGACGGATGGCATGAGCTGGAGTAAAACGGAGATATTGAAAGCTATTACTATATCGCCAATCAACAGGAGGCACTTTGAGTGACCGAACAGAAGCAATTACCAAAATACTGAGCAGAAATGATACTTCAGAAACCGGAGGACATCAGGGAGGTATTTTGATTCCCAAGAAGCCGGAAATTTTATCGTTTTTCCCTTCTCTGAAGGAGCAAGAGCTTAACCCTAGAAAAATGATTACATTTCATGATCATACGGGCAATAGGTGGATATTTTCATTCATTCATTACAACAATCGACTCTTCGGTGGTACAAGAAACGAATATCGCCTTACAGGAATGACCAAATGCCTGAGATACGTCAATGCAACAGCCGGAGATACTATCAAGTTGCTCAGAGACGAAAATGGGATTTACTGGTTTGAACATTATCCCGCAAATAAAGCAAAACGAGACGCAGGCAGCCCTCTCAGGCTGGGAAATACATGGAAAGTAGTAAACATCAAATAATATAACATAGGAGTATAATATGGAAAAGATAGTTCTGCCCCCCAATCCTGCAAGGTTGATCGAGGGCTTAAGAGACACAGGCTATGACTTTAATACCGCCTTATCTGATATAGTAGACAACTCAATTGATGCCGGAGCATCATCAATCGATATTCTTATCAACATGGATGCATCAGGAGATATTTATATAGCTGTTGCAGATAATGGCTGTGGAATGGACAAATCAACTTTAATGGATGGCATGACATATGGGGCCAAAGGTGTAAACGATGCAAAGCGACTCGGAAAGTTTGGATTGGGTTTAAAAACTGCTTCTACAGCTTTTTGCAGAAAATTGTCGGTTATCACAAGAGATGAGCCATCCGCAACTCTGCTCAAAGCAGTTTGGGATTTAGATCACGTGGTTAATGCGTCTGACTGGGAAATGATTTTGGATGAGCCAAGTGCTTATGAAGTTGAATTATTCGAGAAAACTGCAAAGAATTCATCAGGTACTCTGGTCGTTTGGGAAAAAGTGGACAGACTCCTTAAGAACTACGCTAATCCAAGCGGAAAAGATGCCCGGAGAGCTTTGGATAAGGTAATCAAATCATTCCGCGATCATGTTGCTATGATCTACCAGAGGTTCTTGGATATTGAAGACACAAGAGCAAGGAATGTCTCGATAACTGTAAATGAGATTCCTGTAACATCTTGGAGTCCATTCTGTGAAAGTGAGGCAGAAACTGAGATGGTTGCAGATTGTACCCAGACTGTTTCCTTATCCAATGGCAAGCAGGGTGAGTTCTCAATCAAAGCATTCATCTTGCCTCGAAGAGAGCATTTTTCTACTCCCGAAGCAGCATCCGAGGCCCGTTTGACAAACAATATGCAGGGAATTTACATATATCGGGAAAACAGATTGATACACCCGGCGGATTGGCTTGGTATGTTCAGTAAAGAACCTCACTTAACACTTCTACGGATTGAGTTCTCATTTGATCACACTTTGGATGATGCGTTTCAGGTAGACCTGAAAAAATCAAGAATCATATTGAACGAAGATTTGTACAATTGGATTCTTAATGAATTCATCCCTGCCCCAAGACGCGCTGCCGATGAAAGATATAGAACAGGTATTAGGTTAAATATAAGCGAAACAGCAAAAAATGCGCATACGGGATCTAACAGATCAATCCAAGAGAAGGAGGAGGATATTGTGGAATCTGTGATTACTGTGGTTGATAAAGAAACTGAAACTGTGGACATAAGAAATAAATCAGGATCTGTCAGGCTTAAACTGACAATCAGTGATGTAAAAACTCAGGGACAAATGAGTGTCCAGCCAGTAGATAGCATAGAAGACAATGTTCTGTGGAGACCTGCTTTGATTGGCACTCACCATGCCGTACAGATAAACACAGGGCATCCTTATTATCTGAAAGTCTACATACCAAATCTAAACTCAGATGTTACCATTCAGGGCATGGATTCTCTCCTTTGGGCTCTTGCTGAAGCTGAGTTGACAACGGTCAATGAAAAAACAAAGAATCATTTCGAAGATATGCGCTTCGAAGTTTCCAGAATCTTGAGAAAACTTGTAGAAGATCTGCCAGATCCTGAGTTTGATAATAATGGCAACTGATCTTAATTCTATCGCCGACAAGTTATCTGACAGATTTGGGCTTGCGGTCAGAGTCCTTTCTGATTATACGGATGAAGGATTGGAGTTCGTTATAATCCCAATTGGCATTGAGCACACAATTGCTTTTAAAATCAAAGTTGTATTAGGCTGGAGAAGGCTTTCTGCAGTGTTTGTCCCCGGAGATTATGCAGCTAACTTGGTATCCCAGATGCAAAAGGCTGATACTGAGAAAAAGGTGCTTTTCTGTATATTTGCTTCTGACCTTGCGGAGAAAGGTGCTTTGTTGGAAATGACTGTCAACAGCAGAAAAGTCAATCCCATTAATCCAAATGATTGGCCTGAAGAGTGGAAAACCCTATCGCTTGCGATGCAAAAACCTCAACTTGTCATCGAAGACCATTCGCAATATAACTTGAACGAAGCATTACCATGGTTATACGGATTTTATGGCTTATGTCTGTCTTTACTTCCAATTGAGCAAGTTGATGAACAAGAGATAAATGGAATAATCGAAGGGGAACTCCTTTGGAGAAGAGCAAGAGGCTATGAAAGAAGCAAGATTAACCGTGCCGCTTGTATACAAATTCATGGTAGTTCTTGTCTGATATGCGGATTCGATTTTTACGAACATTACGGTGATTTGGGATCAGGCTTCATCCATGTGCATCATGTTATTCCTTTATCGGAAATCAAAGAAGAGTATATTTGCAATCCTGCTAAAGATCTAATCCCTGTATGCCCTAATTGTCACGCAATGCTACACCGGAAGCAACCGGCTTTAACACCAACTGAGTTAATTCGGCTTGTTAATGATCATGGACGTTTTGACTCCTGAACAACGCAGCTGGAACATGAGCCAAATAAAAGGCAAAAACACAAGGATTGAAATCTTAATCAGGTCGGCGCTCCATAGAATTGGATTCCGCTATAGGATTAACCAGCCTGACCTACCTGGTAAACCGGATATAGTGTTAAAGAAGTATAATGCCGTAATATTTATACATGGATGCTTCTGGCATTACCATGGATGCAAATATTCAAAGATTCCTGAAACAAGATTCGATTGGTGGAAACAAAAACTTCTCTCGAATAGAGATAGAGATAAAAAGACTCAAGATATCTTAAATGCATTTGGGTGGAGAGTATTAATAGTATGGGAATGTGATATAAAACATTTTGTGGGGTTTAGTGCTATAATTGATCAAATTGAAAATTGGCTAACAACTTCAACCATATCAGTAAAATCAGGCATATGGGAAACAAGTGCAAATGGAATTCAAAGGGTTGAATAATAATCCTAGCAAACAAAGAGATGTATTACGATTTGTTCATTTGCATCAAATCATGATTGACGTATTCCAAGCACATACTATATAGTAACATCATGTATTAAATAACTGCGGTATATGTTTAAGCGATAAACAATAGCCGTTAGAGATAGTTATGCAAATTCAGAATAGCAATGGTTCAATATGGAGAAAATGGGATTTGAATGTTTATGCACCCTCATCTTGCTTTAACAACCAGTTTCTAGGATCTTCCGAAGAAGAAAAGGAATACAAAGCCAAACGCAAACAGATCCAGGAAAAACTGATCAAGTTTGCCACGCGCATTCCCATCTTTATGTATCTCACAGACTATCGGGAACGCTGCCTGAAGGACGTGATTACACAATTGGAGCCGGGACTCTTCAAAAAGGTTACAGGACTCACAATGAAATATTTTGAGCTATTGGTAAGCTTAGATCTCTTCAATAGCGCCCTGAAGAACGATGCCATCTACAAGTTCAAACGCTATGAAGATCCCAGCCTGAACTATACAGGGATCAATAAGCATGAAGGCGAAGATATCGGGCTTTATGACACTGTGTTAAAACACGATGATCTGGGGAAGGTGTTTGTGGAAGTGAAGTAATAACATTGAGATACGGCATGGTGTAAGGTTAATGAGCAGATTTACTAAGTTGTAGTAGTCAAGACGATGTCTGACAATCGGTGCTGTCAGTCACCGAAAATTTTTGATCAATTACTTTGTCTTTGGCCAGTTGAATGGAGTCCAGGAAAGTTTGCCCAGGGGTCTTGCCAAAACAGTATTTACCTGAATGAGGTCTTTGCTTGTTGTAATACTCAATCCATTGATCAACATCAGTTTGCAGTTCTTCTATAGTGGGGTATAGTTTCTTACGGAAAGCGACTTGGTAGAACTCGTTGAGAATGCTCTTATGGAATCGCTCACATATCCCATTGGATTGTGGACTCCCTGCTCTGGTTTTAGAGTGGCCGATATCTTCAAGCGCCAGATCATAATTCAAATTCGCGATGTTCCCGATTTCTGCAGTACTCGGTTCCTCGATTGGTCAGGATTCCAAGAAAGGGAATATCATACTCACCAAAGAAAGGAACACCTCAATCATTGATCATATCAGCCGCACTAAAGCAATCTTTCGGTCATAGAGTTTTACCATTGTGACCTTCGAATAACTATCGCTAAAAGTCTGCTGATATATTCTGCCGACCCCTTTTCCTGTTACCAAACTAAAAAGTGTCCTTACACGCTTGAGAAACATTTCCCAACTTCTTGGCTAAACCCAGAGACAGAATTCTATCTCTGGAGTCATCCAGAATAGGGATAGTGATTTGTGTATTTATCTGAGATTTATTTTACGAAAAACCACCATAAGCCGACTATTGAAGTGCCACCTATTGCGCCATCAATTGATTTCTTGACATCATTCATTGTTGCTATCTTACTGTAATGTTCATCGTAGATATCAGTCCCTTTGACGGTCGCAACCTTGTGGTTATGCTCGTCGTAAATTTCATTACCTTTTATGGTCGCAACTTGGTGGTGATGCTCGTCATAGATTTTATTACCGTCTATGGTTGCAACTTTGTGGGACGATGCGTACAGATCACTTCCACTGAACTTGAAATATGCCATAATATACTCCTTTATGTGATTTATTTGCCAATAAATTTGTCAAATCCCTATAGTTATTTCTTAATTAATCTGACCTTTCTTCTTTGCAACGCCTCTCTTTCTTTAATCACATCTTCCATTTTCAACATAGATTTTTGCATTTTTTCCACCTCTGATTTGATTATTGGGTCTTTCATAATATCCTTGGCGATTATTTTATGAATCCCAAGAGCTTTAAATACTATGTAAAACATCGAGTGTGCAATACTCATTGTTTCTCCATTGGTAATCTATATAGATAGTCTCCATAATTAACATTATAACTTATGTATGATATGTGTCAACATAAAAATGACTATTGTTCTTATCGTATTGAGCAGAAAGGATTTGACTAACTTTGCGAGAGGTACATAGTGGTATCTATAAATCATCAGACGGGTAACCGATAAAGGAGATCAAGGTGATCAAACAAAAAAAATCACAAAGGCTAAGCAACGCTAGAGGAGATGGTTCAGTCAGGCAACCAACTTATTCTGATGCATGGAGATGGGCGTGAGCAAACAATTGAGGTGGATACTGCAGCACGATCCCTATGCTGGCTAATACCACTATAAGAGCAGGTGGAATCATTTAAGAGGCACTTGACTGTAGTCAGAGAAGATGAACGAGGATGAGTTCAAGACCAGAGCTGATGATGCTTGGAAATGGTATCCTTGTTTAATTGGGTGGTGGGAATGTCGCAGAACTTAATTGTAGTCGTCAAGACGATGTCTGTCAATCAGTGCTGTCAGTCACCGGTAATTTTTGATCCATTACTTTGTCATTGGCCAGCTGAATTGAGTCAAAGCTATAAAAACTTCTATGCCTACTCTTCTGTAGCTCCCAAGGATGGTTATGGTTTCCATTTACTGCTTCTGTTTGTTAACACTGAAATGATGAAGATCTATCTTGATGAATTGATTCAGTCGCTGGACGAGAAGGAGATAATTCTGATTATGGATCAGGTTGGTTGGCACAAGTCAAAAGCCCTGGTGGTTCCCAAGAATGTTGATATCTGGGTCCTACCGCCCTTCTCGCCAGAGCTGAATCCAGTTGAAAGACTTGGGAAAATGCTCAAAAGAAACACCCTGCACAACAGACTGTATGACTCTTTGAAACAACTTGAAAAGGCAGTCGTTGAATACTTCGACACTTTTACCCCGGAGGCGCTGAGGCAACTATGCTCTTGTTCATATATTATGTTACAAGGTGAAATCTGTATAAGAACTTGACCGATAAATGGAAATCAAAATTTTGGAAGTAAATTAAATTGAAGAGAAAAGAAATGCAACTATCAGGCAGAAAAGATGGATTTAATGCACAATATTTAGTATATCAAACTGATTTCAATATCAGTTTAATCTTCAAACTTTATTATAATTATATAACTGAAAGGAATGGCATAAGTTATGGAGTATAGGGTTTCAGTAGTACAGTTTAAACCTGAGTTTTTAGCAATAACAGAAAATCTTAATAAATTAAAAGCTATACTTTTAGAGATGGAGACGGATTTAGTAGTTTTACCAGAACTCTGTCTATCCGGTTATGTATTCCAGAAACAGGAAGAGGTTGAGAAAGTTAGTGAGACCATTCCGGAAGGATTTGTCTTTCAGGAATTTCGCCAACTTTCTACTGAAAAGGAATTCAGTATAGTTTATGGTTTTGCAGAAAAAGAAGAAAATAGGTATTATAATTCAGCTGCTCTGATAAATCCAGATGGCAGTTATTATATTTATCGTAAAACCCATCTTTTTTATAGGGAAAAACTATTTTTTACTCC
>Ga0209720_1003397_pt1 | contig 10939 bp, 12 predicted proteins | sample AD_JPNMR3_MetaG_FD_184426 | JGI IMG/M metagenome (GOLD analysis project Ga0209720, IMG submission 184426) | Active sludge microbial communities of municipal wastewater-treating anaerobic digesters from Japan - AD_JPNMR3_MetaG (SPAdes) (version 2) | ecosystem: Engineered > Bioreactor > Anaerobic...
CTGTCTGGAATCAGCACAACCGATTTTTTATTGCCCCTGTCGCGATGATAGGCGGCCATTATCATAATGCCGGTCAATTCTCCGTGGGCGCCGGCCATCGGCTGCATTGTAAAGGCCGCCATGCCGCAGATTTCACGCAAGAGGATGTCCATATCATAAAGCACCTGCAAGGCTCCCTGCGTGAGCATCCCGCCGCCGCGGAGCTGCGGCAGCAAGGGATGCAGATGCGCAAAGCCGGGATAGGCCGCAATACGCTCGCAGACTTTGGGATTGTATTTCATCGTGCAGGAACCTAAGGGATAAAAATTCGTATCGACGCCGAAGTTTCGCCGGGACAGCTCGGTAAAGTGCCGCACCACATCCAGCTCGCTCAATTCCGGCAAAGCGGCATCCTTATCCCGCAATAAATCCTTTCGCAAATGAATGCTTGTCGGGACATCACTTTGTGCAACCCGCAGTCCCCTCCGACCTTTGACGCTTTTTTCAAAAACCAGTTTCATATTACTTCCCTAACCAGATACTGCCGCAGATTACGACTCTTTTTTCACCCCGGGGATATGGCGGCAATTAGTAATTGCATCTTTCCCTACAAAATCGCTTCCAGTTCCTCGGCCAGCATTCCGATTTGCTGTTTGGTGCGTTTTTCTGTGACAGCAATCAAAATAGAATTATCCATACCTTTATAGTAGCGGCTCAGCGGAAAACCGGCAGCAAAACCTTTTTCAATCAGCTTGCCAATCACATCGGCCGCATCGCAAGGCAGGTCGAATACAAACTCATTAAATACCCACTTGCCGTGAAACCGCGGCTTGACACCCGGTATCGCTGTCAATCGCTGGTAAGCGTAGCTGGCCTTGTCGGCACAAAGCTGGGCTGTTTCCTTCAAGCCCTCTTTGCCTAAGAGAGTCAGATAGACCGTTGCTGCAAGCGCACAGAGTGCCTCATTGGAGCAGATATTGGAGGTGGCCTTGTCGCGGCGGATATGCTGCTCGCGCGTTTGCAAAGTCAATACGAATCCGCGCTTGCCGTTACCATCGGTTGTTTCGCCTACAATGCGGCCGGGCAGTTGGCGGACATACTGCCGGCGGGTAGCCATAAAACCCAGATACGGCCCGCCGAAAGACATCGGCAAGCCCAGCGACTGCCCTTCGCCTGTGGCGATATCCGCCCCCATTGCCCCGGGCGTTTTCAAGATGCCAAGAGAAATCGGGTAGCAGGAAACAATCAGCAGTGCTCCTTTGGCATGAGCAGCTTGAGCAATGTCGGTAAAATCGTCGATACAGCCGAAAAAGTTGGGATTCTGCACCATCACTGCAGCGGTGTCTTCATCCAGCGCTTTTAGGATCGCCTCGCGGTTTGCCAAGCCCTCGTGGTTGTTTGTCTCCACCAAATCAATTTGCAGATTCTGCGTATAGGATTGAATCATCACACGGTAAATAGGATTAACCGAATCGTCGATAATAACCTTCCTCCGCTGGGTAATCCGCAGCGCCATCATCATCGCTTCGTACAGCGCTGTTCCGCCGTCATACATAGAGGCATTGGCGGCCTCCATCTCCGTTAGACGGCATATCAGGGATTGAAACTCATAGATGGCCTGAAGCGTACCTTGTGAAATTTCCGGCTGATAGGGTGTATAGGCCGTGTAAAATTCGCTGCGGGAAAGAATGGCATAGACAGCAGAAGGTATAAAATGGTCGTAAAAACCGCCGCCCAGAAAAAGTGTCAGATGAATATAATTCTTAGCCGCAATGGCCGCCAGCCGGTCGCGGACTTCCTGCTCGCTCATTCCGTCGGGCAGATTCAGCCCGCTGCTGCGCAGCGACGGCGGTACATCGGCAAATAAAGCTTCCGGAGTCAATCCGATGTCAGCCAGCATAGCCGCTCGCTGCTGGTCAGTATTCGCTATATAAGGCATATCCCTCTCACCGTATTATCATTTAATAAGTAAAGAATTGCAGCCAAACCGGTTCCCGCTTGCGCTATGCTTCGGTTTCAAGAAACCTTCGGTAAGCATCGGCATCCATCAGTTCATCAAATTCAGCAGGTTTTGCAGCTTCAATCTTAATCAGCCAGCCTTTGTCATACGCATCCTGCTTAAGGGTATCAGGATTGTCAGGTATTTCTGTGTTGGCAGCAACAACTCTGCCGGTCAGTGGTGCATACATGTCTGATGCGCTTTTAACCGATTCAACAATGCCAAAAGGCTGGCCTGCTGTAAGCTCTTTGCCGACCTCGGGCAGCTCCATATAAACGATATCGCCCAGCTGCTCGACGGCATAGGCCGTCAGCCCTGCCGTAAAAATGGTGCCGGTTTGCTTCTTGGCCCATTCATGGGTTTTTAAATACCTTGCCTGCGGATCAATCAACATCTTCAATTCTCCTGCTTTCTGACTGTGCTGTTTGGGAACTTACACTTCTTGAGCTTATTCAAAGACAGCTGCTGTTTGCTGTCCAAACCGGCTTTCAAGATTCTTTTTAACGATCTTTGCCTTGAGTTTTTTATCGCGTACAAGAACCTCTATGTCGGCCCCAATCGGCACATTGGGTTCAACCATGCAAAGCCCTATTGCACGCTGGGCATATTCATCTGTCCGAATGCCGTTTCGAAAAATCCAATACGGAACCATGGTACCGCTGGTAACCCAGCCGACCGGGCGGTTCTGCCAGAAAATTTCTGCCCCTTGCCGGGCAATACCTTTATCCAGCAGACGGATTTGACGCACAACTTTCGGCAGTGCAGCGGTATTCGAAAAATCGCTCTGTTTGTATCGCTGCCGCGCTTGAGCCTGCTGGGCAAGGGCGGGTTTGCCGATAAAAACTCGTGCGGCATCTTCAAATGAAATCGCAAATGCCGCCTGCGGGATGGCAAAAACAGGGATTTCCAGACCGTCTTTTCCGATTCCCAGTTCGTGGCCATACAGCGGCAGGCCTGCTTCCAGACGGAGCGTATCCCTTGCCCCTAATCCAACCGGCATTGCCCCTGCATCTATTAATCTGTCCCACACCGCAGAAGCATCTGAAGCCGGAATGAACATTTCAAAACAAACTGATTCGCCGGTATAACCAGTGCGGGCAATGCATAAATCAATATTTTCTATACGGATCTTGCCGACGGCATTGCGCTTCGATTCCGGCAGCATTTCTGTCGGTGCAAGTGAATGCAGGATTGCTTCACTTTGCGGCCCCTGAAGAGCAAGCATTGCGGCCGAATTGCTGACATCTTCCATCACGACATTAGAAAAATGCTCTAATTGCATCTGTAAATGCTGCCAATCCTTATCCTTATTAGAAGCATTTACGACAAGAATATAGGCATCTGCACTCGGACGGTATAAAAAAGCATCATCAATCGCTCCTCCGTTATTATCGGCCAAAATAGTATAGTGGGCTTGTCCTGCCGGCAGCTTTTCACAATCGTTTGTTAAAACATATCGGAGGAATTTTGGGGCGCCGGGACCTGTCAGGCGAAACCTGCCCATATGCGAGACATCAAACAGCCCTGCATCTCGGCGGGTTGTCAAATGCTCTGCAACAATACCTTGCTGGTACTGTATCGGCATTTGCCAGTCGGCAAAGTCCACCATCCGTGCTCCCAGAGCAACATGCCGGCTGTAAAACGGTGTCTGTTTCATCCATAAGACCTTACAAATAAAAGATATAAGATGCAGTTTGCTTGGTCTGCCTTGATAAGCAGCAGACGGTAAAAACAATAGCAAACACCAAAATAAGTGTCAAGAATATTTGAACGATTTTGCTATAAACAGAATTTAAATAGCAAGATTGTGTTAATTTGATGGTAAAGTTTTTTTTCGAAATTGCCGCAACTTTCACTCGATAAAAGAGTTATGTCATTAATTCAACGGACATAACAATAGTTTGATATCATCAATCCAGATTGTTCCTGTTCCTTCAACGACGACATTGAGTTTGATGTTGGCCGGCATCTGCCCCGCCTCGATACGAAATGGCGTTTGCACAGTCGCCCATTCGGTTATGCCGGAAATGGGCTGTTCAAGCCCGCGGGAGAAAAACTCGCCCTTGCCGGGGATATTGCACCACATCTCTAAGTACGCTTTGCCGATTGATAAATCACTTTTGAGTTTTGCCTGATAAATCAGCATCCGGTTTTCAATGTTCATCAGCCCGGTTTCAAACAATCGGATCGTTCGTTTCTCCGGCGAATCGCTTTCTATTTTCAAAGACCCATTGCCGTTGAAAAAACCGCCTCATCAATCTCTGCCTCACCTTTTGTTATTAATCCTTCCAGGGAATCCAGCGGATAGGCCTGATGAATGATTAAATCCTGCACTTTAGATTGTTCTGCATGTGATATTTTAACGGCATGGGTAACAGGAATGAACATTAAAAGAAACAACCCGGGGATGCATAAAATGCCCAGACATGGTACCCCGATCGCGGCAACCTTGCCGGCAGGCGACTTCCAGCCGACGATGCCGAAAATAAAGGCCAATAAGCCGCATAGTAGCCCAAGAAGGATAAATGGTGCCAGTACCATGCTTAATCTTGCCCATGTAGCACTTCCCGACATGCCTACAATAATATTAAAGGCAATCGGAACAAGCGGCAGCAATATAAACAAAATCAGTGCTGCTTTACCAAATCCGGTGCGGGGTCTGGTCTGCATGGGTTTTTCGGTTATCTCCTGCGGCTTTTCCTTTTGATGGATGGCCTCTAAAAGCTGGCGGTAGTCCTCTTCCGTAATTTTGCCTTCTTCTAATAATTGTTTGAGTTCCTGTTCACTGGTTGGTTCTATGGGTTAACATCCTTAAAGTTTTTCCAATCGTTTTTTGGCTTCGGCCACGTTTATATCCCCTGTGCGGAGTTTATCCAAAATGGCCTTTTTCTGTTCTTCTGATTGCATCAGGGCCTTAGTATTGGCAATGAGTTTATCCAGCCGGGTGCGGATAGCCGCATAACCTAAAGCGCTGTTTTCTTCGAGTGCTTTGATACTGAAGCCGGACAGCATATAATCCAGTAAAAACCGCTGGTCTTCGGCTGAAAGGCGGGTTAAAATTAAGTCGTCAAATGGTCCTTCGACCTTCACGCCGCAGGCGGGGCAACTCATTGCGGAGACCTTCATTGTCAGCCCGCAACAGGGACATTGAGTAGAGAGCTTAGTTCGTTCCATACTAATAATTATTATATATTCCCTGTAAATAATCAAATATAATTTGGTTTTTGTCAAATCTACTCAAATTTTATTTTGCTTTCAGAAATAACTTGCCTAAACGCAGGTTTTCGGTAGAATCTTATATCCAAAGCCCAGGTGGCGGAATTGGCAGACGCGTCAGGTTGAGGGCCTGATGCCCGTTTAGGGCGTGCTGGTTCAAATCCAGTCCTGGGCAATCTTCCTTGATCCGCCGCATTTTATCAAATATTCTAATTTTTCAATTGACCATTTGAAATAATTATTTAAAATACTGCCTAATTAGCATTTTTTTAGGGAAAATTCCGCAGATGTCAAAGCGTAAAGACGGTTTGGAACGTCGAACATTACTGTTAGATGCCGCCACCAAAGTATTCGCAGAAAAAGGCTTTCATAATACTACTATTCATGATATCTGCAATGAAGCCCATTCCAATATTGCCTCGGTAAACTACTATTTTCGTTCGAAAGAAAATCTCTATGCAGAGGTCTGGTGACTGTCCCCCTGGGTTAGGGCCATTTCGTGTGTTAGGATTTCCGACATTGATTGTACCTGTTTCATAGCTTGCGTCAATTCCTGTTTTCTTATATTCTATTCCTCGACCGGCTGAAGGATACGGCTCTGCGGGGACGCAACCGGAGCGTCAGACGGTACTCGGAACACAGACCGGACGGAATTACATTTCTGTCTGGTCTTCGTTTTTTTACCCCCTGTTCTGAGCCCATAAGCGATAAATCCTGGGGGTACGGGGGCAACGCCCCCGGATGGTCCGGATGCGACATCAGCCAGCGCTGTTTGAACTGCAAAGGGGACAAGTCGCCCAACGCGCCATGCGGCCGTTCGGTATTAAAGTAGCGGCGATAATTCTCCACCGACCAACGGGCATCGGCCAGCGAAACAAACACTTCCGCGTTCAGACAGGCATTTCGCAACTGGCCGTTGAAGTTCTCATTGATTCCATTCTGCCAGGGCTTGCCCGGTTCAATATAGGCCGTCTGCACCCCTTGTTCCTTTAACCAGGCTTGAACCGCTTCTGCAATAAACTCAGGCCCGTTATCGCTGCGTAAAAAGGCCGGAACACCGTGAATCGCAAATAACCCATCCAGAACCGCAATCACCTGGGCCGCCGGCATCCGGTAATCCACATAGGACTTATAACACTCCCGATGAAATTCGTCCACCACGTTGAGAATCCTAAGCGTTCGTCCATGAATACACGAATCCTCCATGAAATCATACGCCCACACGTGATTGGGATACAACGCTCGAATCGGCCGATCCAGAGATTTGCCGCGCCGACGCTGACGACGGATGACCGGGACCGTCAATCCGTTTTCTTTCCATAACCGTTCCACCCGTTTATGATTAATCACAATCCCATCCCGACGCAGCTTGACCCACGCCTTGTGACTGCCTTCGCTGGGATGGGCCCTGGAAATCGCTTTGAGTTTTTCAATCATCTGGGTATCATCCTTATTCTGAGGTTGATAAGCAACCTGACTGCGAGATATCCCGACCAACAGACAACCGCGACGCTGCGATACCCCCTGAGTAACCAGGGCCAATACCGCCGACCGACGCTGGGCCGGGCAAGTCAGTTTCCCCGCAGTACCTCTTGCATCGCGTCAATCTCCAAGTCCCGCTCGGCCACCATCCGTTTCAATCGGACATTCTCTTTCTCCAATTCCCGCAGCCGACGCACATCCGGAATGTCCATCTGGCCGTATTTACTCTTCCAGCGATAATACGTCTGTTCGCTAATCCCATGCTGCTTGCAAACCTCGGCTACTGTATTCTGGGCTTTTTCCGCTTCCCGAAGTATCCGAACGATCTGCTCTTCACTAAACCGCTTCTTTCGCATAACGATTTCTCCTGTAATTCCAATAATTCAAGACCTCTTTACAGGGAAATCCTAACTTAGTCAATGGACCTAAAAATGGGGGATGTTACCGTTAAGCTTTGTCAGTGGATCGCCGCCGTTATCCAGTTGGCTGGATGGAGGGCTCGCCCCCAATGCCGGACCTGTTGAGCGGCTGAAAGCACTTATCCGCTCGCATTTGCATCGGATGCTGGATGCGGGAACGCTGGGGCATGCCGGCCAGATTCTCCTGATGGAATTGGCCAATCCGACCGAGGCGATTGAACTGGTCAAAAATGATGCCATCAGTCCCCTCCGCGAACATATTCGCGGCATAATTCGGGATTTGCTAGGAAATGAGGCCACAGACAATAAGGTCAACTTTTGTGCCATGAGCATTATCCATCTCTGTTTCGGCATTGGCCTCAAACGCGGGAAATTTCCTGCTTTTACAGCTTCCATGAGTAAAGAATCGCTTTTTGAAGCCCTTGTGGAGCATATCACCCTCTTTTCCTTGGGAGGCATTAATGCTGTGAAAGAGAGTCAAGATGTATTTGAGAAATCATAACAATTATAGTTTGCCTCTGTCTGACGGAGGAATAGATTGTGCCGATTGAGAGCATAAAGAAAGCCGTATTGCTTGTGTGGACGGCTGGGCTACTGGGATGTGCGCCTATTGAGCCGCGAGGTTTCAAAATGCCGGCCGCTGCGCCGGAAGCGTTTTCCCGTGATGGAACCGAAGCCCTGTGCCAGCGCTGGTGGGAATCGCTGAATGACCCAAATCTGAACCGCCTAATAGAAACGGCATTGGAGAATAATTTTTCCATCCGCTCAGCGTGGGATCGTCTCAGTCAGGCCGAGCAGACAGCCCGGATTGCCGGAGCCGGCCTTTTCCCCCAAGCCGGTTACAGCACACAAGCACAGCGCAGCCGGACTGAAGCAAGCGATATTGTGAATTATTCTTCAGCGTATTCAGCAGGGGCATCTATTTCATACGAATTGGATTTTTGGGGGCGCATTCGCTCCTTGCGTCAGGCAGCGGTTTTGGATGCCCAGGCAGCAGCAGATGACATACAGACAGCGGCAATTACGCTCAGTGCCGCCGCTGCCAAGACATGGTATCAGCTGGCAGAGGCCAAGCAGCAGGCTGGCGTCATTCAAAAACAGCTGGAGATTAATGAAAAAGTGCTGGCTATTATCTTAACCCAGTTTGCACAGGGTCTAGTCGGGGCTTCAGATGTGCTGCGGCAAAAACAGCTGGTTGAATCCAGCCGCGGACAAGCTGTTCAAAATCAGGAAACACTGGTTTTATTGCAGCATCAATTGTCTGTACTGTGCGGGGAAAAACCCGGTCTGGTATGGACAGACACGCCAATGGAGCTGCCGGAACCGGCCGGTCTGCCGGCGATAGGACTTCCGTCGGATGTTTTACAGAGACGGCCTGATGTGCAAAAAGCTTACAAGGCGGTACAAGCGGCAGACTTGCGGCTGGCTGCCGCTATTGCCGACCAGTATCCGTCTATCGGGTTGTTCGCCGGCGCTGAAACATCTGCCCAACAAACGAAAGACCTGTTTGAAGACTGGCTGGCCAATCTGGCAGCCGACATCACAGGGCCGCTGTTCGATGCGGGTCTCCGCAAAGCAGAAATTGCACGCTGGCGGGCAGCGGTTTCGCAGAAACTTAACGAATACGGGCAGACAATCCTGACGGCATTAAAAGAAACAGAAGATGCGTTGGCACAGGAAGACTATCAGCGCCAATACATGCGGAGTCTGCAGGAACAGCTACGGCTGGCCCGGCAGGTATACGAAAGAAACCGCGATAAATACCTTCAAGGTCAGATGGATTATCTGCGTGTACTCGAATCACTGATATCGCTGCAAAGCTTGGAACGGCAGGAGTTGTCGGCAAGGCGTATTTTGCTGGAACGGAGAATCGACTTATACCGCTCAATCGCCGGCAGCTGGCCTATAGATAGACCCCAACAGACAGCCATTGTCTATGAGCAATTTGAATGAGAGGAAATACACGATGAATACTTCTCAATCAGCGCCGCCCGGAACGCCGAAGCATTCGCCAATCTGGAAGAATTTAGGAGACATTGCCATCCGCTATCTGATTCCTGCGGCCATTATACTTTTGGGCATCGGATTTACCAAACACCAGATGGACACCCGTCCGCAGGCAAAACTGGAAAAACCCGCCCTGCAGGCACGGCTGGTTGATGTCCAGACTGCGCAGCTGACAAACATCACGGCTACAGTATCTGCGATGGGCACTGTCGTCCCGGCAAAAATGACCACACTTTATCCGGAAGTGTCGGGCGTGGTTCTTTCGCTCAGCGAGGAGGTTATACCGGGAGGCCTTATTGAAGCCGGACAAACACTGATTCAAATCGATTCAAAAGATTACGAAGCTGTCGTAGCCCAGCGGCAAAGTGAACTGGCAAGGGCACAGCTGAATCTGAAATTGGAATACGGCAACCAGACTGTTGCCCGACTGGAATATAAACTGCTGGAAGAAGCCTTAGCAGAACAGGACCAGGAATTGGTGCTCCGCAAGCCGCATTTGGAGGAGGCACAAGCCGCTGTCCAAGCGGCCCGGGCGGCTCTTGATAAAGCACAATTGGATGTGCAGCGGTGCACAATCAAATCGCCGTTTAACGCCATTATCCAGAAAAAGCACATCGATCCGGGCACACGGGTTTCGCCGTCCACCCCCCTGCTGACGCTGCTGGGAACAGATGAATACTGGATTGAAATCCTTGTTCCAGTTCATCAGCTTCGCTGGATAGCAATTCCGACGGAAAATTCTCAACAGGGTTCACGAGTCATGGTATTCAACAATGCCGGTTGGGGAGAAGGGATTTTTCGGGAAGGCAGAGTTCTTCGCCTGCTGGGGCAATTAGAAGAACAGGGACGAATGGCCCAGCTGCTGGTTTCCGTCAGCAATCCGCTGGGACTGTCAGACAACGTATCGGCACTGCCGCAGCTGCTGATCGGCTCGTATGTGCGGGTTGAAATTGAAGGACGGCCGATTGAATCGGTAATTGAAGTCAGGCGGGACTGGCTGCGGGACGGCAATACGGTCTGGATTATGAATGACCAGAATAGAATGGAAATCCGGCCGGTGCAGATTATTTTCCGGAATGCGGATGCTGTTTATGTCACAGAAGGAATCAAGGCCGGAGAGCGAATTGTTACCACAGATATTTCAGCACCGGTAGAAGGAATGCCGCTCCGGCTGAACAATGATCCTGAAACTGCTGTTTTGCAAACCCCAGACAGGGAGGCCCACCTGTGAGCGAAGCATTTTCAAGCACCGAAGTCCGGCGCGGGCTGATTGGGTGGATGACCTATAACCGCATCACGCCGAATCTGATTATGCTGATTTTCCTGATTGGCGGTGCAATTCTTGCCTTTACCATTAAGCAGGAAGTTTTTCCCGAGTTTGACCTTGATATAGTAACCGTCCGTGTACCCTATCCGGGGTCCAGCCCGGAAGAAGTCGAACAAGGCATTATTCTATCGATTGAAGAGGCAATTCGGGGATTGGACGGTATTAAGGAGATAACTGCTGTCGCATCCGAAGGTTTTGGAACTGTCACAGCTGAACTGCTGGAAGGTGCCAACCAGCAGAAGGTTTATCAGGATATCAAGCAGGAGATTGACCGGATTACTACTTTTCCGGAGGATGCGGAAGAGCCGGAAGTAAGTCTTCTTATGCGCCGGCGGGAAGTCCTGCAGATTGATTTATACGGGGATGTCTCGGAATGGGTGCTGCGGAGTGTGGCTGAACAGGTTCGGGACAGTTTGCTTCAAAGTCCGGGGATCACACAGGTTGAGCTGGATGGTGTGCGGGAGTATGAAGTACTTGTACTGATTAATCAGGAAACATTGCGGACCTACG
>Ga0209720_1003399_pt1 | contig 10933 bp, 12 predicted proteins | sample AD_JPNMR3_MetaG_FD_184426 | JGI IMG/M metagenome (GOLD analysis project Ga0209720, IMG submission 184426) | Active sludge microbial communities of municipal wastewater-treating anaerobic digesters from Japan - AD_JPNMR3_MetaG (SPAdes) (version 2) | ecosystem: Engineered > Bioreactor > Anaerobic...
CAAATAGTAAAAAAGATAGAAATAAACTTATTATAATAAAAATGATTTTTTTCATATTCTTGAAAATTTTTTCATTCTTGTATTGCGTTTTATTTCAGATTTTATTTTTATTCGATTACCTTCAATTTTGTGCTCTTTAATTATATTTAAAAAATTTATTTTTTTTTCTTCAATCATTTTATTTAATTCTTCTTCATTTTTCATTGGATATAATTGTTTTAATGCTGTTTTACATATCTCAAAAATCGGACAGTCCAAACATTCATTATCAGTTTTTTCTTTTGAACATTTTGAAAAGTCCTGACCATATTTAACTTGATATTTAAAACAATTATTACAAACATTTAATAAATTATGAGTATCAGAAAATATTGGTTTTTTACATATTTCACAATAATTAATTTTTCTTTCGCTTATATCAATATCATCATCTTCTTCTTTTTCTTGATTTGAAAAAGATTTGATTTTTTCTCTTATATAAGGTTTAATGTAGATATCTTCTAAATTTATTTGATTTAATATTTTACATAAGATATAAAATTTTTCATTTAATGTTTCTTCTTCATTTATTAATAAATATTTTTTCTGTGATAAATTCCAGAAAAAATACTTATTGCCTCTGAAATTTGTTAATACAATTATATCTTTTTGATTTGCTATATTTATTAATTCATAAAATTCTCTTTCTAAATTCATAGTTTAGATTTAATAATATATAAATTTTTATTTGTCAAGAAATTTATTTTACATTTAATGGCAGTTTAAAAACATCGTATCATTTTTGAACAATTTAAAAAATATCATACAAATTCTATTTATTTTTTTTAAAAAAATTTTTATTTTTTTCTTGACAAATAAGATTCAATAATATATTATGAAAAGAAATTTTTTAAATAAAAAAAATAATAGGACGCTCCGGCGTAGCTCAGCAGGCAGAGCAAGTGGCTGTTAACCACTGGGTCGCTGGTTCGAGCCCGGCCGCCGGAGCCATTATGAACGAATTTTTCAAACCTAAATAAGAATGAATAAAAGAGGGTGATGCTTGCTCACTGCCAGCATTCGCCCTCGCAGTTCCATTGTCTGGTTTTTGGCTGTTATGCTCGGCTTAAAATTTGAGAGGTAAAATAGATTAACTCCTATCTCATCTTTTCAGTAAATTATGTCTTTAATAAGTATTGAAACAAATACGGTTTTTCCTCTTCTTTTATTTCTTGAAGTCGCTTTATTATGCGAACAGATAAGGGAAGGATGTCCGTATGGTTCAATAAAGAAGAAGGCAGGATATCTTTGGAAATTTGAGCAAGCAATTTAGAAATAAAATTATGTGAATCCTCATTAAATACAGAGTTCTATATTTTTATTTTTATAACGGAACTTCCACCAAAAAATAGAAATAAAATAATGTTAAAATCAATAAAAATAGAGGCTAAAACGATAAAAAATGGCATGAAAAATGTAGGCAAGTTATTTTTAAAAAAATTAAAAAATTTCTTGACATTAAATTATTTATAATTTAATATAGTAGGCAAGTCGATTATAGGAGGTAAAATAATGTTCATTCATAAAGTGCCTAAAAAAAATAAAGACAAAATATTCATTTCTTATTTATTACGGGAGAGTTATCGCGAAAATAATAAAATAAAACATAGAACAATAGCAAATATTACTTCATGGCCAGAAAAATTACGTAATGATTTCGAAAAATTATTGAAGGGTGGAGAAGTAATAGATAACCACATAAGTTATAAACAGGGCAAATCTTATGGAGCAATAAAAGTAATTGATAAAATTTGTGATGAAATTGGAATAACCAATGCATTAAGTAGTGATAAATATAATAAAATAATAAAATTACTTCTGTCAGGAATAATATTATCGCCAAAAAAATCAAAAAATTATATTGCTAATAACTGGGCGAAGAATCAGGCAATAGAAGAAGTATTTAAAATAAAAAAATATTATAATGAAGATGATATATATAGAAGTCTTGATTGGCTAAGTAAGAATCAGTTAAAAATAGAAAAAACATTATGGGATAAAAAAGTAGATAAAGATAATACGAAACTATTTTTATATGATATAACATCAAGTTATGTAGAAGGCAAACAAATAGCATTAACCGAGTATGGCTATAATCGAGATGGCAAAAAAGGGAAAAAACAGATAGTAATAGGATTATTAACAGACATAAATGGAGAGCCTGTGAGTATAGAAGTATTTGAAGGAGCAACTCGTGACTTTAAGACAGTGAAAAAGCAGTTAGAAAAGATAGAAAAGAATTTTAAAATAAAAGATATTGTATTCATTGGCGATAGAGGGATGATAAAAGAAGAACAAATAAAAAATATAACAGAAGAAAGTTGGAGTTATATTACAGCAATAACAAAACCTCAAATTGAGAAACTAATAAAAAATAATATACTACAATTAGAATTATTCGATACAGATTTATGTGAAATAGAAAATGAAGGAAAACGCTATATATTACGAAAAAATCCATTTAGAGCAGAAGAAATCAAAAAAAATATAGAAGATAAAATAAAGTGTATTCAAAAAAAAATAAAAGATAAAAATGAATACTTATCAAAAGGCAAAAGGCGTTCTGCTGACATTGGGTTAAAAGAGATAAATGAAGTTGTTAAAAAACTCAAATTAAATAAAATAATAGATTTGAAAATAGTTAATAGAAAAATAGTATTAACAATTGACGAAGTCAAAAAAGAAGAAGAATTAAAATTAGCTGGTTGTTATGTTCTTCAAACAAATATAGATAAAGATAAATTAAAAAAAGAAACTGTTCATTCAAGGTATAAAGATTTAGCAAAAGTAGAAAGTAATTTTAAAGCATTAAAAACAGGTTTTTTAGAAATAAGACCTATTTATGTTAGAAATGAGTTCCATGTCAGAGGTCATATATTTGCTTGTATGCTCGCTTTAAAAATTATTAGATATGTTGAAAATAAACTTAAAGATTTAAAATTTCATACACAATATGTCTGGGAATCATTGAATAGAATTCAATACATTATAAAAACTTTTAAATCACAATCTTTTAAAATATTACCAACAGATTTAAGTTATGATAACACATTAATATTGAAAACTCTTGGTATTAAATTTCCGATTAAAATGTAGGCAAACTTCACAAATTCTAATCTTTTTATTTACCCTGTATTTATTATGCTTTGCAGATGTTTTTTGCGGTTTTTATTACTGGAAGTTCCGTTTTAATGAATCTAAAATTAGAATCATTCTAATAATAAATCAAGAAAAACAATTTTATAATTACAGGTTTTAAAATATACTGAATAATAAGCATAGCAATAATTGGAGAGAAATCAATTCCAACTGCACCAAATCTAATTATTGTCCTTAATGGTTTTAATATAGGTTCTGTGATATTATATAAAAATTGATATAGAGGATTATAAGGGTCGATTGGGAACCAAGAAAGTAAAACTCTAATAAATAATAAAAATGAATAAATATCGATTAATTTCAAAATTAAATTTATTAAATCCATATTTATTTTTTCTCGAACATTTTAAAATAATTATTCCATTTTTCATTTACAAAATTTCTGTATAATTGAACATCATCATCATTTATATGAGAAAATCGTTTTTGTAATTTTAAATATTCTGAAACATCTTTTTTTATTTTTTTATTTTCAAGCATAGATTTACTTTCAGCAGTCAAATTTAAAATACCATTTTCAATTTCAAATAAATCAAATAAACCAGATTGAACAGCCAATCTACCTAATAAAACAGTTTTATCAGTTTCATAGCCCCAGCCCGGTGGACACGGCGATAGAATATAAATAAATTTTGTTCCATAAATTGTTTTTGCTTTTTCAAATTTATTAAATAAATCTTGTGGATAAGAAGGTGAAGCAGTTGCAATATAAGGAATATTATGTGCGCGAATTATTCCAATTAAATCTTTTTTATTATGTGTTTTTCCTTTTATTGGCGTTGTTGTGGTTAATGCTTTATACGGCGTCGCACCTGAACCCTGAGTACCTGTATTCATATATGCTTCATTATCATAACAAACATAAATAATATTTGCATTCCGAGCACACGCTGCACTTAATGATTGAAGACCAATATCAAAAGTTCCACCATCACCAGCCCAACCAACTACATTTATATCTTTTTTGTTTTTTACTTTTAATGCTGCTTCAATACCACTTGCAACAGCAGCAGTTGTTTCAAATGCTGTGTTAATTACTGGAACTTTAATTGGTGAAAAAGGGAAAACGCCAGTATAAACAGTAAAACAACAAGCAGGCACTACAATAATTGTTTTTTCACCTAATGCTTTCATTGCTAATCTAAAAGCTAATGATAAACCACATCCAGCGCATGAACGATTTCCTTCATATATATATTCTTCTGTTTTTTCAAATATACTATTCATTTTCATTCAAATAAAAATATTTTTGATTAAATAATTTTTCGTTAAAAATTTTTTTCACTAATAAATAAATATCAAAAGCAGAAGTTTTTGCACCACCAAGACCCAATATTACACCTTGCACATCATTATTTAATTTATGTGATTTTAATAATGCCAGAATATCAGTTAGTAATGCGCCTTGATAACCAAAACTAATATTTTTATCAAATACAATAATTTTTTGTTCGTGCTTTAATAACTCAAATAAATCAAAAACAGGAAAAGGTCTATATAATTTTAATGCTATTAAACCTGTTTTAATATTATCTTCTCTTAAAAGATTTACTGTTTCTTTTAAATCAGAAGTTAGACTACCTATACTGATTAAAATTAATTCTGCATCATTTATTTTATATGTTTCTAAAATTGTTTCAGTTTTATTTCCTGTTATTTCTTTGTATTCTTTATTTATTTTTTTTATTGTATCAATTGAATTTATCATATCTTCCTGAAATTGAATTCGAAAATCAAAATAATTATTTGCTAAATTATTTTCTTTTGTTTTTCTTCTTTGTGGAGTTACAACAGAATTTATTATTAAAGGATTATTAATATCAAGAATAGAAGTAATATTATTTTGAGGTAAAAATTTATTAATTTTTTCTTGTTCTGGTATTTCAACAATCATAGTTAATTCAGATAAAATAAAACCATCATAACAGACCATAGCAGGAATACGAACAGATTCAGCAATTTTAAAAGATTGAATACAGATGTCAAAAATTTCCTGATTATTTTCACAATAAAATTGTATCCAGCCAGTATCACGCTGTGAGATAGTATCCTGATGGTCACACCAGATTGACCAGGGCGCTGACATAGCACGATTTATAGCAGCCATAACAATAGGCAATCTCGAACTTGCAGCCCAATGTAAAACTTCGTGCATTAATGCTATTCCATTTGCTGATGAAGCAGTAAAAGTTCGTGCACCAGCACTTGCAGCACCAATACAAACTGCCATTGATGAATGTTCTGATTCCACAAATATATATTCGGCTTTTAGATTTCCTTTTTCTTTTTCTAATGCAAGTTTTTCAATTACTGGTGTTTGTGGTGTAATTGGATATGCTGCAATCACATCAACATTCGCCATTTTTACTGCTTCAGCACAAGTAGCATTTCCTTTTAATAATTTTTTCATATTTTTTTAATTATACTTTATTAATAATAAAACTTCAAGAAAAATTTTCCTATTATTATTTTTGATTATTATTCAGTTAACTTTTTTAGAATAAGATAAATTATTTTTATCTTTTAGGGGTCAGAATCTAATGACATAAAACTATTTTTTTTCAGATAAATAAATAATTAATTAAGCAATAGTTCAAATAAAAATTTTAAAGCAGTGATAATATCATTTGTTATTAATATTGACAAAATAATAAATCTCTTATATATATACAAAATTTATAAAACAAAAGGAGGTTTAAAATGAAAAAATTATTTTTTATTGTGTCTATTATTTTTATTTTATTTGTCTGTGAAATTTTTGCTGAAATAAAAGGTGCGTTTATTGATTGGCAACTTATTTCTGATAAACATCCATTAGCACAAAAAAGATTAAGTGAATTGGAAGAATGGGCAAAACCATATAAAAGTAAGATAAATGATTATGAAAAGAAATTAATGGATATGGAACAGGATTATCAGGAAAATATAATGGCGAGTGAAAAAATAAAACGAGATAAAGAATTAGCATATCAAAAATTATATATGGAATATCAGAATTATTTAAAAGATTTTAAAGAACGCTTACAAATCAAACAAAATGAACTATTACCAGATGATGTTCAGATGTCAATAAGTCAGGACTTATTAAATATATTAAAGAAAATTTGTAAAGAAAAAGATTTGAATGTAATATATGATAGAACAAAATCAGGCGCAGTATATGTAGATGAAGAATTAGATATAACAAAACAAGTATTAGACGAACTAAATAAAATCAAAATACCAACAAACGATAAAACAGAAACACAATCAAAAAGTAAAAAGAAATAATAAAGAATGAAAAATAGTTTTACTGTTAAAGAAATAGCAAGTAAAATAAATGGCAAAATAAAAGGTAAAGAAGATTATATAATTACAGGCATAAATAATTTTGAAAATGCAAATTCAGAAGAAATAACATTTGCAGAAAATGATTACATATTAAAAAAAGCAATAGAATTAAATGCAGGCGTGATAATTACAAATAAAGAAATTGAAACTGAAAAAACATTGATAATAGTTGAAAATCCAAAATTAGGTTTTGCAATTTGTTTAGAATTATTTTTAACTGAACCAATACCAGAACCAGCAATATCAGATAAAGCATATATAGGAAGTAATGTAAAAATAGGCAAAGATGTATATATAGGACCATTTGCAGTAATAGAAAAGAATGTAGAAATTGCTGATAAAGTAAAGATATATCCAGATGTATATATAGGTGAAAATTCAAAGATAGGTGAAAACACAAAGATATATTCAGGAGTGAAAATTTACTATAATACAATAATCGGGAAAGATTGTATAATACATTCAGGAGCAGTGATAGGTGCAGATGGCTTTGGTTTTTTTCCATATAAAAATACAATAAAGAAATTATATCAAATAGGAAATGTAATAATCAAAGATAATATTGAGATTGGTGCGAATACAACAATAGATAGAGCGACAATGGGTTCGACAATAATAGAAAATAATGTAAAAATAGATGATCAGGTGCATATAGGACATAATTGTAAAATAGGCGAAAATTCAATAATAGTAGCACAGGTAGGAATAGCAGGCAGTTGCATAATTGGAAAAAATGTAACATTAGGCGGTCAGACAGGAATAGCACCATATACAAAAATTGGCGATAATGTAATGGCAGCAGCAAAAACAGGAATTTCATCAGATATAAAATCAAATTCAATAGTATCTGGTTTTCCAGCAAGAGACCATAATGAAGAGAAAAAGATAAAAGCAGCAATTTCAAAATTACCAGAACAAATAAAGAAGTTAAGAAGTTTATATGAATCAGTAATCAGAATAAGTCATAGATTAGAAAAAATAGAACAATACCTAAATTTAAAAATATGGGGTAATAAATAAAAATGCAAACAACAATAAAAAAAGAAATAGTATATAGTGGATCTGGGCTTCATACTGGCAAAGAAACAAAAATAATAATAAAACCAGCAGAAGCAGATTATGGAATAAAATTTATAAGAAAAGATTTACCAGAAGAACCAACAATAGATACAATAGTAGAGAATGTGCTTGATGTGGAACGCGAAACTTCACTTGGTATTACAAATGATGTAAAAGTTCATACGGTAGAACATTTACTTTCAGCATTATATGGAATGAATGTAACAAATGTAAAAATAGAGATTTATGGAGAAGAAGTGCCAGTAACAGATGGCAGTGCAAAAGTTTGGGTTGATTTGATAAAAGAAAGTGGAATAAAAGAATTGCATAAACCAGCAGAACGATATGTAGTAAAAGAACCAATAGCAGTTACAAAAGGTGATGCATGTTTAATTCTATTACCATATCCAGGTTTGAAAGTTTCATATACAATTGATTATCCAGAAAGTATAATAGGTTCGCAATTCAAATCACTTGAAATAACACCAGAAATATATGAAAAAGAGATTTGTGAAGCAAAAACATTTGGCGAAAAAAAAGATGTTGATGCATTAAAAGCAGCAGGTTTAATAAAAGGTGGTTCTCTTGAAGTAGCAGTAATAGCAGATAAAGATAAATATATAAATCCAGAAAAAATGAAATATCCAGATGATTGTGTTCGACATAAAATACTTGATTTATTAGGTGATATTTCATTACTTGGTGTGCGAATAAATGCACATATAATTGGAATAAAAGCAGGCCATTCAACAAATATAAATTTAATAAATAAAGTATATCAATTATATAAAAGAACATATCCAGCATTAAAAAAGATTTATAATATTTTTGAAAATGATGATATGATAGATATAAATTCAATAAAGAAAATATTACCACATAGATATCCATTTTTATTAATAGATAGAGTAATTGGAATAGATGGCGATAAGAAAATAATAGGTTTAAAGAATGTGACAATAAATGAGCCATTCTTTACTGGACATTTTCCAGAAAAAGCAGTAATGCCTGGTGTTTTAATCATAGAAGCAATGGCACAAATGGGCGGTGTATTATTATTAAGAAAATCAGAAAATTTAGGTAAGACAGTTTATTTTATGGGACTTGATAATGTTAAATGGCGCTATCCAGTTGTGCCTGGTGACCAATTAATAATTGAAGTTGAAACAGTTCGTATTGGTTCAATGCGTGGTGTATTACAGGGAAAAGCGTATGTAGAAGGTAAATGTGTAGCAGAAGCAGAAATGAAATTTTCAATTGCTCGAGAGTAAATAATTATGAGTGCAAAAATTCATCCTACATCAATAATAAGTCCAAAAGCAGAAATAGGAGAAGATGTAATAATAGGACCATATTGCATAATAGGCGAAAATGTAAAGATAGGTAAAGGCACAATTTTAAAAAATAATGTTTATATAGAGAAAAATACAGAAATAGGTGAATATAATGAATTTAATATGAGTGGTGCAATAGGAATAGACCCACAGGATAAAAAATATAATAAAGAAGAAACATATTTAATAATAGGAAATAGAAATGTGTTTCGCGAATTTGTAACAATCAGTCGGGGCACAATTCAGGATAAAGGCAAAACAATAATTGGCAATAATAATTTATTTATGGCTTATGTTCATATTGCACATGATTGTATTGTGAAAGATAATACAATAATTGGCAATGCAACAAATATTGCAGGTCATTGTATAATAGGAAATAATGCAATTATTGGTGGTTTGACAGGTGTTCATCAATTTACTAAAATAGGTGATTTTGCAATTATTGGAGGAGTATCAAGAGTAAATAAAGATATAATACCATATTGTGAAGCAGCAGGAAATCCATTAAGAATAATAGGAATAAATAAAGTAGGATTAGCACGGAATAATTTTTCAGAAGAAGATAAAAATTGTATAAAAAAAGCATATAAAATTTTATTTAGTTCAGAATATAATGTTTCACAATCTGTAAAAAAAATAAAAGAAGAAGAAGAATTAATAAAAAATAAACATATAAAAATATTAGTAGAATTTATAGAAAATAGTTTGCGTGGAATAAGTAAAATAAATAAAATATAAATAAAAGTTTTTTGTTTATTAAATAAGGAGAGATGGCCGAGCGGTCGAAGGCGCACGCCTGGAGAGCGTGTGTACCTCAAAAGGGTACCGTGGGTTCAAATCCCACTCTCTCCGCCAGAATAACTAATAATAAAAAGGAGGTAAAAATATGAAAAATAAAATGTTTATTATTTTTTGTTTACTTTGTTTAGTCTTAATTACTTGTACAAAACATACTGTCATACAAAAACAAAAAGTTTTTAATAGAGATTATGAATATGCGCAAATAGCAAACAATATCGAACCAGTAGATTTTAAAGCAGGTCCAGCGCCATCTTATTTCACTTATTTTAAATTACCCCGTAATGTTTTTATCAAAGTAAAAGTTCTTGATATTGCCGAAGGTTATGCTAAAGTAAAGATAGTAGAAGCACCGGATAGTTATAAAGATTTTATTGATAAAATTGGTTTTGTTCCAGAAGAAAAAATTTTACCAATCGTAAAATGAAAAATAAAACAGGTTTCTCATTAATAGAAATAATCTTTGCTATTATTGTTTTTGCTATTATTGTTTCATCACTTTTTCCTTTAATTTATTTGTTTGTTGATTTCGCTTATTCAAATATTTTACTTGAAAAATCAAATATTTTAATAAATAATACAGTATCAGAAATAAATAGATTAAATCCTTCTTTAATTTGTAATATAAATGGATTATACAAATCTGATTCTTATACAACAATGCCTGATTTTCCAGAATTTAAAAGAGAAATATATGTATATGATTATAATGCTGGCGACACATCAATAAAGAAAGTTCATATTCTTACAAAATATTATGTAGCAGATCAAACAAAGAAAGAAAATAAGAATGAAACAGTTTTTTTAAAGAAATGTTTTTGAATTTTTTAAATTTAAGCAAATTACAATTTTATAAAAAATTTTTAAAAAAATAAAAGAATAATTTTTAGAAAGAAATTTTATTTAGAATAAAAATATTCTAAATCATAGAACTCATTTTCAATAGTATTATGAACAGATTCTACATCAGAATTAAAATTAGACATCCGGTGCGGAATAAAAACATGTTGAGCACCCATATTTTTAATTGAGTGAACAAAACCTTTGTTTTTTCATATTTATCTGCGCCTGAGAATTCAGAACCATTATCAGTCTGAATAATAACCTGTGATAAATCAATACCTGAATTTTTAAGATGATTAAGAAATATATTAACAAAATTTATTGAATTTATCAGATTACATTCTGATGCGAATGCTAAAAACATTGCT
>Ga0209720_1003408_pt1 | contig 10913 bp, 14 predicted proteins | sample AD_JPNMR3_MetaG_FD_184426 | JGI IMG/M metagenome (GOLD analysis project Ga0209720, IMG submission 184426) | Active sludge microbial communities of municipal wastewater-treating anaerobic digesters from Japan - AD_JPNMR3_MetaG (SPAdes) (version 2) | ecosystem: Engineered > Bioreactor > Anaerobic...
AGGGGTGAGAGCTACAGACTAAAAGACAGACTAAAAGGCGGGGTCAGGGTCGTGCCTCCGGCCGATATATCGGTGAAGGGTAACTCGAAAAATGCGTGACCGGCTACTGAAGCCGGCGATTGATCACTGGCGTTTGGGTCAATTTTTAACCGGCGATTCGGTCAAAAATAGCCCGGCGTTGACACATAAAACAGACGAATTCTTATAAAACCCCTGGTATCCGCCGCATTGATCTTCTGCGCCATACAGTCTGTTCAAAAGCGATGTTGATATAAATATGCCTTCTTGCCTTAAGCTCACATATTGTGCCATGCGGTCCTTACGACGTGCATTTTGGCTTGGTGCAGTCTCAATCCTTGCCATATTGTATATATCCTGCTAATATTTAAGATAAATCCGTGACTAAATTATATACGGAGAAAGCCCTGGAGCTTACCCGGGGATCAGCAGGCAAGTCGTTATTCTGCAATAAATATTGATATGGAGGAATTGTGAAATGAAAAAAGGTTTTGTTTCCTTCTAGCCTTGTTCCTTCTCTTCCAGGGGAACATCGTTCTGGCCGCTTTATATGAGAATCCGGATTTAGTTGAATGGGAAGCAGGTTATCTGCAAAGCCTCGATGTGGAGCGCATATATGCTGCCACTTCTACGAGTGATGGAAATATCCTGATTGCGGGCCAGGTAGAAACAAAAGGATTTATGATCTACGACCCCATTGTCATCAAAATGACACCGGATGGTAAAATCCTGTGGTCCAAACTTTGCTATCCGGACGTAAAAAATTATTCCTACATATCAGAATCCGCTTTTGTCTCGGCAATTACAGAAGCCGGGGATGGCGGGATCTTCCTGGCAATTTCGCATGATGTTTTTGATAAGGACGAAGAAGGCGGACTTAAACGAAAAACCAATACACGCGTTATGAAGCTGGATAAAAACGGGAACGTAAAGTGGGAAAGGGAATTCGGTGGCGACAAGAATACAGTACCGATCGATATCATTCCAACCGATGACGGCGGATGTCTTGTTGCCGGTGAATCCAACTCAACGAAAGGTGAAGTCTCAGGCGGTATGATCCTTCATTTGCTTTTCCATCGTTACTTTGCCCTGAAACTGGATGCCAACGGCAATAAGCAATGGGCTTACGTATATGGCCCCGGTGGAGGCGAATCGTTGATAAAAGTGACCGCAACCAAAGACGGTGGATATATGCTTCTGGGTGAATCCCTTTCTGATTTGGAGGGATCCGGCATAAAACACCATGGCAGTATCGACGTGTAGGTGGTCAAGGTCGATAAAAACGGCAAGGAACTGTGGAACAGGACTTATGGCGGCAGTGAAATCGATGGTTTGTCTGGTGCTGCCCCCTGCGACGGCGGTGTCATACTTGCCGCAGCAACCAATTCAACGGATGGTGATGTCACCAATAAAGATCCTTCCTTCAAGAACTGGCTCTTCATAATTGATGAGAACGGTAAAATCATATGGGAACGATATTATGGCGAGGATGTGATTTTCAGACCCCAGCACATTATTCAAATGCCCGGCGGCGATTATGTAATGACCGGAAGAGTAAGCAATTTTACTGATATTGCTGTCTTAAGGTTCAGCAAGGACGGAAAGTTACTATGGAAAGAAGGTATTCCGGACAAGTTTTTCTGCGAATCTCTCGCGGCTACTCCGGACGGCGGCTTTATTCTGGTCGGTCAGCGCCCTGGGAGGAGCTATACGGATGATACCGGTTATGTCATCAAATTCAAACCGGATCAAAAGGATATCGACGCACTCGAATCGCTTAAGCCCTATGTCGTGAAATACGAGGATTATGCAATCAGGCTGTCGAAAATCGATGTCTTCAGGGGAACCGGAGACGGTTTTGCGCTGGAACGGATGCCGACACGGCTCGAAGCCTCCGTCATGTTCGTCAGGTTGCTGGGCGGCGAAAAAGAAGCCCTTGAGAGGCATTATGAGCATCCCTTCACTGATGTGCCCGCCTGGGGCAACGACTATGTCGGATATTTATACCACTATGGACTGACCAAAGGTACAGGTCCCAACACCTTTAGTCCATCTGATGCCATCAACGCAAACAGCTATTTTACATTCCTTCTGAGAGCCCTGGGATACAGCGACAGTAACGGTGATTTTGTATGGAACCGATCCCTGGAGTTTGGCAGGCAGATGTCTTTACTTAGCGAAGCCGATTATAACGAGCTTACAAAACACACATTTTACAGGGATCACCTGGCGAAGATGAGCTATTTGGGCCTGAAAATGCGGCTTAAAAACGGCGGGACCCTGGTGCAGAAACTGATCGACAGCAGTGCAGTTGACAGGGATATTGCCAGGGAGGTCGGTCTGATCGACTGAGGTGCCCCGGAGAGCATCCATATTTAACTGGACATTTTGCCGGAGGTGAATCCTAATGCCATTTACCATCGTCCGTCAGGACATAACAAAGATGAAAGTTGACGCCATAGTCAATGCTGCCAACACCGAACTGCAAATGGGTGGTGGAGTTTGCGGAGCTATCTTCAAAGCAGCGGGAGCGGCCAGACTTCAGGCTGCCTGTGACAAGCTGGCACCGATCAGGACGGGTGAGGCGGTTATTACGCCGGGCTTCGACCTGCCTGCTAAGTTTGTCATTCACACTGCTGGCCCTGTTTACAGAAAGCAGAATGCCGAACAGAGTGAAAAACTCCTGCGCTCCGCCTATATGGAGTCGCTCCGGCTTGCCATCGAAAATAAATGTGAGAGTATTGCGTTCCCGCTGATTTCAAGCGGGATTTACGGATACCCAAAAGACGAGGCTCTTAAAGTAGCTGTTTCGGCAATTCAGGATTTTCTTATCGACCACGATATTGATGTAACACTTGCAGTGTTTGATAAATCGTCATTTATAATAAGTCGTGAACTGCTCGGTGCAGTCGAAAGCTACATAGATGAGCATTACGTTGACAAACATGAGATAAAGCGGCGGAAGCTGCTTGATGCAGAACGCCTGGCTATATTTGAAGCAGATGAGGATGCTGTTAAATACAATAAGCCTCTTCTTAAAAATATGCTCGCCCCTGTTGGTGCACCTGCCCCGCTTGATGATTTAGTCGGTAATCTTGATGAGCCATTCTCCCAGATGCTTTTGAGGCTTATCGATGCCAAAGGGATGACAGATGTCGAGGTTTACAAACGTGCCAATCTGGACCGCAAATTATTCTCCAAAATCAGGAGCAACAAAGGCTATATGCCAAGTAAACGTACAGCTGTTGCCCTTGCTGTGGCACTCAAACTGTCACTCGATGAAACTGACGCTTTTTTGAGGCGGGCAGGTTATGCCCTCTCCCACGCTGTCAAATTTGATGTTATCGTGGAATATTTTATTGCCAACGGCAAGTACGATATTTTCGAGATCAATGAAGTGCTCTTCGAGTACGATCAGCCGTTGTTGGGAGGAGGCTGATCAGCGGATTTTACTTTGGATTGGCTGAGGGGATAATGCATGAAAAATTTGAACCCTGATATGGGGGCTTTGCATCTCAAAATTAATATGTCGCTTCCGAAGCGACCGCCAATCTCAAACAAAGTAGTATCCTAAGATTACAATAAATCTTAGGAGGCTGCGAAAAATGAAAAAGGGATTAACTGAACTGGTATTTATACTTGACAAAAGCGGCTCAATGAGCGGACTTGAGAATGACACCATCGGTGGCTTCAATTCCATGCTGGAAAAGCAAAAAGCAGTAGATGGCGAGTGCTACATAACAACCGTGTTGTTCGATAACAACTATGAACTGCTACATGACCGTATCGACATTAAGGCGATCAGCCCGATTACTGACCGGGAATATCAGGTTGGCGGATCGACAGCACTTCTTGATGCGATCGGCAGGACGATCCACAAAACAGGTAATGCGCAAAAACACACTGCAGAGGATTATCGCGCAGAAAAGGTATTGTTCGTAATTATCACAGACGGCGAGGAAAACTCCAGCCGCGAATATACTGCTGAAAAAATCAAAGCAATGATCAAACGGCAAAAAGAAAAGTATGGCTGGGAGTTTATCTTCCTTGGGGCCAATATTGATGCGGTTCAGACCGCCGGCAGGTATGGGATCGATCCTGACAGGGCAATTGACTACATCCCTGACAGCAAAGGTACGAAACTGAACTACAGGGTAATGGCAAGTGCTGCGGTGAGATATCGTGAGACGGGAACGATCGATGAGAGCTGCTTTGAAGACATCCGCAATGATGTTAAGCAGCGAGGAGGGCGTAAATAATGCCCGGAGCGATTATATTTTGCATTTTGGAAAGCAAACATTCTGAATGAAAGCTGTAATTGTGCATAATCCAAAAACGGGATCTGTAAAAAATATGCATCGTGGATAAGGAAGAGACCAGCAAAAAAGGTGGACTGGCTTATTCACTCTTTACCGAAAACGGGTCTTCTTATGCTATTATAGAATAAATGAAAGAGGGGCGAGAGGGGCGATTGATTTGATCATAGATTTCCATACCCACTGTTTTCCGGATGGACTGGCAATGAAAGCAGTTGAGTCTTTGTCAGAAAAGGCAGGTATCCCGGCTATGCTCAATGGAACCTCAAGTGATCTGAAAAGATCGATGGAAGCCAACGGCATAGCCGGTTCCGTGCTGTTCAATATTGCGACAAAGCCGTCACAGACAGAAAATATAAATAACTGGTCAGTTCAGATCCGGGATGAGAGCGTCATACCCTTTGGAAGCATCCATCCGCTCAGTGAGGACTGGGAGAGCGAGCTTAAGCGCATTAAGGAACTTGGGCTCAGAGGTATAAAATTCCACCCTGAATACCAGGAGTTTTATGTTGATGATGAAAGCATGTTCCCGATTTATGAACTTGCCTTTGAGCTTGGACTTGTCATAGCTTTCCATGCCGGTGTGGACTTAGGCTTCGATCCGCCTTACCATTGCACGCCTGACAGACTTGCTACTTTGCTGGAGCGATTTAAAGGCGGAAAGATCGTGGCCGCACATATGGGAGGATATAAATACTGGGATGAGGTCGAAACACATCTTGCAGGGAAGGATATCTATTTCGATACTTCATATGCTGTCGGCATCATGGACAGCGAGCAGGCCAAACGCATCATTTATGATCATGGATACAGCAAGATACTGTTTGGAAGCGACTCACCATGGAAAGATCAGGGCTGGTCGGTGCAATGCATAAAAGACCTTTGCCTCGGACCGGAAATCGAAGAAGCCATATTTTATAAAAATGCGGTTGAGCTGCTGGGCTTGTGAAGCGTTTTCTTTAGCGGCTTCCTGCCTCTTTATCCTTACAGTTACTTATTGGATAAGGGGGTGCGGACAAAAACTGACCCACACCAAACCAACGGTCTACCATAAGAGTATAACCAATAACTTTTATAGAGGATGACATTGATTGCCGCCAATCGAGAAAAATTCCTGGTTGGCGTATTTTTTTAAAATAGTTATTGACATATGTCAGAATAGGGGTATAATATAAGATGTAAATGACATATGTCATTTACGCTGAGTAACAGTTGAAAGGATAATCAATTCATTTAATGGATTGTAAAAATGAGGAGGACTATTATGCCCAGAGGTGACAGAACTGGTCCTTTGGGAATGGGACCATTAACTGGACGGAGGTTAGGTTTTTGTGCAGGTTCCAAAGTGCCCGGTTATTTGAACGCAAGTTACAGACGAGAATTTTGGTTTGGACGACGAGGTTACAGGCGTGCATTCTGGCTTGCTGGAATGATCCCCTGGTGTTTTTATCTAGCTTATCACTTATCTAATCGTAGCAAAATTAAAAGTAAGAGATTATAAGGAAAGGGGGTGACATTATGCCAAGAGGAGACGGAACCGGGCCTATGGGAATGGGTCCTATGACAGGGCGAGGTGCAGGATTTTGCGCAGGTTTTGCCGTTCCGGGTTATGCAAATCCAATCGGTTACGGATTTGGATTCGGACGGGGACGAGGCTTTAGGCGAATGTTTTATGCGACCGGTCTGCCAAGGTGGGCACGCTTTGGTACTCAAAATGCAAATGGGGCGTACTTTGCATCGGATGCTGATGAAAAAGAATTTTTGAAAAGGCAGGCTAAATTTCTTGAAAATCAGCTTGATGATGTAAAAAAGCGTCTCGATGAGTTAGAAGATTAGTCCTGTCGTAATGCGAAAGGCAGGCGATAGCCTGCCTTGTTCGCGTTTTATCTAAAGGGATGGGGTGCATGACTATAAATATAATGGAATATAAAAATGATTGTTTCTATCAGAATCGAGGTGACTAAAAATATGCCGAGACCAATGAAATGGAGAAAAGTATGCTGTTTGCCTGAAAACAGTAAGTTTGGTCCCCTTGACTTAAAGGTGGATGATGAGAATATTGTCAGAATGACAGTTGATGAGTATGAAGCCATAAGGCTTATTGATTTGGAAGGCTTTACGCAAGAGGAATGCGCCAAGCAGATGGATGTTGCACGCACTACTGTTCAAGGCATTTACGCTGAAGCCAGAAAAAAGATTGCCGAGTCTCTGGTTAATGGTAAGGTACTATTGATAGAAGGTGGCGAATACAGGCTATGTGAAGGATTCGGAAATGGGTGCGGACGAGGTTGTCGCAGGCACCGGCATGGTTGGCGCTTTGCAGGTAGTGATAGAGGTGACTGATAATGTATTCTGACAAAGTGATAGAACATTTTATGTGTCCTCAAAATGCTTATAGTATGCCGGATGCCGATGCAGAGGGGAGTTTCGGTGATCCTACATGCGGAGATTATCTTACGATTTATATTAAAGTAAAAGACAATCGTATAAGTGAAATAAGCTTTCTTGTGTTTGGTTGTGCTGCGGCAATTGCAACATCCAGTATGACGACGGTATTAGCTAAGGGTAAAATCCTGGATGAAGCATTGGAAATTTCAGAAGAAGATGTCATACATGCCTTAGATGGACTTCCTGAGAACAAGGTTCATTGCTCTAATTTAGGCGTTAGCGCATTACGAAATGCGATCAATAATTATATTAATAGAACGGAGGATTCTTATGAAAATAGCAATTCCGGTAAATGAAAAAAGTTTGGAGTCGAATGTATGTGTATCCTTTGGACGCACTCCTTACTTTCTGATTTATGATACCGATACCCAGAAAAGTGTGTTCCTTGACAATAGTGCCGCAGCAAGTACAGGCGGAGCAGGAATTAAGGCAGCACAAATGATAGCAGATAATAAAGTGAATATTTTGCTTACTCCCCGATTAGGTGAAAATGCTGCTGACGTACTTAAATCTGCGGAAATCGAAATATATAAAACGACAACTGCTTCAGCTAAGGATAATATCGATGTCTTCATTGCTGGAAAGCTTCCTTTGCTGAATGAAATACATGCTGGTTTTCATGGACATGGAGGCAAATAATATGAAAATAGCTGTGCTAAGCGGCAAGGGGGGAACGGGGAAAACGCTAGTGTCGGTTAATTTAGCTGCGGTAGCCAAAACATCAACCTATATAGACTGTGATGTTGAGGAACCAAATGGACATCTATTCTTTAAGCCCAAGGATATCATTGAAGAAGAAATTTCAGTTAAAATTCCAAAGGTGGATGGAAATCTATGCAGCGGATGCCGAAGGTGTGTTGAATTTTGCAAGTTTAATGCTCTTGCCTATATAAAAGAAAAACTGATAGTATTTGAAGATATTTGCCACTCTTGCGGTGGATGTATCTTGCTTTGCCCTGAAAAGGCATTGACAGAGAAAGAAAAGGTTATCGGCAGAGTGCAAAAAGGTACTTCAGAGCAGGTGACAGTATATACCGGGATATTGAATCCTGGTGAACCTTCAGGGATACCCATAATAAAAAAGCTGCTTGATGAGAATGAACATGAAAGAAGCAAGACGATATTTATCGACTGCCCTCCTGGAAGTGCCTGTATAGTCATGGAAAGCATTAAGGATGCAGACTACTGTATATTAGTAGCTGAGCCTACATTGTTCGGAGTTCATAACCTTAACATGGTATATGAACTGGTCAAGTTATTTAATAAGCCGTTCGGAGTGGTTTTAAACAAGTGTCTTGACGGTGAAAATCCGTCGGAAAAATTTTGCATAGAAAAAGGCATTCGGATTTTAGGCCGAATACCTTTTGATAATGAGCTTGGATCATTGAATTCAAATGCAGAAATTGCTGTAAGGAAAAGTGAAAAATATCGTACAATCTTTTCTTCTTTGCTGGAGGACGTGAAAAAGGAGGTGCATCATGAAACAACTTCTGATTCTTAGTGGTAAGGGTGGTACCGGAAAGACAACCATAGCAAGCGCGTTTATCAAGCTATCTAAGGCTCGCGCTTATGCTGATTGTGATGTTGATGCACCTAACCTGCATCTTATAACAAAGCAAAACTCCTTGCCAAAGAAAAGAGACTATTATGGCTTGCCGAAAGCCGAGATAGATACAGAGTTGTGCATAGAGTGCGGACAATGCAGGCAAAACTGCCGTTTTGACGCTATTTCAGCAGATGGAAAATACAAGGTAGATCCTTTTGCCTGTGAAGGCTGCGGGGTTTGCGAGCTTGTTTGCCCTGTTGAAGCTGTGACTTTAAAACCTGCTGTAGCTGGTGAACTGCTGTTATATACAGAAGGAGAAAAAGTATTTTCTACAGCGCAGCTAAAAATGGGCAGCGGAACCTCCGGAATGTTGGTTACCGAGGTAAAGAAGCAAATGAAGTCAGCAGCCGCTGATGTGGAGTTTGCCATTATTGACGGATCTCCCGGTATAGGCTGCCCGGTTATAGCGTCTTTGAGCGGTGTTGATATGGTGTTAATTGTGGCCGAGCCATCCATATCCGGAATTAGTGACATGGAGCGGATTATAAATACAGCTGCGAAATTTGGCGTAAAGACGGCGGTATGTATCAATAAGTTTGACACAAATATGCAAAACACAGAAAAGATAGAAAACTTCTGTAAAGGTCAGGGAATTAGCCTTTTGGGTAGAATACCCTTTGATTTGGACGCGGTAAAAGCAATTAATAATGGGCAGACAATTGTTGATATAGACTGTGCCTCAGGTGCAGCAGTGAAAGCAATTTATAGCAAGACAATGGAACTGCTGTTTGAAGAAGGTGGTGGGCTGAGGTCATGATTATCAAAACACTAGTTGAGAATACAGCGCTATCCAAAAACTTCGGCAGCGAACACGGACTTAGCCTTTATATAGAAGCAAATAGTCACAAAATTCTTTTTGATGTTGGCGCTAGTGAGTTATTTCTTGAAAATGCAAAGAAGCTGAATGTAGATATCTCTGAGGTTGATTATCTGATTATTTCGCATGGGCATTATGATCATGGTGGCGGGCTAAGAGCTTTTTTGCGTGAAAACACGAAAGCCGAGGTATTCCTACACCGACTGGCATTTGAAAAATACTATGCTTTGCGTTCAAATGATGAACCGGAGTATATTGGTTTGGATGAAGAATTGAAGCAAAACAGGCGAATTGTATTTACATCAGACCGTTTCTTTGTCAGCAAGGGGGTTCAAGTGTTCTCAAATATTACCAGGAAGGAACCTCTACCAAAGTCAAATGACAGTTTGCTTATGAAACAAGACGGCAAAATAGTACAGGATACTTTTGCGCATGAACAAAACCTCATTATAGAGGAGGCAGGAAAGACGCTTTTGGTAACAGGCTGCGCCCATAATGGTATTGTAAATATTCTTGAATACTTCCATGACTTAAAAAGACGTATGCCTAACTATGTGATAGGTGGATTTCATCTTTCCAACCGTTCTGGCGGAAACGAGGTCCATGAAATGATAGATAGAATTGGTAAATACCTGGTGGATACAAAAGCAAAGTTTTACACATGTCATTGCACTGGTCTGGAGCCTTATAAAAGGCTGAAAACTATTATGGGTGATAGCATCGATTATCTGTCAGCAGGCAGTGAAATACACATATGAATTATTTGATAGTGCAAATCAAGGGAGATGAATGCCTGTGGAAGATATTAATACATTTATTTTTATTTCTGCTTTTGCAATGGGAGCAATGATAGTAAACAGTTTGGGAATCTGGACTCTTTATAAAAATCGCGAATGGGCAGAAAAAATTAAAGACTATTGTATGTGTTTTGCTGCGGGAATACTTATCTCTTCCCCGCTGATAATGACTTTACCTCAAGCTATACAAAAAACCTCCTACGCAGGATTTACTGCGCTCGCAGGATTTTTATTTATGTATTTCAGCAATGAGATCATCAAATACAAAACAAAGCAAAAAGAACTGGCCTTTGGCATAACTGCAATTGAAGGTATCTTAATTCATTCACTTATAGATGGCGTTGTATACACAGTTACTTTTAGTATCAGCACAGTAGTTGGAATTCTTACTGGAGTTGGGTTGGTTGTTCATGAGTTCGCCGAAGGCGTTATAACTTTTTCAATGTTACTTAAAGGTGGATATAGCACAAGGAAAGCTGGGATTTATGCTTTTCTTGCAGCAGCATTAACAACTCCTATCGGTGCCTTTATAGCATATCCAATTGTTCAACATCTTAGTAACAATGTTTTAGGACATATGCTTGGATTTGTTGCTGGTGTTTTAATATACGTTTCGGCATCGCATTTATTGCCTGAAGCAAGGGATTATGAGAAAAAGCACTCTACCCTAGCATTTATATTGGGGATTGTTTTTGCACTGCTTATTATGTTTACCGAACACTAAAGTTATTAAAGCATAACAACCATGCATGAAAAATATACAGGAAGGAGCTGATATTATGAGCGAAAATTGCAACCAAAGCTGCAGCAGTTGCTCGGAGGACTGCGCAGAAAGAAAAGAGAAGAAAAATGATTTCTCCGTGAAACCACATGAAATGAGCAGCATTAAAAGGGTTATTGGTGTTGTCAGC
>Ga0209720_1003419_pt1 | contig 10888 bp, 8 predicted proteins | sample AD_JPNMR3_MetaG_FD_184426 | JGI IMG/M metagenome (GOLD analysis project Ga0209720, IMG submission 184426) | Active sludge microbial communities of municipal wastewater-treating anaerobic digesters from Japan - AD_JPNMR3_MetaG (SPAdes) (version 2) | ecosystem: Engineered > Bioreactor > Anaerobic >...
CGGACTCTTCTACAGGCTGTGTGCCGAGCAGCCGTGGGAGTATGAATCATTTATGCAAACACTGGGATACATTATAGGTCACGAAAGTAAGAGGAGCATGGAAGCGACAGTATTGGAATCGTTATTCGGTCATGTAGAAAACACGCTGGACGAAGGTCCTAAGGATCAGTACCAATGTTTGTACGAAATCTTTCCAGACGGTAAATATGGTATATATAAAGACAACAAGGTGTACTTCTTTATAAATAACCAAGACCAGGTCTTTCATTCACATTCAGATGGTTTGTCAATAGAATTAAGTATAGATGGGAAGGACGTTCTGATTGACTCTGGCACCTACAATTATAACTTAGATCATCAACTAAGGAAATACTTTAGATCGACAGTAGCACACAATACCGTTTACCTTGGCTTTGATCAGAGTGATCAGGTTGGAACTTTTAGATGGGCAAACCAACCAAAAACGGTACTAAAAAAACTGGACAATGCTACTGGTTTCGATGGAACTGTAGTATACAAAAACGGAGCTGTTCACAAAAGAACAGTAATGATCAGTAAAGGAGAAATCTTGATCGAAGACCACATAATGACACCCACTAAATACATTGAGGCGAATTTCCATTTCCCACCAAATGTAAGTGTACAGATTGTAAATGATAGAGAAATAACTTTGCATGAAGTAAGGGTACTGTTTACATCAGATAAAGGCTTTCAGATGAAGGTAACTGAGAGTTATTATTCGCCATCATATAATAAGCTCTTAAAGAGAAAGAACATTAAAATTATTTCCAAGGAGAATGAGCAGATTCTTAGGACAAAATTTATTTTCTAAGCAGGAATATTGTATGAGCGAAAGTTAGGAGGATAAGAACATGCTGGAGAAGATTCAACGAAAGGATGTCAAGATAACTGTTGTAGGTATGGGGTATATAGGCCTTCCAACGTCGGTTATGTTTGCAAAGGCTGGTTTTAATGTGTGTGGATATGACGTAAACCAGGATGTTATAAACACACTAAAAAGTGGCAAAATTCACATAAAGGAACCAGATTTACAACAAGCATTTGAAGAAGTCATGTCTACTGGGAAATTGGTACCTGTTGAAAAATTGGGATACTCAGATGTCTTTATCATATGTGTTCCGACACCATTTAAAGAAAATCATGAGAAAAGGATCGCTGACCTTAGCTTTGTCGAGAATGCTTCCAAATCCATAGCTCCATTTGTAGCTCCCGGGAACTTGGTGATACTTGAATCAACTGTTCCACCGATGACAACAGACGAAATAGTTGGGAGTATAATAGAAAGGGAATCGGGGTTGAGAGTGAACGAAGACTTTTTCTTGGCATATTGTCCGGAAAGGGTTCTACCGGGCAGGATACTCTACGAACTGACTCATAACGATAGGATTATCGGGTCATCTAGCGTGAGAGCGAGGGAAATTGCTGAGGCATTGTACGAGTCCATCCTTGTGACGGGAAAAGTATACACAACAGATACACATACAGCGGAGATGTGTAAACTAGTCGAAAATTCGTACAGAGATGTGAATATTGCTTTCGCGAATGAACTATCCGTAATCTGTGATAAGATTGGTGTTAACGTTTTTGAGCTAATTGAACTTGCGAACAAGCATCCGCGAGTAAATATTCTGAATCCAGGTGCCGGTGTTGGTGGACATTGTATTGCAGTTGATCCATGGTTCATCGTTGAGAAATTTCCTGAAGAGGCCAATTTGATAAGAACCGCAAGAGAAACGAACGACTACAAACCTCATTGGGTTGTTAAAAAGGCTGAAGAGGAGATACAAAAAAGGTTTGGTGGGCGAGAAAAGGACATAACCATTGGAATTCTTGGGCTTTCTTACAAGCCAAACATAGACGATCTTAGAGAAAGTCCGTCGCTCGAAATAGCATTGTTGCTAAAGGAAAAAGGATACAAGGTGGTTGGCTGTGAACCAAATGTACAGAGAGATGAGATTAGCAACATAAAAAACGTCGTACTTGACGAGATCTTAAAAACTGCAGATTATTTAGTATTGACGTTGGCACATGACGAATTTAAACGGAACATAGGTAAAATAATGCAAAAAGAAGTCCTAAATGTCATTGGACTATATTAAGGCAAGGTGATGTCATTTTGAAGCAGATATTCTTGGATGTAAAGAGTGGTAACATCTTGACAGAGGAAGTTCCGAAGCCAAATTGCAAAAGCAATGGCGTACTTGTTGAGACAATATACTCACTTGTAAGTGCCGGTACCGAGAGATCATTGGTCGAGTTCGGTAAAGGAAACATAATACAAAAAGCTGTTTCCAGACCTGATCAGGTTAGGAAGGTCATGGACAAGATAAAAACTGATGGTTTGGTAACTGCTATAGGAGCTGCTTTTAACAAACTCGATGAGCCTCTTCCACTTGGTTACAGTGGTGTTGGGAAGGTCCTAGAAGTCGGCAAAAATTGCCCTGAGTTTAAAAAAGGAGATTTGGTAGCAATTGCAGGTACTAACCATGCAAACCACGCTGAAATAAATTATGTGCCGAAAAATTTAGCTGTCAAGCTTCCCAATGATTTTGACGACTTGAAAGGTGCGGCCTTTGTAGCAATAGGTGCAATTGCGATGGAGGGAATAAGACAAGCTAAGGTTGAGCTTGGCGACAAGGTAGCTGTAATAGGCTTGGGTTTGGTAGGTCAAGTAGTCTGTCAAATATTGCACGCGTATGGCAACGAAGTGATTGGTATAGATATCAACCAGTCTCAGTACGAAATTGGAAAAGCTTATATAAACTATTTTATAAACTCCTCCGACAGTGATGCTGTGGAGAAAGTGATGAATATCACGGGTGGAGTGGGTGTCGATAAGATAATCATTACTGCTAGTACACCCTCGAATGAACCAATTGTGCTTTCCGGGGAAATTGCAAGAGACAGGGCGACAATCTCCATGGTTGGTGTTACTGGGATGGAAATACCGCGGAGGACGTTTTACGAGAAGGAATTAACGTTCAGGTTATCGCGCTCCTACGGACCAGGCAGGTATGATGAACAGTACGAAGAACGTGGAGTCGACTATCCAATAGGATACGTTAGATGGACTGAGAAAAGAATAATGGAAGAATTTATAAGGCTCGTGTATACAAAAAGAATAAACGTTGGTAATCTCGTGACACACGTCTTTGACGTTGAAAAAGCTTCTGAAGCCTATACACTTATCACGGACAATCCGAACAAAGAGCATTACATGGGTGTGCTTCTTTCATATAAGGCTAGTGACGAAAAGCTTAAAAATGTCGTTATCAACCGATCAATAGTTCACAAGGACAAAATCGGTGTTGGTCTGATAGGTTCTGGGAACTTCGCAAGGAGTACCATACTCCCTAACTTATCAAAGATCAAGGATTTTCAATTAATTGGGGTAGCAACTGATGGAAGTGTCAGCGCTGGCCAGACAATTAGCAAGTACGATTTCAATTATGCCACCTCTGACTACAAAAAGGTGATGTCGGATAAAGATGTAGACCTACTTATAATAGCTACACCGCACAATACACACGCAAAGTTTGTTGTTGAAGCACTCGATGCAGGAAAGCATGTTTATGTGGAGAAACCACTAGCGATTAACATTGAAGAGTTAAACGAGATAAAGGCTGCATACGAAAAAAGCAGTTCATTCCTCGTAGTTGGTTTTAATAGAAGATTCTCACCGTTTGCAAGATGGATAAAAAAATCTTTACAAACGGACTTAAACACTACGATGATACAATACACGATAAATGCTGGGGAGATACCCAAGGACCACTGGATAAACAATCCAAATATAGGTGGCGGAAGGATAATAGGGGAAGTATGTCATTTCGTTGATTTATGCCGATATTTAGTTGGATCAAAAATTGCCAGTGTTGTTGCTAATTCAATTAACTCCAATTCGCAAAGATACCTAAACAACGATAATGTGTCGATAAACATCGCTTTCGAGAACGGCTCTTTGTGTAACATAATTTACACATCAATGGGAACAAAGAACTACCCCAAAGAACACATCAAGATATTCACAAACGGTAGTGTAGGAGAAATAAAGAATTTTGTCAAAGCCGAGATTTATACAGGCAGTGGAAGGGTTAGAAAGTCGAAACTCACTCAAGACAAAGGATTCCTGGATGAGTATAAATACCTGAGCAATGTAATTTCAGGAGGAGTAAAACCTGATTATTTGACCTTCGAAGAGATGTACGAGGTAACTAAAGCTACGTACGATGCTTTGAATCAGCTGTGAATACACTTCAAAACAAATTTTGATCATGTGTCAAAAAGGTCAGATATTCTTGTTGTAACAGATACGGTTTTCTCAGGGAATGTTTGAAGAAAGAATTCTTTTAAGGAAATGATGGGGTGGAAGGAAAAATGACTCACTTTTTTGATGAACTAGATGATATCTTATTAACTACTGGTGGGATCGCACGCTACTATGCATTTTCTAAAATGTTCGATTACAAATCCAGTCAGGAGATAACTCACTACGTAGACGAACTTGAGAAACGGATGAAGGATTTCTGCCTTAAAAATATATCTTTTTACCAAAAAAATGGTACAGAGATGATCATAAATAAGGACCAAGTTTTGCAAAATTATAATGAACTTGTTTTTCCACCTTACAATAATCGAAGAAGATCTGTGTTCTTTAAAACGTCCGGAAGTACCGGTAAAAGGCTCAATATGATACTCTCAAAAAAACACTGGATTTTGGAGCAAACAGCTTTCTGGAAGTACCTTAAGGTCACAGGTTATAAATTCAGAGAACCAATGGCTATTTTCAGAAGTTACACTCCGAAGGAAGATGAGCCATTCTTTAAGTATGACCAATTAAGAAATTTCTTATATATATCTCCGTATCATATTACTGAGAAAAACATCCAGCAGATATATGATCTTCTAAGGCAGTACAAAATTGTCTATCTTCGCGGTTATCCATCGTCAATATATCTTCTTGCAAAGCTTTTCAACGCGCAAGGAATACGTCTTAAACACATAAAAGCCGTGCTGGTGGCTTCGGAGACTCTTTACGACTATCAAAAAGAATACATCGAGCAATACTTTGATACAAAAATATACAACTGGTATGGACAAGTTGAAGGTACTGCCAATATTTTCAGCTGTGAAAAAGGTCATTTACATATAAACGAGGAGTATGGTGCTGTAAAGCTTGCTCCACTAAGAGAGGAAGAACATCTTTATAAAATTGTTGCGACGCAGCTACGCAATTATTCTTTACCATTGGTAAATTACGATACAGGTGATGTTGTCCAGTACGTACCAAATTTTGAATGCTCATGTGGACGTAACACCCGGGTGATAGAACGTATATACGGTCGCGAAGGAGATTACCTTCTGTCTGACTCTGGTAACTTTTTGCCGGTTACCAATATCTACACATTCTTTAGTAAATTAGATGTTATAAAGGAATTCCAAGTGGTTCAGGAAAGTAACAACAGAGTCTACATTACAATTGACTTGTTAAACCACACAGAGGATGAACAAGTTTCCAACATTATGAACACTATTGCTAAGTATTTTGAGAATACTCTTCAGATAAGGGATTACAAAATAACAATTGATCGCGTGAATAAGATAAACGATGGCAAGCTAAGAGCTGTATACCGTACCGAGAAGGTGAACCTATGACTAAAGCTGATCTACATGTTCACACATCTAATTCGCATGATGGGATTTTAGATTATGACGAGATTGTAAGTGAATACTACACCAGAGGGTACAGGTTGATCGCCATAACGGATCACGATAAATTAACCATAAAAAGCGTTCAAAAATACATGGACATGACTGTAATACCAGGTGAGGAAATAACGTCTGAAAACGGTACACATATAATAGGTCTATATTTGAAAGAAGAGATACCATCAGGGTTACCTGAAATTGATATTGTCCAGAGAATAAAAGCCCAAGGTGGACTTGTTGTTATTCCTCATCCATTAAGAAATGGAAGCGGACTGCTTAAAGTTGTCATTGGAAAAAGCAATCTAACGGATATTATACAAAAGGCTGACTTTATCGAAACAATTTCTTACAAGGAGTACCTGAACGACATAACGGAACAGACGGTAGTTAGAGAAATTGCCAACCACATTCCTCAGAATCGTACAGTCAAGTTCATAGCGTCATCCGATGCGCATACTAAATTTCAGTTAGGCAAGTGCGCAACATTTTTTGAAGGCCAGGGATTCGAAACACCTGATGAACTTCTTCAAAAACAAGTCGTGTCCAAGAACTGTAGCGTAAACTCCGTGAGCAAAGTCTTGTCAAAGCTTTTGAAACGTGTGTACCGCACTTTGTTTATAGACATCCTAAACTTAGACTATGAAAAAAGAAAAAAGATAAAGAAATTTTTCTTGGGAGGAAAATTCAATGCTTGAGATCAATCTTAATCTAAAAAATACTGAGCCATATCAAATGGTCAGTCAAGATTTTTGGAGGAGCTCGAGGAAAATAATAAAGGCGGACTGGAATGAAGAGTTTTTTCGCAACGAGCAAGTGGAAGCCGAAATGGTAAAATTTATTCAGAGCGGTTTGTACAACGTGTATCCCGATGTTGAAGCCTATGATTTAAGAAAAGCATTGTCAGGTTTTCATGGAGTCCCGATCGAGAACATTTCAGTTTTCAACGGAAGCGACGAGGCTTTGGACGTAATTTGTAGGACTTTTCTAAACAAGGGTGATAAAGTTGTGGTAAGGAATCCAGAATATTCCAATTTTTATGTATTTGTGCAATCCTCAGGTGCTATGCTGATGAAGCACTATCAGGATGAACCCTTTGTAGTTGAAGAAGGTAAGCTGCACGATTTTATTCGTAACGAAAAGCCAAAGATTTTCTACACATCAAATCCAAACAACCCAACCGGATATCTCTACGATGCCAATTTCTTACTCGAACTGGTTGAAGAATTTACAGACACATTGTTCATAATTGATGAGGCTTATATACATTTTGCTTTTGATCAGAGAGAAGCGATGGACAAATTGTTAGTGCAAAGCGTTAATCATAATAATCTTGTGGTTACAAGAACATTTTCAAAGCTATTTTCTCTTGCCGGGTTAAGAGTAGGGTACGTTGTGTCCTCAAGAAGTAATATAGAGTATTTAAGCGTGCTGAAAAAGCCAAAGAATGTTTCGATGATCTCTCAAGTTGCAGCTCGAACGGCTATCGAAAACTGGGGATTTTATGATATGAAGAAAAGAGAAGTAGTCCAAGCCAGGGAAGAGTTTATTATCTCAGTTCGAAATTTGAGGAATGTTGAAATGGTGGCAAATTCGAAAGGCAACTTTGTATCTATAAGGTTTGGTAAAAGGGTCAACGTTAATAGTCTTATAGAAAATCTGAGAAATAAAGGACTCTACGTCAGAAATAGGTCAAATATTGATCAGTTGGAAAATGTGATAAGAATAACACTCCTAGATCCATTTACAATGCATGAAGTGACTGAAATAATTAAAGATTGTCTGGAAAGTTTCTCGTAACATTCACTATTTTTTTGAGTACTACTGGTTATCAGTTGGTTTAGAATCGTGACGTTTTTCTACGAACGCTCAGAGGACGGTGCTGTACGTGAAGATAATGGTATTTGATGTTCCTGCCTCAGAGGGTGGAGCATTGACAATACTCGAGGAGTATTACAGAAGAGCAGTAAATTCCGCAGATAAGAATTTGTCCTGGATATTTGTAGTTAGTGTGCCTGACATCAAGGAAACTGAGAATGTACGTGTTTTAAGGTATCCCTGGGTCAAGAAAAGTTGGTTTCACAGGTTGTTCTTTGATTGTTTTGTTGCGCCTCAACTTGTAAGAAAGCAAAGTCCCGATGAAATTCTGTCACTGGAGAATGTTACCATACCCTTTGTTAGGAAAGTTAACCAAGTGCTTTATGTACACCAACCACTTCCGTTTGTTGAGTACAAATTCAGTTTTAAGGAGAATAAGCTCTACTGGATATCTCAAAATATAATAGGCCGACTCATAGTAAGATCGATCAGAAAGGCTGACGAGATAATCGTTCAAACAAACTGGATGAAGGAGGCTTGTTCCGAAAAAGCAAAGGTGAATCCTGGCAAAATTCGAGTTGAACCTCCCGAACTCAACATAGAGATCAAGAAGTACTTTAGTGGAGAAGAAAGTAGTTTACGAACATTTTTCTACCCAGCATCACCCAACGCTTATAAGAATCATAAAATTATACTTGAAGCATGCAAAAAATTGAAAGAACTTGGAATAGACGACTACCGAGTTGTTTTGACATTAAATGGTCACGAGAATAAGTATGCATTGGAACTTTACGAAGCAGCACGGCAAAATGGCCTACCAATAGAATTTATAGGAAGTTTGAAACGCGAGGAAGTTTATGAGTGGTACTCAAAGTCGGTTCTTATATTTCCATCGTACATTGAGACGTTTGGTTTACCTTTGTTAGAAGCCAAGTTGCATAAGGCTCCGATAATAGCTTCGAACACGGCGTTTTCACGTGAAATATTAGGTGATTACGAAAATGTTTGGTTCTTTGAACCATTTGATGCAGATGAGTTGTGCGAAATAATGTTGAGTGTGATGAATTAGAGCAATTGCCAAGAGTGGCACAGAGATAAATCCCGCAACATCGTGATATCATCATTGGTTTGATTGAATATGCTATGTTTACGTACATCAGCGTTCTTTTTGATAAGCTAAACTTCCAAAGTAGAAATTCATGTGCAGCGTTTTTAGCTGAGGAAAGAGTCAGGTGGAAGTGGCAATTTGGTTTGGGGATGATAAGCAAGATGAGATTTGTCAAGTTATTGTACAAGTCGATTGGAGAAGTAAAGAATTTGACGAAAGAATTGTACGAGAAGATTATCGAAAAATGTCCGATCATGAGGCAGATGGTAGAGTTGATAGGAAAATTAAAAGAAGTATTGAAATCAAAAGAAGTTAGGACGTTGAAAGGATGGATGGTTGAAGCGAATAGTCTAAAGATTAGGGAAATAGAGAGATTTGTAAAAGGGATAAAGAGTGGCATTGAGGCGGTGAGGAATGCGATCATGTACGAGTACAACAACAGGCTAGCGGAAGGTTCAGTGAACAAATCGAGAGTGATAAAGAGGATAATGTACTGGCGAATCAAGTTTGAACTATTAAAGGCAAAGGTATCGTTACTTGAGAATGACGAATAGATTCAATTAGCTATGTAAAGAACCACTTTTCAGTTCGTAGTAGCAGACACACCGTTTTCACATGAAACGCTGTATGATTATAAGAATGTTCAATTTTCCAGTCCATTTGACCAAAGTGATGCAGGAAAACCATAGAAATATGCTGAGTTTTTAAAGTAGGGGGCAACAGCGACTTTAGAGATTAATAACCATTTTTACCATTCTTCTTGAGTAAACTCTTTGCGTTTAAAGTAACTATTCCAAGATTTAAGGAGCAGCAAGATATGAAAAGAAGAAGAGTTCTGGGAATATTATTACTAATGTCTACGTTTCTGTTTCCGTACTTTTTTTCGGTTCCATATAGGTTTGATCAAATTTTAATACCCATAGTAGTGCTCTACTGTCTTCTTATCCACAAGGTGGATAGGACCTTTTTCTTTCTTTTAATGAGTCTCTTTACTGTTTGCTTCGTACTACCACTTTTTTCAACGATTCTACACTTTAGCCACACAGATTTTATAGGAATATCGAACTTTATAAAGGAAAGTCAAAATCTTTTAAAGCCATTTTTCTACAGCTTTTTCGGATATTTCTTGTTAAACCACTTTGGAGTCCAGGAAAAGCAGTTCCATGCCGCTTTTAAGCTTTTAATCGTTGCAGCGTTTTTGTTTAGCTTCACTACGCTATTAGCGCAAGTCTCTACAGGAACGTCAAGAAACGAGGTGAACGATTTCCTTGTCAAATACTATCATCTTCATCCTTTTGTAAGTTCAACCTTTAGATTCCCGGGGATTCTTATGCAGCCTGCAACTGCCGGTGTATATTTCGCATTCATGAGCACCATATGCCTTATGTTCAAATATAGTCCAATCTATCTTGTCCTTGTCATCTTAGAAGGTTTGTTGTCAAATACCAAAGTGCTTTGGTTCTCGCTACCATTCTTTATTTTTAACTTCGTGATAAACATGAAAAATCCAAAGAACATCGCAAAATTTTTACTCTTGTTTGTCATTCTCTTGTCGACCTTTTATGTGTTTTTTGGTAATATGCTAGGGCAGATGTTTGATTTTATATTTGGCGTAATTAAAACCGATCCATTTGCTGGAAGGCTTGAAAACTTTGTTGCAGAGAACATTGCAATTATCCTGGGACAATATCCATTCTTAGGGATAGGATTTAGTGAATTTGGGCCAATAGCAAGCAATTACGGGACCTGGGACAGTTTGTTTTACTATGAGTTAACCTTTGGAGGAATTTTTGGACTACTAATAAAGTCCATACTTTTGTTGTTACTATTTGTGTATCCGTTCAGAGATTACAACTTTCGTATGAAGTTAAGCATACTGGTACTCTTTCTAAATGTCTACTTAGCGGGTATAGGAACGTCAACTTTCTACCAGGAAAGAATAGGAGACCTTATCTTCATTTTTTTTGGATTTTATTATGCATTGAATTCCAGTAAGAACATATTATATCGCACTGTGGACAGTAAGATTTCTCTTGAACACTACTGATGGGAAAGATATTTCTTCGATGACAGATTACTCGAAGATGCCACCATTCATCTTTGAATCAGCAGGTATTCGCAAAGATGATTCGACAAACCAAAACGATATGTTAGCATTAAAGAGGAAGTTGGATTACTGCGAGAAGATATTGCTCGAGAAAGAGATACAATTGAGGATAGCATTAGACCAAATAG
>Ga0209720_1003438_pt1 | contig 10845 bp, 4 predicted proteins | sample AD_JPNMR3_MetaG_FD_184426 | JGI IMG/M metagenome (GOLD analysis project Ga0209720, IMG submission 184426) | Active sludge microbial communities of municipal wastewater-treating anaerobic digesters from Japan - AD_JPNMR3_MetaG (SPAdes) (version 2) | ecosystem: Engineered > Bioreactor > Anaerobic >...
TTGCTTTCAATGGCTACGAAACTATAAGTGGGGTAACTGTAGCTCCTGAAACTCAGTTATATTACCGAGGAAGTCCTGTATACTTGGATCCTCTAGCTCAATTCTCTCTCGTACAAACATCAGTGTATCCTGTAGAGTATAGTGACGAAGCTTTTACATCAAATCTAATTTTGAAAAGGGATACCTTGGTTACAGATAAAGTTAGCTTTAAAGCTTATCACAGCGGCATTAACTACTTGCCTGTAGGCGCTCATTCAGCATCGCTGCCTTCTGTTCCTTCAGGAGACACATTAACATATAGTCTTATTGTTGATGTAAACTTCTCTCTTGCAGGTACATTAGATGCAGCAGCTCCTATGCTTCGTGGCAAAAATATCCTTATAGACTACGATAAAGATTTGAGTAAGTTTATCGTTAAACATGATATAAAAGATGGGGCTGAAAGATCTGTCGTAAAGAATCACTTAGTATATCCTCTGTATATTCCTAATCAAGGAATTGATGAGCTTACAAACAGCTGGAATGCTAAATTAACAGGATTTAAAATAACAGGTTCCCGATTAGCTAATGCATTATCTGTTTTACTCTCAGCAAGAACCTATTATGGGGAACTACAAATACCTTACGCATACGAAGATGATAATTCACCTACAGGATATTCTTACACTTCGAGATGGTCTGCAGTAAAGGGATTAAAAGACGGCGAATATTATATTACTTGCAAGTATCCTATCCAAATTCTACCTTTAAAGAATCATGATCAAGCTCGCATTACAAAAGCTCCGATATTCTATGCTGCTAGCCGATTAAAAGTTGTTGTAAAGAGTAGGCCAAAAGCATATACAGAGAGCAAGATAGGCAACTATGTAGCGAAGTGGGATACAGATACATTTACCCCCCAGGAGTATATACCTGCTGATAATAGGACTTTTCCTCACAGAGAAGTCGATATAGATCTCTATGTTATGACTAACATAGGTTCTGATTCAGAAATCTGGCAGTGGCAAAAAATCGCTAGTAATCACGATGAATCAGCAACAGTTCAGTTGATAAGTAGTACATCGGGTTCATTAGCTATTGACAAAACAATCGAGTTTTATCTAACTAACAATTATACAGCCCCATTCTTTATTCAAGGAAACACATCAACCGATGTAGTTTCGGATGTTATAGAAATAAAGATATTGAATGCCAGTGGTGTAGAAAATCTAGAGGCTCCAACTATAGCTGATATTTCATCGCTACGCTTACTGAGCAGTCGCTCATATAAAGTTCTATTTGATTATAGTGCTTATGTGAGTGAGCTATCATATAGTAGCGAAATCTTTACTGACACTTCTAAGCAATACGAGGAGATGAGTATTGCAGAGAAGAATAACTATTCAAAGCTCACAAGCTTACTAGATTTAGTTAATCCTTTATATGACGGTCAAGATGTTTTAAGAGAAGTGGCTTACACATCAAGACTGAATTGGTCTTCAGATTTACTAGAAGATTTTAATTTAACCAGTACAAAAACAGGATATGCAATTGATAGTTCTGGTAACTGGATTGCTCCTAATATAGATATTATCAATAATAATTTAGCTTTGGGTGATCCTTACTCAAATGCTGTATCTAAAAACCTTTTAATAGATATCTACGAAGAACAAAGGGATTCCATAGCGAATTTATTTTATTTTACGTACAGGCAAGAAAATAAGGATATCGAAGAGATCATTCCTCCGCAACTGTTTGGTACTAAAAGTGACAGAAGTAACAGTATACTAAAAACCCGAACAATAAGAAAAATAAGAAATGGGGGCTATATCTTAACTCCCTGCGAGGTAAACGAGTACAAAGCTCTATTAAATCTATATACTCAAAAAATAAGGACAGTGCAGGAATCTATAAGTAGCCTCACAAACTCTACTGGGGGTATTCTTGAAGCTTTCTCCACTATAGAGCCTATTCTAACTGCGGTAGGTACTTTAAAGAAAACGGAGAGCATAACTCCCGATTCTCACGTATTACAGGTGTATAGATTATCGTCATTCTCGATAAATTACATATCAATCAACACTCCTATCACAAAACAGGGACTGTATTCTACTAATTTAATAGCTACTCAAAACTATCTAGATACCGGTTTTTACAAGCTAGAAGGAGCTTTCGGCTCGTATGTGTATGATTCAGAGAAGGCTCGTGATGTAGTGTCGCTAAATACTAATACTAGTACTCTAGTATCTCTGCATTATTTGAAAGATCCAGGTTCTAGGTCAAAATACGAGGCAGCTATATCTCTTAAAACACCTATTCCTCTTGAAGTAGCCATTCAATACTACAAGCCTTTAACAGGAGCTATATTATGGACTTCTTCTTACACTTCTGTAACGAATGTTAATCGGTGGGACGTTGTTAGTTGGGAAACTCCACAGTCTATAGATCCAGGATCTTTTAAGATTCTTATAAGAAGACCGGGAGGCGCAGCTTTCGATTACCAGTCTATTCTTGTGAGTAAGCTTTTCATAAGAAAAGCCAGATATTATTCTCACGTTAACGGATTTTCAGAAGCTATTCTAGCAACAGCTAACGCCACTACTTTAGGAAATAGTAAGCCATCTCTATCTGAAACACTATTGGTAGTAATGGGAAGAAAAGACATGGCAACATTATTTCCTATTCAATTTAGAAACAAGCTGCTAAGAGTAGAACCTAAGCCTACATTCTTGTCGTACGCATCTACAGCTAATATGTTTATCTCTAATTATCTTCCTGCTAATAAACTCCAAAGCACTGAAGAACTAGTTGAGCTTATACGACCCTGGACAAGAAGGATTGTATTTAAAGAAGATAATCCTCGTAGTGTTAGCGTATATAGATATATCAATAGTGTTAACGGCGCTGAGTTTAGTAAAACTAGTTCTATTGGTGATATATTTGAGGTGTATAACGATTTTGAAGACGAAGCTAATCGATCTATCAGATACAATGCCTTGTATAACGACGTAGAGTTTGCAGGTCGATACGGGTTAGTGCTAAATACATCGCGACTACCCGAATTACTCGATACTAATCTGCAACTAGAAGCTAATACAATTCCCGTGCTAGATGAAAGGTTTTCTCTAATTAGCGGATGTGTCAATCCTGAAAAATTTATAGCTGGAGAATCTAGCGTAGTAGCTATTACTAACATACAGTTGCTAAATAATAGTGATGATGACCCTGCTATACTTTATGAGTTTGAGTATTTACCTATTATCTATGACGAATCTAGGCATCATCTTAGCATGAATTTTTTGTTACGCTCCAACTAATTTAATGAAGGGGTTATAAAAGATGTCTTGGTCAACAACATTCTATTACGAACAAGAATTGCGTTCTTCTTATATGAATAACACCATAAAAGGGCTTATTAAGCCTGGTATTTATAATTTAAATGCAGCTTTATATACAATGCCATATGAAGAGTCTACTCCTGGTTCTGTTGGCGTATATCTTCGAATTGGGAAGGGATCTACATTTGTATTTTCTAACGGATATGTTGTAAATAACGGCAAAATCAATAGAAATCTAGATTTACTAGGTACATATCTTGTAAAATGCGTAGCTGAAACAGATATAGATATTCATATTGCTACTCCGAATGGGGATTATTCAGCTATACTAGAAGAGACTGTACCTGGATCTGGTATTTCAAAAGCTCCTGTTATTTTTGTATATGCTACTTTTTCTTATAAAGAAGACGCAGCAAGTTCAGTAATTCCTAACATACGACTAGCAGTTCCAAGTTCGAATCCGTATTTGAGCACTGAAGCTTCATATATGCTTCCAAATGAAGATCAACCAGAAGTAAATATGGCAGCAAATGAATCGTATCTTATTATAGGAGTATTGCTCGATAATAACAAACAACCAGCAAATTATGCGTTAGGGAACAACTGGAGATATAGTGGGGAATATAACGGCCGATCAGCATGGTTAGATAATCATGTATTTACTGGGCGGGGGCTACCTGAATACAGAGGGGCTATTTCAAGAAACTACGGCCAGCAGTTGCCTAGCGTTATTTTCGGAAGTCAATATAATAAACTATACTTAACATCGGGTAGTTTCTACTACAACAGTGTTATTTATCAGATTGATGGTCAATCCTGGAAAACATTATACGGGCAGGGGACTTCTCCAATGACAGCAGCTCCTGACTCTACATCAGGATTCTTAACAGATCATGTGTATTCTGCTCCTGAGGTTTCCACATACACAAAATCCTTGCCTACACTATCTGGAAATGCTTCTAAAGTAATTGTAGAATTTCTATTCTTAGCCGTAAAATCTGAATACGCGAGAGCTACTTCTATAGACTTATCTAGCCTTCTATCTTCTAGCGGAGCATTCTCTATTACGCGTAGATTCTTGCCATTTAGAGTGATATGCGACGATACTCCAGGTAATCTCGATCCTCAAACAGCTTTAAGTACAGATTTTGGACTTCCGTCTACTAATCTGATTCCCCTCGACATTAGTATAAAAAATTTAGATAGATTAAAATCATTTTTAAACAATAAAAATATTCTAATGCCTGTTGTAGATAAGATGAGACAAAATGCAGAGTCAGCTTCTCCATTCCTAGTACCTACTAACGGAGAATCACTAGTTCCTGTAGTAATTTCTTTTAGAAAAATAAACACTTCAGGCACCGATATTGTAGAAGCTGGTAGCTCTATATCTTATCCAGCCTTCACAGACGCTTCAGGGACTTCAGGAGCTAGCGCAGTTAACCCTGCTAACATTCTTTCTTTCTTCGAAATACAAGCAAGTAGCTTTGCCATTATAAGTAATTCACTATCAGTGCAAGAAGTATATGATGTGCTGCCATTCTTAGACTAGAGGAGATAGTAAGATGCCTACAAGAATAGAAGGTCAGCTTTGGATAAGTAGAGAGGAGCCTAATACACTAAAATACTATGCTCGAGGAAAAGAATACTGGGTTGTATCTGCAAGTACCTACACAGCAGGAGAAACTATAAAAAAGGGAATGATTGTAGCACCCTCTCAATCCTCTATTGGTAGTGCTTCTGATGGAAAAGTTGTAAAAGCTGTTTGGCCTCGAGACGCTGATCGCGTTATGGGTATTGCTCTTAACTCTGCAGGTGCTAATGAGCCTGTTAGAATTCTTAATTACGGGTATATAAGCTTGTCAGGATCGGAATTAGCAGATGCCTTTGTTACGAAATCGGATTTCGTGGCTAGCGCAGCATTATCGGGTTCTAGGTACTATACAGCTTTTGGGGATACCTCTAACGACGGAGGAGATGGAAATCAGTGGAATGATACTACTGGATGGAACGGACGCGGGGCAAATGTGTACTGGTTTTCTGGTAGAATTATAAAAACAGGGTCTTCAGACTATAGCTGGAAGGATCCTGCTCTATTCCCTGGGAAATTGACTATAGCTACACCTACAGGATATAAGCCTACTAACACTGAAGTTCCTTGGAACGATGAAAGCCTAAACGTAGGTTATAAACACTTGCCTGTTGTAGGGAACGTAGTAACTTACGCATACGATTCTAATAAAGTAATTACCAAGATGGTTATTCACATAAATTTTTCGAAATTCCAAAAGAGATTGCAATTTGAGTATCCTTTATATACAGCTAATAATGGTTTAGGATTATACGATGCTGTGCTAGATCCTACAACGCTAACTATTCGACATGGTTTATTTGCAGATAACTGTAAACCTCAAATAGAAGTTTCTATGATAGGTTACAGCGATGCAACGCCTCCTATAGGTTCAGAAATAGAAACATATCGAGTATGGCCTGGCTACGATTCCTATTTAACAACGGATGCCCGAAGAACCGAAGTAGAGATTGCAAGTGATACTTCTTTTTACTATAAAGTGATAGGCCAAGTTACATACTGCAATTAAAAAAACTAATTTAATTAAAGTGAGGATGTAATAATGGCACGTAAACCCTTTAAAGTTGTTAACGATATTGATCTGTCAGGCAATAAACTGATAGATGTTCGCGAAATATATAGAAGCGACTATGATGGCTCTGATCCTGCTTTTAGAGATATTTTAATTCGAGCTGGAAACGATTTAACAAATAATAATGAAGCTGGTGGTAGCGTTGTTATTCGTTCTGGTACCGGATCGGCCCGAGGAGATCTTAAATTTTTACTAGGAAGTGGTGTAGGCAATTACGGATTAACAATTTTAGGATCTTCAGCTACTACACTCCAAACCGAAAATCAAGATGTAACAATAGCTACAGGTACTGCTGCTACAAAAATAACTTCCACAGTTAATTCCACAGGTCCTGGTTCAGGTTCCGTGCAGATAGCTGGTGGTGTATATATAGCTAAAGATTTAGTGTTAAGTGGCGGAAATATAATAGCAAGTACTGCTACTACATGGAATTTGCTAAACACAGTAGCCACTACTGTTAATGCTTTTGGAGCAACTACAACTTTAAATATAGGACAAACAGGACTCGGATCTACTACGGTAAATATAGCTACCGCCGCAAGCACATCCGGTACAAAAGCCATCAATATAGGCACAAACGGTACTACAGGAAGTACAACTACTATTACTATAGGTACCGATGCTGGTACTAGTCCTAGTGTAACATTAAAAGGTTTATCAATAAATCTTGGGACTAGTACTGCAGCAGCTACAACGGTTACCGTTGGAGGTTCTGTTACCGGTAATGTATTAAAAATAGCTGGAACAGCTTCTGGCACTGCTAATATTAGCAGCGATGTAACTACAGGCACAGTTAACTTATTAACCGAGATTACTACAGGAACTGTTAATATAGCTACTGGAGGCGCTAGCGTAATTCAGATAGGCGGTGCGGGAGCTACTTTGCTCTTAGGGGGAACAACAGGTACTACAACTGTTAACTCTCAAAGCGGGGCTTCTGTTGATTTATTTCCTACACCCGCAACCATTACAGCCTTCTCTCAGTCAACGTCGCTCACAATTGGTAAGGATAAGGCGGGCACTACTGCCATTATTTCGGATACATTTAATGTAGTAAATGCCACTTCAGTGTCTATATCATCAGATGCATCAGATGCAGTCAGCAATCATTCTATATCAATAGGCACATCAAGCGCTAACGTTAACAAAACAATTTCTATTGGCACGCTAGGTACAGGAACAACTACTATCACAATAGGAGCTACATCGGCTTCATCAACAACCACAGTAAATGGAAATATAGTTTTAGGCGATGATGCTAGTAGAAGTATCTCTCTTGTAGGAACTATAACTTCCGCTGGATTTTCAATAGCAAACGCTAGCTCATACAAAACAACGATTCTTCCAGGCACCAATACTTCTAACATATCTGTTACACTGCCATCGACAACAGACCAGTATTTTACTATAGGTTTAAGAGCTGACGGCAGAATAGACATGAAGAGTATAATGGCTGGAAATGGCAGCACAGCTCTATCTCCATCTGATGGAGGTATTTTATACTCAGATGCTAATGGATTCCAAATTCTATCAGGAGTGGCTACGGCTGGTAGAGTGTTGATTTCCGGAGCAAATGCAGCACCTACATGGACTGGCGGAACATTATCTATAGCAGCTTCTCAGTCTTTAACTGTATTACTGGGAAATATAACAATTACCAACGGGCAATCGGCAACTGCCTCTACGCTTACTATACCTTCAGGTCCCTTAACATTTCCCGAAGGCATCGTGGCGGGAGATATTTTATACGCAACAGGAAATGGAACTTTAACGCGGCTTGCAAAAGCTGCCGCTGGATCTGTACTAGTATCTGGAGATGCTCCTAGTTGGGATGCAAATCCTTCTATTACAAGTTTAACTTTGTCAGAAAATTTAGCAGTAAATGGAGGTACTATTAGTAGCTCAGCATCTACATTTAACTTACTAAATACTACCGTAATTACTGCAAACGTATTAGGAGCTGCAACAGCTATTACTATAGGTAATGATGGAAGTTCTGCTTCAGTAATATTTCCTACTACAAAAAATGCAACATCAACAACAGAAGCTGGAGTAGTTATTTCTGGAGGCTTAGGAGTAGCGAAAGCAGCTTATTTTGGAACCACAGTAGATGTTGCTGGAGCCACAACATTATCAAGTACGCTAGCTGTAAATGGGAATACATTGTCAAGTTCTTCTGCAACGTTTAATTTCCTTAACGCCACAGTCACTACTCTTAACATGTTGGGGGCATCTGGAGCTACACTAAATATAGGAGCTAACGATACCAACACGCGAGCAGTTAATATATATGGGGATATGAATATCGGTACAAGCTCAAAGACTAGAACAATAAATCATTACGGTACTTTCAATTTCGGAGGGCCTACTGGATTTAAAATTGAATGGAATTCAGATACTAATTCACTAGATTTTGTTAAATTGTAATAGGAGGCTTACAGATGCCTACAGTAGCTAGAATTCTCGGAGATCGTATTCTTCAAAGTAATACACTACTAGAGGGAGATTACGCAGGATTAACAGCTGATGGTCTGAGAGCATCCTCGTTTATCGAGCAAAGTCTCAGGCCTGCAACAGCTTATTATTTTCCGCTTTCATATTCCTTTAAAGGGGCTGCTCCAGGGAGTCTTCAGCTTACAGTAGAAAATCCTTTAAGTGATAATAATGTTATTTTCGACGATGTGGGGGCCTGGGTAGGTACTGCAAATACTAATCTTTGGAAAGATACTGGAGATTTATATGGATTTAAATCCGGCACATCTGGAATATATGCTCCTATAAATAATAAGTATGTAGATATTCAAACAGCCACTGATTCGGCCTCAGCATCAAATGCTTTTTCTATTACATCAGGTACTGCATATACAGTAAGCGCTTATTTTAGAAGTACAGTAGAGAATACGTATCTTACCCCTGACGGATTTAAACTAGTGCAATCCGTAGGAGGGTCAGAAATAGCTAGATCTGAAGAAACAGTAACTATCCCTGCAGGACTCTGGCAACGCTGGCAGCGCGGATTCGGAACAGCTACATACTTAGCTTCTATAACTGCATACCCGTGGATTACAGCTCCTGCTGGAATTAGAATTTGCGCTCCGATGATTGAAGCTCGTCCGTTCGTTTCTGCATATACAGCCTCTTCTAATACAGCAGGTTTACTTAGATTTAATCTATACAATCAAACGGGATTGCGATGGAACCAGGACTACACAATAATGTACTGGAAGCGAATGCATGGAACTCACACAAATAATCTTTCAGGATATAATATCGATAGTATCGGCAGAAATTCAAACACAGTAGGTGGTGGCTGTCGGTGGTGGGGAAAAGATGCTAATGTGGATAAGTGGAGAGCTCACTGGGATACTACAGGAGTTTCTTTTACGTTTGCTTCTTATCAATATAAGTGGCTTTTTGTAGTTCTCCGACGTTTAAGTGGTATACTTACCTTACAAGTATTTTCTCCAGAAAATAGGAATAATCCTATATATGCTTCTTCTATAGACGACAGCGCAGCAACTGATAATAGATACGTGACCCAGAATGGATACGATTTACAGCTAGGAGGCTGGGATAATCAAAATCCGTGTAATTCTTATTATAGAGACTTGGTTGTTATGCCTAGCGCAGGATTATCTGACGCTGATATTTTACTACATTGGAATACAATGCTAAGTATCACAGCTGCTTCTGAAATATACACAGGTATTCTGCAGGAAGGCTTTTAATATAGGCTTTCAACTAATTATTTTGACCATATTTGATCATATAAAGGGGTATTTAATGATATGGCTCAATTAAAAACGACGCACATAGCAGGTAATTTAACTGTAGAAGGGGCTGTGCAGGCCCCATCATTTACATCTCCCGACGGATCTTCATATGTGCTGGCAGATCCTAATTTAGCATCTCGGGCTAACGTACTTCCCAAGTTTGAGAGTAACACTACTTTAGGAGTAATAAAAAGTATTATCTCTGACGATGGATCTACTGCCACTATCTCTGGAAATCTTACAACTACTGGTATCACTAAAGTTAAGTTGGCAAGTACAACTTCTCCTTCTAGAGTGCTTACAGTAGAAACTGATGCTAGTAGCACTGCACAAGAAGTAAAGCAAGTATTAGTAGCTACAGCTGATACACCGAATGCGTTAGTAGCAAGGGATGGTAATGGTGGCACTACTCTAAGAGCACTACAACTCAAAAAATCTGATGGAACACCGTATCTTGATGCCTCTGGTGGGTTAGTTAAGTTATTTGATAGTGCTGGGTTTAATGTTGGGACAGCTGGATATAAAGCTGTGAGGACATATACGCAAGCCGATGCTAAACCTGCCATGATATTACTGGCGCCGGTGTATACAACGGCTTCCCTACCAAAAACCGGTTTCATGGGTACGGTATACCGGAGTAAAGGAAGTGAAAGCGCATCGCACATATCAGAGAAATATGATATTATCTGCACCACAGCATATGATGGGGCTAAGTTAGTATGTACTGGGAGCAATCCCGATGTAAGAATTGTACAAACAGTGTATAACAACACTGACTATTTTGCTTTGTATTGTCCATCCACAACTGAGAACAGAATAACATTTGACGGCCTATTCTTTGGAGAACCCATAGAGTTGTCAGATGCTACGGGGTATCCGGTAACAGAGGTATCATACAATGTTAATAATGCACAGACAAACCTAGATACTCATGCTAATGCAACTACTGGAATTCACGGAGCTACTTCAGCAGCTACTGCAAATAAACTTATTATAAGAGATAGTGCGGGTAGAGCAAAGGTAGCTGCCCCATCTGCTGCAGATGATATTGCAAGAAAAGATACAGTTGATGCTGTACAGACGAACTTAACG
>Ga0209720_1003443_pt1 | contig 10837 bp, 14 predicted proteins | sample AD_JPNMR3_MetaG_FD_184426 | JGI IMG/M metagenome (GOLD analysis project Ga0209720, IMG submission 184426) | Active sludge microbial communities of municipal wastewater-treating anaerobic digesters from Japan - AD_JPNMR3_MetaG (SPAdes) (version 2) | ecosystem: Engineered > Bioreactor > Anaerobic...
TCACCCTTTGGCCCCGTGGCGCCAGCGGCTCCTGGCGCGCCGGGCGCACCGTCGTCGCCCTTGTCGCCCTTGTCACCCTTTGGCCCCGTGGCGCCAGCGGCTCCTGGCGCGCCGGGCGCACCGTCGTCGCCCTTGTCGCCCTTGTCACCCTTTGGCCCCGTGGCGCCAGCGGCTCCTGGCGCGCCGGGCGCACCGTCGTTGCCTGGGTCGCCCTTGTCGCCCTTCGGCCCCGTGGCGCCAGCGGCTCCTGGCGCGCCGGGCGCACCGGGTGCGCCGTCGCCCCCGCGCACGAACGGCGTCAACGCCAGTTCCATCTCCGCGCTGGGCTCGACCACCACCGCGCCCAGCTGCATGCGGTGCCTAGGGCGCAGCTCACCCAGAATGACGCGCACGATGCTCATTGTGTGGTCTCGCTGTTCTGTATCGATAAGGCCACGGTCTCGGTGTGCATCACAAAGCCGCCGGGGTCGATGAACATCACGTCAAAGCGGGCGTCGCCGATCGGCCAGTTCCACGTCGCAGGCGGCCCTTCGATGGCCATCAGGCCGCCGCCCAGCGTCACCGTGGCGTCGGCGATCTTGCGGCCCGAAGCGCTGTTGATGGTGCAGCGCGCCTGCCAGCCGGTGAAGTCGGCCACCTCGGCGTCGTCCACAAACAGGCGCATCGGCGTGGCGTAGGCAAAGCCGCCGCCGCGCTTGTGGGTCAGTTTCTTGCTGGTTGCCGTCATGGGGGTGATCTCATAGAATCAATGCACTTCATCGGGAGAGACGGCCACGCCAGGCCCGCCGACCCTACTCTCGGAAGGACCCGGTGCGTGGCGTCGCATCGGGTCATCTCATGGGCTCGCGCTGATACAGGCGCACACCAACGCGCCAGTCATCGGGCTTTTGGGACGTTCCCTGAAACGCGGTCACCCCGCTCCAGCCGCCGTCACCCCGGTCGAAAACGACCAAGCCTGGCGCCTCTTGCCCCTCGAGCTCGAACCGCGCGATGTAGCGCCTGCGGACCACGGCGCGCTGCTGCGCATGGTTCCATTCAAGCCGAACCCACACCTCGTCCGGTTCGCGCAGCGCCTGTGCCAGCAGCGCCACGTATTGGCCGCGCCCCTGCTTGTCCGCCTTCCAGGCGCCGCCCGGTTTCTTGAACAGCTCGGCGCCGACCACCACGCGCTCGCCGATGGCGTCCTCGAAGATGGCGGGCTGATCGAGCGTGGCACCAAACACCTGCAGGAAGGCCAGGGCGTAATCCTGCGGCGCCAGCCCTTTGGGCAGCAGCGTATCGGCCGCCACCGGGCGCGGCGGCGGCAGGGCATCGGCCGGGCGCGCATTGGGCAGACCCGGCGCGCCCATGCTGCCGGGCAAATTGGCCCGCTCGGGCGGAATCGCGCTCCTGAGCCTTGATGCACCAGGTGCATATTCAAACCCCGGGTCGATCCCCTCGGGCACCCGCACCACGCGCGGCCCCTCCGGGCTGCGCTGGCCGACCTCGCGGTCCAGCCAGTTGACCTCGGGCGCCTCGTCTGGCTCGTCCTTGCCCAGCTTCTTCAAATCGCGCGCCCACAGCCCGCGCACGCTGCACTGGCAGCCCCAGCCGTTGGGCGGGTAGTGGGTCTGCCACCAGGGGTCATCGCGCGCCAGCACCAGGCCGTTCCAGGCCAGGTGGTCGTGGCGCGGGTTGGTCACCCAGTCGGCATGCACGTACTGCCAGTAGGGCGCGGCCTGCAGCTGCTCGTGGCGGCCGGCGGCGTAGCTGGTGTTCAGGTTGGTCTCGTAGATGACGCGGCTGCGCCAGTCGCGCCCGCCGTTGTAGTCCCAGCCGTGCTTGGCCACGATGGCGTCGAAGTCCTTGCGAAAGGTCTCCAGCGTCGTGCCCTCGGCAATGGCTTTCTCCACCGCCGCGCGAAAGTCCGCCACGATCGCATCGCGGTTGGCCCCCGCCACCACGAAGGCCCAGTCGTGCTCGGCCGTCCAGATGTCCGTCCACGCCTGCGTTGGCAGGTTAAGCTTGCGCCGCAAGAAGGCGATCTGCTCGGTAAACGGCAGGCTGCCGTAGGCGGGATCAGCCACCGATGCCCCCGGCCTCTTGCAGCACCTCGTAGCGGCCCGCCAGCTGGGCGGCGGCCAGCGCCTCGGCCATGGCCTGCGCGTACTGCTCCAGCGTCATGTCCGGCAGCAGCTGCTCCAGGCCGTCGCGGATGTCCTGCAGGCTGGCGGCGCCATCCACCAGCGCCCGGATTTGATCGACCCAGGCCGCGCCCGCCGGCGCGGCGCTGCGCGCCAGCTGGTCGGCCTGCAGCTGGGGCACGGTCTGCGTGCCCGGCGGCTGCGCGCTGAAGGCCGCGCGCGGCAGGCCGCCGCCCAGGCCAGGCAGCGCATCGCCAGGCGCCAGCCCCAGCACCGCCTCGCCGGCTTGCGGCTGCGGAATACCCAACTGCTCGTGCGCCCACTTGACTGTCGGGCGCAGGCCAATGGGCGTGGACGCGCTGCGCTTTGCCACGCCAGCCCAGCTGGATACCCTGATCGAGTCGCTCAAGGGCTGGGTCAAGCGCGGGGAGCGGCTGCCGCAATGACTGCCTACCGCCTGCTGACCGCCGCCGAAGCAGCCGAGCTGGAGCGCCTGATGCCGGCCGGCCTGACCGAGCCCATGCGCGAGCTGGCGCTGTGCCTATTCACCGTGCTGGCGCGGCGCGACGAGCGCTGCGGCCAGGGCGCGCCCGACGCCGACTGGCAGGCCGCGCTGCGCGGGCTGGCGCAGCTGGCGCTGGAGCAGCTGCAATACCTGTCGGGCCACATGGGCGGCGGCGGCTTTTACCTGGCCAAGGGCGTGGCCGCCATGCTGGCGGCGCGCGACGAGCTGATTTGGCGCGAGTTCAATGGCCGCAACTACGCCGAGCTGGCCCGTGCCCACGGCCTGACCGAAATGCGCGTGCGCCAGATCGTGGCCGAGCAGCGGGCGCGCGACATGGCGCAGCGCCAGGGCCGGCTGCCTGGGCTGGACGACCAAGGTTGAGCGTTCGGCGTTGAGCGTTGAGCGTTGAGCGCCGCCAGCGGAACAACACACGCGCAAAATCCAAAGCGCTTTATTTGTAGCGCGCCCCCGTGTCCGGCCACGATGCCGGCATGGCTTCCCACAAGCACTTGCCCCGCCGCCGCAGCGCCGTAGCGCTGGCGGTGTTTGCAGCCGCCGTGGCCGCAGGCGCCACCGACGCCGACGCGGGCGGCCTGCTGCTGCTGCAAGTGACCCCCGCGCAAGACTTTGTGCCCAGCGATGGCCGCGACATGGATGTGCCGGCCTGGCGCATCAATGCCGACATCGCGCAGCGCATCGTCGCCGCCTTCAACGCCACGCGCCAGCCGCTGGTGATTGACTACGAGCACCAGACGCTCAACGCCGAGTCCAACGGCCAGCCCGCGCCGGCGGCCGGATGGATGCACGCGCTCAAGTGGATCGATGGGCGCGGCCTGTTTGCCGAGGTCGAGCTGACCGCCCGCGCCCGCGACCTGGTGGCCGCCGGCGAGTACCGCTACTTCTCACCCGTGCTGGAGTACAGCCGCGCCAGTGGCGACATCACCCGCGTGCTGATGGGCGCGCTCACCAACAACCCGGCCATCCATTGCATGGAGGCCATCAACCTGCTGGCCGCGGCCAGTGCCCGTTTTCCCACCGACCAGGAGGACCCTGTGAACTTTCTTGAGCAATTGCTGGCGGCCCTTGGCCTGCCGGCCACCGCCACCGAGGACGCGGCCCTGCAGGCCGTGGCCGCCATCAAGGCCGAGCTGCAGGCCGCCTACAAGGAGCTGGACATCGACGACCAGACCGAGGCCGGCGCCGAAGCCATTGCCGCCGCCTGCGCCAGGCTGCGCGCCGCGCCCGATGCGGCCCGCTTTGTGCCCGTGGGCGTGGTGGACCAGCTGAAGACCAGCCTGGCCGCGCTGAGTGCCAAGCTGCACGAGCGCGAGCGCGACGACGTGCTGGCCCCCGCGCTGGCTGACGGCCGCCTGCTGCCGGCCGAAGAAGCCGGGCGTGATGGTCGCGCTGGGCGTCATGTGGATGCACGCGGCCGCCTGGCTGCTGGCGTGCGTGTCGTACCTGTATGTCTAAAGGAGCAGACGTGAGCAAGGAAACCATTTTGGTCAAGCTGGCCAAGTCCCACGAGCACGAGGGCCGCGTGTACCCGGCCGGCGGGCAGATCGAGCTGGCCGCCGCCGATGCGCGCTGGCTGATCGGCATTGGCGTGGCCAGCGCCGCCGACACCAACGCGCCCCAGGCGCAACCCACGCAATCGCGTACCAACAAGGAGTGACCCATGGCAGGCGCGCAAACCAAGATCATCTGGAACGGCCAGGGGCCGATCGACTTCGGCATCTATGACCCAGTCAACGGCTCGGCCGCCAGCGGCTACATGACGGGCCTGTACCCGGTGGGCTGCGGCAACCGCACGCTCAGCGTGAGCCTGGACACCGAGACCAACCAGATCGCCGAGAGCTGCAGCGGCCAGCGCCTGACGCTGGCCGAGCTGCCCGGTGCCAAGAGCATGTCGGTCACGCTGACCATGGTGCAGTTCGACGCCCGCACCCTGGCGCGCGCGCTGATGGGCGACGCCGTGGAGACGGCGGCCGGCACCGTGACGGGCGAGCTGCTGCCGCAGCTGGTGGCGGGCGACATCTTCTACCTGAAGCACCCGCGCGTCAGCTCGGTGGTCATCGTCGACTCGACGGGCTCGCCCATCACCTACGTGGCGGGCACCCACTACGAGGTGCTGGACGCCGACCACGGCCGCTGCCGCCTGATCGCGCACCCGGCGTCGCACGTCGATCCGGTCAAGGCGTCGTACAGCCATGAGGCGTCAGTCAACATGGCGACGTTCAGCAAGGCGAACGTGGAGACGGCGATCGCCTTCAGCGGCGTGAACAGCTTCGGGCAGAAGGGTCGCCTGATCATTCCGCGCACCAGCTTGAAGCTGAGCGGCGACTTTGGCTGGATCACCGACGGCGGCGCCAGCGAGCTGACGCTGTCGGGCCAGGCGCTGTATGCGTCGGAGCTGCAGAACGACAGTGTTTACGGCGGCTTTGCGCGCGTGACGCTGATGCCGGACCTGTGACGCCCGAGCGGCATGCCGCGGGCGTGCCAGGCAAAAGCCGCGCCCGGCGCATGCCCGGCGCGGCTTTTGTTTGGGCGCCTCAGCGGCGCCGGGGCGGCGCCAGCAACACCCACGCCAGCCAGGCAAAGGGCGCGGCCACCAGCAGCGCCAGCGCCAGCAGCGCGGCCTGCACGAACCCATGGCCGGCCGCCACCACCGTGGCGGCCAGGCAGAACAGCATGAAGCGCAGCATGGCGCGATCTTAAGACCAACGAGGGCACCATGGACGACGATTTGAAAGCAAAGCTGACACTTGAGGCGCAGGCCACCGGCGGCGACGAGCTGCGCGCCATGGCCGAGCAGGTGCGCGCCATGGGGCAGGACGCAGGCGCCTCCGCGCCCAAGCTGAATGCGCTGGCCGCGGTGCTGGACCATGTGGCCGACCAGCAGCAGCTGATCGACAGCTTCAAGGCCGGCAAGCGCGCCGTGGCCGAGCTGGAGGCGCAGATGGGCGCCGCCGCCACGCAGGTGGAGCAGCTGGCCGCAGAGCAGGAGCGCGCCGCCCAGGCCGCCGCCGCCGCCGCTGCCGCGCAGGCCAACGGCGCGCGCCAGCTGGAGGCCGCGCGCGCCGCGCAGCAGGGCTACAAGGACGCCATTGCCGCCGCGCGCGCCACCGGCTGGTGGGTGCCGAGCTGGACCTGGACGCCGCCGTGCTGGCCTGCGCCATCGAGGCGCCGGTGGGCGAGCCGCCGGCCATCGAGACGACGCGCCTGTCGGCGGCGTTCGACCCGCTGATCCAGCCAGGTATCACGGTGGAGGTGGCGAACGGGGAGATCATTTTCACGGCGCGCAACGAGCGCGGCCAGCCGCTGCCGGGCGCCCGCATCACGCTGGACGGCGGCGCCAAGCGCATCGCCGACGCCAATGGCCGCGTGTCCTTCCCCGTCGCACGCGGTCGCCATGTGCTGCTGATCGAGGCCGATGGCTACCCGCCCAGCGAGGCGGTGGTGGTGGTGTGATGGAGCGCCGGCGTTTCTTCCCGTCTCGCCCGAGCCAGCAGGTGCCTGGGCAGCGCGTTGAGCTGGAGGTGCAGCTGCGGCCTGAGGCGGTGGTGCCAGTGGCTGAGCCAGTTGCTGAGCCAGCCGCCGAGCCCGTCATGGCCACCTGGCTGCCTTTCGAGCTGCTGAGTAAGTGGATGCAGTACCCATCGGGCGGCGTGGCCGTGGAGGTCGAGCCTGGGAAATGGGAGCTGACGCATCCGTGGGCCAGTCAGTACCGATCAACCAGGTGGGTCGGAGCACCGTACATGGTAGGTGGTGTTCCCGCGCCGCAGCCGTCGCGCGAATGGAGATGCGTGTGGGCCGAGGTAGATGGCGGCGCGGACGTGTGCGGGGCAGTGCTTGAGGCGACCAGTGCCGACTGGTCGCTGACTTGGGCTGACCCAGACCCATCCGGCAGTCCTGACGGCGATGGGTACTATGTCTCAGACGAAGGAGACGCTGCGATCGCGCGTCAAGCGTGGCTGATCGTGCACACCACTTCGGGCAGCGGTGGCGGAGGATCAGACGTCCTGACTGCCGACGCTTCGGTGGGTGGCGCTGATGCTGGACGGATCCAGCTCAAGGTCATCTACGGCGAGTGGTGATGGCGTATCGTTGCCGCCTGCGCAATTCCTTTGCAACCTCCACAACTCATCCGACGCTCAAATATCGCACGTTTTGAGGCTCAAATATCGCGCGCGGCTTCAGGTTCACGCGGGCATCGTACACAAGGTGCTAGCAGGCTCAGCCCCTAAGATGCAGGCCATGAAGATCGCCACCTGGAACGTCAACTCCCTCACCGCCCGCCTGCAGCACGTGCTGGACTGGCTGGCCGTCAACCCGGTCGACGTGCTGGCGCTGCAGGAGCTCAAGCTCACCGACGACAAGTTCCCGCACCAGGCGCTGCGCGAAGCCGGCTACGAAGCCGCCGTGTTCGGCCAGAAGACCTATAACGGCGTCGCCCTGCTGACGCGCGCGCCACTGACGGCTGACGACGTGACGCACAACATCCCGGGCTTTGCCGACGAATCGGCGCGGGTGATCGCCGCCACGGTGCCGGCGCCCGGCGGGCCCTTGCGCGTGGTCAACGGCTACTTCGTCAACGGGCAGGCGCCGGGCAGCGACAAGTTTGATTACAAGATGAGCTGGCTGCGCGCGCTGCGCGACTGGCTGCGCGAAGAGCTGGCGGCGCACCCGCGCCTGCTGCTGCTGGGCGACTTCAACATCGCCCCCGAGGACCGCGACAGCCATGACCCGGTGGGCCTGGCCGAGACCATCCACCACACCAGCGAGGAGCGCCACCACTTCCAGGCGCTGCTGGGCCTGGGGCTGGCCGATGCCTTCCGGCTGTTCGAGCAACCGGACAAGAGCTTTTCCTGGTGGGACTACCGCATGCTGGGCTACCAGAAGAACCGCGGCCTGCGCATCGACCACATCCTGGTGAGCGAGCCGCTGCGCGCCCAGGTGGCGGCCTGCGGCATCGACCGCGTGCCGCGCAAATGGCCCAAGCCCAGCGACCACGCGCCAGTCACGCTGGAACTGGTGTGAGGGGCGATACACCTACGGCAAATAACCAGAGATAAAAATCGGCTGTAGCGCAGCACCAGCCTGCGCCAGCAGCTATTGATTCGATAGTATTCCGGCAGCCCTGCCGGAAAAGCCGGGCTCAGAGCCTGTGAATGAATTGATCGCGTCCGAAAGGGTCGTCAAAACGCGTCCGATCGAGGCGCAGACCGCAGCCGTAGCCGGGGCTACGGCGAGGATTTGCAACGAAGAGCGGGCGCGTTTTGGCGGCTCGGGCGGGCGCGAGGTATTTTTTCACAGGCTCTCAGGGGCCGAGCCGGCCCAGCTCGCGCTTGATGCCCTCGATGTCGCTCTGGTTGCGCTCGATGGCGGCTTTCAGTTCGGCCACGCGGTCCAGGTATTTCTGGTGGTTGCGCGCCTCGCCGCCGATCTTGTCGGGCTCGCCACCCTTGTATTCCTTGTCCAACTCGGCCTGCCGGGCCTCGGCACGACGCAGCTCCTGCTGCAAGATGGCCTTGGCGTCGGCGTCGCGCTTGCGCTGCTCGGCGTTGTCGATACGCGGTGCCGAGGCCGGTGCTGTCCCGGCGGAGCGTGCCGCGGGCGCTGCACCGCCGCCAGCCGCCGGCGCCGCGGGCGCCGCGGGCGCGGGTGCGGTGCCGCGCACGATGGTGACGTTGCCGCCCTCCACCAGCTTGCAGTCCGGCCGGCCCTTGGGCTGGTTGGTGTATTCGTTGCCGCAGCGGTAGATGCGGTCCTGGGCCGCCGCGGGCACAGCCGCGGCGGCCAGCGTCGCGGCGACAAGCGATACACGGAGGGTCGGCAGCAAAGACTTCATGTCGGTCGGGGTAGCGGCCGCGGCGAACTGCCGCGATAGGCCTTCAACGAACAAGTATCCGGCAGGTGGACCGTTCCGGGGCACGCCTGTTCCCCAAAATGCGCCCTCGGCAGCCCCAGGCCGTCCATTTCGGGCGATTTCCGTGTCATTGTGGCGACAGCGTCACAGCGAGAAGTACATGTCGTACTCGGCCGGGTTGACCTGCACGCGGATGCGGTTGACCTCGGTCATCTTCAACTCGATGTAGGCGTCCAGCATGGCGTCGGTGAACACGCCGCCGCGCGTCAGGAAGGCGCGGTCGCGATCCAGCGCCTCCAGCGCCTGGTCGAGGCTGTGGCACACGGTGGGCACCAGCCTGTCTTCCTCGGGGGGCAGGTGGTAGAGGTCCTTGGTGGCGGCCTCGCCGGGATGGATCTTGTTCTCGATGCCATCCAGGCCCGCCATCATCAGCGCCGCGAAGCACAGGTAGGGGTTGGCCATGGGGTCGGGAAAGCGCGCCTCGATGCGGCGCGCCTTGTCGTTGGCGGCGTACGGAATGCGGATCGAGGCCGAGCGGTTGCGCGCCGAATAAGCCAGCTTGACCGGCGCCTCGAAGTGCGGCACCAGGCGCTTGTAGCTGTTGGTGGTGGGGTTGGTGATGGCGTTCAGCGCCCGGGCGTGGCGGATGATGCCGCCGATGTAGAACAGCGCCGTCTCGGACAGGCCGGCGTAGCCCTTGCCGGCAAACAGGTTCTTGCCGCCCTTCCAGATCGACTGGTGCACGTGCATGCCGCTGCCGTTGTCGCCGTGGTAGGGCTTGGGCATGAAGGTGGCGGTCTTGCCGTAGCGGTCGGCCACGTTCCACACCACGTACTTCAGGCGCTGCGTCCAGTCGGCGCGCTCGACCAGGGTGCTGAACTTGGTGCCGATCTCCATCTGGCCGGCGCCGGCCGTCTCGTGGTGGAACACCTCGACCGGCACGCCCAGCGCGTCCAGGATCAGCGCCATCTCGGCGCGCATGTCGTGCGTGCTGTCCACCGGCGGCACCGGGAAGTAGCCGCCCTTGGTGCGCGGGCGGTGGCCGCGGTTGCCGCCTTCCAGTTCGGCGCCGGTGTTCCAGGGCGCCTCGTATTCCTCGATACGGTAGAAGCTGTGGCCCGGCTCGGTGCTCCAGCGCACGCTGTCGAAGACGAAGAACTCGGGTTCGGGACCGAAGTACGCGGTGTCGCCAATGCCGCTGGCCTTGAGGTAGGCCTCGGCGCGGCGGGCGATGGAGCGCGGGTCGCGCTCGTAGGGCTTGCCGTCACCGGGCTCCAGCACGTCGCAGGTCAGCACCAGGGTGGGTTCGTCGAAGAACGGGTCGATGAAGGCCGTGCCGGCGTCGGGCATCAGCAGCATGTCGGATGCCTCGATGCCCTTCCAGCCGGCCACCGAGGAGCTGTCGAAGGCGTGGCCGTCGCTGAACTTGTCCTCGTCGAAGGCGGCCACGGGCACGGTGACGTGCTGCTCCTTGCCGCGGGTGTCGGTGAAGCGGAAGTCGACGAACTTGCATTCGGCTTCGCTCACCAGTTTCATGACGTCGGCGACCGACTGGCTCATCGGGGGTACTCCTGAGGGGGATATGAACGGGGGATGGCGGTTGTACGACCGCGGCACGCTGGGCGTGGCCGCCGTCCGGGCGGGGCCCGGCCAATGGTCTGCACGATGCCCCGAATTTTGCCTGTTGTCAGGCCGCTTTTTTGCCGTCGGCGCCGGTCGGTGGCACTTTTCCGCGGATTTTCGACGCCGCCGCCACGGCCAACGCCTGCTGGCCGCTACCGATGCAGCTCGGGCCCGTAGCTCAGCGCATGCGGCAGCAGCCAGGCGCGCAGGTCGGTGTAGGCGGCGTCGACCTGCGCCGGCGCGCCCTTGACGCCCAGCTCGATATGCCGCCCGTGTTCCGGGTGGTCGACGCTGGGCAGGCTGAACACCTTGACGCCGGGGTGCGCCGCCTCCACGCGCTCCATCACCGGGGTGAGCGGTGCCTCCATGGCGCCATAAAGCACCACCGAACGCTCGCGCCAGGCGCCGCGCGTGAAGCAGTGCGACCAGTCGGTGTCCAGCGCCCAGGCCATCATGGGCCAGGCCATGACCGGAAAACCCGGTACGAAATAGATAGCGCGTCCCGCAGGCCCGGCCAGCGCAAACCCCGGAATCTGGTTGTAGGCATTGGGCACGATGCGGGCGCCTTGCGGAAACACGCCCATGTTCAGCCGCTGCTGGTTGTCGGCGCGTTCGGGCTCCCAGGGCACACCCTGCTGGCGCGCCATGTCCTGCCCGCGCTGCTCGATCAGGCGCCTGGCTTCGGGGTGCAGGGCCAGCGGCACGCCCAGTGCGGCG
>Ga0209720_1003448_pt1 | contig 10826 bp, 5 predicted proteins | sample AD_JPNMR3_MetaG_FD_184426 | JGI IMG/M metagenome (GOLD analysis project Ga0209720, IMG submission 184426) | Active sludge microbial communities of municipal wastewater-treating anaerobic digesters from Japan - AD_JPNMR3_MetaG (SPAdes) (version 2) | ecosystem: Engineered > Bioreactor > Anaerobic >...
TGAGAAAAAAATAAGATTTTTGTTCAGAGAAATTGGTTTATTTGGTTTTCTAATTCTGGTAAGTCAACAATCTTTTTTGACAAAATTAGAAATTTGAGATATATTTTATATAGAATAATCTATTCAAGAGGGAAAAATGAGAAATATATTTTTATTAGTGATTTTTACTGGATTGTTTAATCTATATTCATTTGATATTGATGTTGAAAAAATTTTTTCTCAAAAAGATAAAGAGGCTGTTTTAAAAGGTGAGATTATAACACGACGATATATGAAATATAACCCAGCAAATTTAAATACCCATAGTAAGATTGATGTTCCAAAAACAGAATTCACTAATGAGGATTATACTGGATATGAGGTAATAATTGATGAAAAGGCTTTTATTCCTTATGAAATAAAGAATGAATCGGATCTGTTAAAAATATTTAATATTATTAATAATGTCTCATTGGCAAAAGGTATGAAATACTATTCAAATAGGGCAGGTGAAGTTCTTGAATTTATACTTGAAAGCTATATGGTAGAAGGGGAGAATAAATTTAAAAAAATTGATGATCCTGTATATAACAAAGTGCAACAAAAGACAGAAGCATATTTTTATCAAAAGGATAATAGATTTGGCAAACTATTCTATAAAAAAACAGTATACAATGAGGGTAATAACTTTTATATTATAACAGAATGTCTTGATCCAATTTTTTTTATTGTTCCTTTAAATAAAAAAGGGGACTATAAGGTAATCTCATATTTTATATACAATCCAGAAAATAAAGGATATTTTTATTATGCTTTACTTACCACTAGAATAAGAAATGATTTTATCTTACAGAAAGGGTATACAAATGCTACCCTATTTTCTTCACGATTAAGAGCAGTTACTGTTCATTTTGCAAAATTAATAGGACTGGATTGGTATAATAAATTAAAAGAATAAAAAAATATTTTATATTTATTTACGACAATTGTGGGACTACTTGGTTGTATGCCATAAATCAAAATCTCTCATTAATCATTAAAATAAGAGTTCATCGATTCAATAACGAAGTGCATATTTTATAATCTAATAAGGTGTCATAAAATTAATATGTTTTAATGGTCTATGGTTTAAAATTTTTTTGATATGTAAAATTTTAAAAATTTTTAAAAATCTTGACATATTTTAGTTCAAAGTGTATACTAAAAACATGAATAAAAATGATAAATATGTTTTTATTATTAATAATGAATTAGAAGATTTTTTGGATATTTTTTCTTTTGATGAAGCAGAAATTTTTTTATGGCTTGGTTCCATTGATCAATTTTCCTCTATTTTATCTACGATTGATACTTCTATTAATAGAGAAAAAATGTTATTAGTAGTAAAAAAAGAATTTATAGATAAATCTTTAAATGATATAATAAAAATTTGCTCTTCTATTTTAAGTTTTCCAGTGCCATACATTTTATATCTTACAAATAAGAAATTAGAAAGAAAAGAAGAAGAATTTATAGATAAGGGTGAGAATTTTTTATTACTTTTACCAGAAGATAACAAAAGTTTATGTTTTAAAGATAATTTTAGGTTATATATAAAGTTAATTTTTCAAAAGTTATTAACAATAGAAAGGCTTAATTATTACATTGTTGACTCTTTTCAGACTATAATAGATTCAGCTTTAATAGAGAAACAAAAGCAGGAAATAGAACAGTTAAATAAAGAGATATTGGAAATGAGTAAAATAGACTATCTTACAAATGTCTTAAATAGAAGGGCGTTTTTCGATGCTTTGGAAGCAGAAAAAAATAGAGCGATTCGTGATTATGAAAGATTAAAGCAGGAAAAAACGAAATCAGAGAATACTAAAATGACGCTCGAGGATTTTCAAGAAATCTTAGGTGAATATTATGGGAGATTTTCCTGTCTTTTAATAGATATTGATTTTTTTAAAAGAATTAATGATACTTATGGACATCTTATTGGGGATCAGGTTTTAAAAAAATTAGGAGAGATTTTACGATCTAAAAAAATTTTTAGGGAGCAGGATATTGTGGCAAGATATGGAGGAGAAGAATTTATTGTTATTTTACCAGAGACAAACTCGATAAATGCTAAAATTCCAGCAGAAAGATTAAGAGAATACATAAAGCAAATAGATTTTTATGATAATCAAAATAATATTTTTCATATTACTTTAAGTATAGGCATATCTGAATTTAATATTGAAGATAAAGCAAATGAAGAGTTGATAAAAAGAGCGGATGAGGCTCTATATTATGCCAAGGAAAAGGGGAGAGACAGAGTAATAGTTTATGAAGAAGTTTTTTTATAAAGGATTTTAAATGCCTTCTTTTGTAAAAGAATTCCCTTTTAAAGATATATCAAAATATTTTATTGACCCTCAATATTTAGATAAAAAAGATACATACTTTTATAGAAATCAGAATCTTTTAAATAAAAATTATAGAAATCTAAATGCAAAAGAGATAGAAATTTTAGTTAAAAATAATAATATAGCCGAAGATTGGAATAAAATTTTTGTTCTTGAGGACTTTAATCCCAAACTTGTTAATAATTGTGAATTTTATGGTATAGTATATATTGGTAAACTTTCGGAAATTTATCTTGATTATAATGATCTTAAATTACCCGTAGGACTTTACAATTCTACAATAATATCATGTGAGATAGGAGATAATGTAGTAATCAGAAATGTAAATTTTTTATCCCATTATATAATAAACGATAATGTTATTCTTTTTAATATAAATGAAATGCTTACAACAGATCATTCTAAATTTGGAAATGGCATTTTAAAAGAAGGAGAATATGAGGATGTTAGAATATGGCTTGAAGTTGGTAATGAAAATACTGGAAGAAAAATTTTACCTTTTGACAAAATGATAACAGCAGATGCTTATATTTGGTCAAAATTTAGAGATGATAAAGATTTAATGAAAAAATTGATAGAAATAACAGAGAGATCTTATGAAAAAAAGAGAGGATATTATGGAGTAGTTGGTAGAGGTTCTGTTATTAAGCATTGTAGAATAATAAAAGATGTGAATATTGGTGAACATTGTTATATAAAAGGGGCAAATAAATTAAAAAATTTAACAATTCTTTCATCTTTTGAGGAGCCGAGTCAAATAGGAGAAGGGACAGAGCTGGTAAATGGTATTGTAGGATATGGTAGTAAAATATTTTATGGATGCAAGTGTGTAAGATTTGTTGTTGGAAGAAATTGCCAGGTAAAATATGGGGCAAGAGTAATAAATACTGTTTTAGGCGACAATTCTACAATCTCATGTTGTGAGTTATTGAATAATCTTATTTTCCCTTTTCATGAACAGCATCATAACACCTCTTTTTTGATAGCAACGACTATTTTGGGGCAGTCAAACATTGCGGCAGGAGCAACTATAGGTTCAAATCATAATTCAAGAGCGCCTGATGGAGAGATTCTTGCAGGAAGAGGATTCTGGCCAGGGTTATGCTCTGATTTTAAGCACAATTCAAAATTTGCCTCATTTGTTCTAGTTTCAAAAGGAAGTTATCAACATGAACTTAATATATCATATCCTTTTTCACTTGTTTTTACTGATAAAAAAGATGAGGCAATAAGAATAATGCCAGCATATTGGTTTTTATTTAATATGTATGCAATGGCAAGAAATATAAATAAATTTAAGAATAGAGATAAGAGAAAAGTCATTGTCCAAAATATAGAGATAGATTATCTTGCACCAGATACAATTACTGAAATACTTTATGCAATAGAAAGAATTGAGTATTTAACAGGTATTAAGTTACTCAAAGAAGAAAAAATGGATTTAAATATAGATCATGAAAAGATTGTTGAAAAAGGCAGATCTTACTATAACAAAAATGATAAATCTGACATTACTCTTTTTGATCCTCTCTGTATGAAAAGATACGGGGCTGTTATAGTTAAACCATTTCAAGCAATTAAAATGTATAAAAAAATGATTCTCTATTTTGCTGTAAATAATTTGATCGATTTTTTAAATATAAAAGAGAGTGATATTAATTTAAAGGCATTTTTGGATAATATAACTCTCATTTATAATAAAAAGTTATATACAAAATGGATAAATTTAGGTGGGCAGATTGTACCTGAAGAGGAGCTAGAAAAATTGTTAATAGATATAAAAGAAGATAGATTAAAAGACTGGGAGCAGATTCATAATAGATATAACAAGTTATGGTTAGAATATAAAAAACAGAAAACTAGATTTGCTCTTTATTCTTTGGAAAAAGTTTTATATAAAAAGATAACTGAGTTAACTATTGAGGAATGGGAAGATATTTTGAATCAAGCAATAGAAATAAAAAAGGAAATTCTTTATAAATCAATAGAGTCAAGACAAAAGGATTATACTGACCCATTTAGAAAGATGCTTTACTCTTCAGAAGAGGAGATGATATCAGTTCTTGGTAGAATAGAAGATAATAGTTTCTTAAATGAATTAAAATTGGAAACAGAGAATTTTTGCAAGATATTGAATAATTTGATAGAAAAATGTTAATTTTTTGTTTGGCTAAAAAATATGGGGATATCCCATTCCATTCTGGTTTGCCAAGAAATATCCCCTTTTTAATCCAGTCTATAAAAATATTGGAATATTTATAGATTCATTTAGGGTGTGATTTTATTTTCAGGCAAAATTTTTTATTTTTTTTCTAAAAGTTGTAAAGGATTTTCTTAAAAATTTTGTGATTAATATATAGAAATATTTTTTAAGAGGAGGATTAAATATGAAGCAATTTGATTTTGTTTTAAATCAATCTCTATTTAATAAAATTAGAAATTTAAAAGAGAAGAAAAATAAGAATCTTTCAGTTATTGTTAGAGAGATAATTTTATTGATGATGCCGATATTAAGGAAAAAACACATTTATGAAAAGAGGCGGGAGAAGGATTATAAATTTATAAATGCTACAGAAAAGATAAGGGTTTTTTTGCCAGAAGATCTGTATAATGAGTTGAAACTGGTGCATGACCAGTTAAACTCATTTAGTATTGCAACTCTTATTAGAGAGTTGCTTGAAGTATATTTTATAGGTATTGAAACTTATGGGGAAGAAAAGTTTATAAAGATGATACAAGAAATAAAAAATGAGATAGAGGGTTTAAAAGAAAGAAAGGCTTGTGTGGTGAAGGAGAGAAGAGGCCAAGATATCCCATGCTCAATAGAGACTAACGACTACTTTTTACTAAAATTTAACTTAAATTTTTGCCTGAAAGAGATAAAATTCTTATAAAATTAGTAATATGTTTAAAATTTGGCCATTCTATCTTTCTTACTCAAAATTTACCCTTAGGGTAATTCTATCTTCTGCCTAGAAACAAAATCATATTCATTCATTTTAAACAAAGAGAAATTTAATATTGTTTTTTCTGTAAAAATGTTTTATAAAAATTAAATTTAGATATATAATATATTATAGAGAATGCAAAGATGGCTAAATATAAAAAATTATTTATTGAGATTATAATTTTACTCATTCTTTTAGCAGTTTTGAGTGGATATTTATATTTGACGAATGTATTTGTTATTAAACAATTCAATAAATTACAGAAGGATATTCTTTTTGAATTTAATGATTTAACTGGTTTCAATCTCTCATATTCATCTATTTCTCCAAATATTATCAGTTCTATAAAAATGAAAAATGTTAAAATTTATAAAGATAAAAATTTATATTTACAATTAGGAGATGTTATTGTTGATTATTCTATATTTAATTTTCTAAGAAATAAAAATAATCTTTTTTCTTTAATAAAAAGAATAACTCTCTCTGATTTGACATTTTTTTCTGAAAAGGATAAATTACAGGATAGTATAAAAAACATACTCGATAGATTTAAATCAGAAAAAAAGAGTGGCTCAAGTAATAAAGATATTTTAACAAAGATTAAAGATATTGAAATAAAGATTCTTAGATCTAAAATAGAAATTTCTGATAAAAAGAGTAGATATATTGCTTTGATAAAAAATATAAATTTCTTTTTTAAGAATAGAATTAACATAGATGCTACAATTAATTTTATGGTTAATAATGAAAATATAACCATGGCAAATTTTCTTATAAGAATAAATGAGGCTCTTTCTTCTTTGCAGGACAATCCAAAAAGTTTCTTTTATATTGATTTTATAAAAAATGAAATAAATGGTATAAATATAAAAAAGCAGAGATTTTCTTTTGAGAGTGAAAAAGATAATTTTTTCTTAAAAAGGTTAAAAGACAACTTAAAATTTGATATTATTGTGTCAAAAGAGAATGATAATATATTTGCCGAGATTAAGTCAGATATTTCTTATAACGATATAAAAAATTTTATTGATATTAAGTCTAATAATATTCCAAAATATTTATATGTGGATAGTAATCTTTCTTATAATATGATGGAAAAAAAGGTTAATGGCAATATCTATTTGAATTCTTTATTAAATAGTTTTTCTTTTTTAAAAAATCCAGAACTTGTTGTGAATATGATAATAAGAAACAATATCTTAAAAGTAAATGATATTTCTATATATACAGATAACAGAGAAAATTTTATTTCTCTTGATCCAAATTCAAAAATAAATCTTGATATGAGTAGTATAAAGACATCTATTAAAATAAAAGATCTTGAAGTATTAAAGTCAAAGATAAACACTGAGATAAACATAATAAAAGAAAAAAATTCTCTTACGGTCGGCTGGGATTATTTCCTTATAAATGGTGAAGAGATCGGTGGGGTTACTGAGTTTGTTATAAAAGATTATGATAAATATCTTAATATAGAAACAACAAAAAAATTCAATGGCTATTCTTTAAATGGGATGTTGATTAAAAAAGATGATTCTTACAGAATGATTCTTAATAATAATTTTGATAACTTTTTATTAAATAAAATAGTGAATTCATTCAATATTTTAAAGATTAAAGAGAGTATGTTTCTAAATGGTAGTTTTACAATAGATTATTTTAATGGGAATCTTTTTCTACCAGAATCTAATTTTGTGATAAATGACTCTTTAAATAAAATTTTATCTTTTACTCTCTCCTTTAATAATAATAATTTATTTTTGAAAAATATAACACATTATAAGTATAATATAAATAGCAATGCTTTTATAAGTTTTTCCTCTCTTCCTTATTATAGTAATATAATAATAAAAAAAGATAATCTTGATTTTAATATCAATTTATATATATTTAAAAATAGACTGGCTTTTGATATAAATAAAGACTTCTCTGGTTATCTAAACTACAATAATAAGATAATTTATCTTAAAGCAAATGATTTTAGCCTGCCTTTTAAAAATAATGATATAAAAATTTCTTTTGACACTTCTTTTAATTTAAATGATCTTACGCTACAAGATAGCAGTTTTACTATAAATAAGATAAATATTTTTAATAATAGAAAATCAGATGGAAATCTTTCCTTTAATCTTTCTATATCAAATAATAAAATTTTATTAAATAATTTTCTTTATAAAGATGGGGAAAATAACATAGAGGGTAAAGTGGAGCAAAATATATTACTAAAAAATAATAGCATAAAGATAATCGGAAATGGTTTATTAAAAGATAATAAAAAAGCAGAGTCTTATTCTATTTCATATGATCTTGATAATAATAATATTACTGGAAGATTGTATCTTACTCATATAGAGTTAAATAAATTTTTAAAAGGTGAAGGTTTTCTTGATTTGAGAATAGGATTAAATGGGAAAATTGATAATCCAGATATAGAGGTAAATGGGATTCTTTCTGAGGGCAAGATAGGCAAGAATAATGTAAAAGCGGATTTTAATATAAAAAAAGTGGATACTAAAATTTCTTTTAATAGAATTGCGGTTGATTTTGGTAAGAATAGTCTATATATTAATGACTCTTATTTAAAATTGGATAAAATTGATAATGAGATGTTTTTAAATGGGACATTTTATCTGAATGGCTTGGGTAAAATTTTTAAATCTGATTTTAATATTAATGGCAACTTTGGTTTTATTGATAGAAAGATAAATTCAGTGAATTTTGATATATCTCTTAATAACATGACATTGGGTATACTTGAAGATAATGCACCAGTAAAAATAGAAAAATATAATGATGTTAAGTTTAATTTAAATTTTGAGGATAATATCTGGTCATTGAAGAATTATGGTAATAAGTTTTTATATGCTTCTCATAATATAAAAAATAAAGATATTCTCATAAGATTATACAATAATAATGAGGCTTTTTTTGATTTAGGATTAAACATAGATAAAAAATTAGATGGAAATGTAAAATTTATTAAATTTCCTGTTAATCTTGTGCAAAAAGTGTTAATACCTTATGTAGATATCAATAAAGGGGAATTAACAGGTAATGTCTCAATTTCTGGAACATTGTCAAATCCAGATCTAAATGGTAAATTAAATCTTTATTATGGTGGGGTTATATTGAGAAAGTATATGATAGAGCCAATAGAAAATATAACTGCTGTCCTTTTTATTGAGAAAAATAAGATATTTGTAAATAATGTTAATGGTATGGTACAAAAATCAATGGTGCATGGATTTGGCGAGATAATATTTAATGGATTTAAATTTGAAAGGTATAGTTTTAAACTGGATTCAGAAAAAGTTCCTGCTGTTGTAAAAGAAGGGCCTATAGATGGTAAAGGTGTTGGCTATCTTGAAGAATTTATAATTCAGAGTGACTCTTATAGTTTTGATTTTATAGGGAAGATCTTACTCGAAAAAGGGGAGATTACTATTGCAAATATGCTTGGAGGTAGTAAAAATAGAGAACCAAAGACATATCCTATAAATGTTATTCTGGATATAAAGGCTGGAAAAAATGTAAAGGTTGATTATCCTATTATTAATGGTACAATAAAGGAAGGTGATATCTTAAAATTTAAATATATTGGTTCTGAGCCAAATATATATCTTGGTGGAATAGTAAATTTAAAAAAAGGTGAAATAAATTATTTTAATAGAAATTTTCAGATAGAAAGTGCGAGCTTTCAGTTTTTTGAGAATGAGTATAAAATAAATCCTTTAGTTAATATTAAGTCTTTTTTCAGAACAAAGGATTCAAAAGGGGAGAGTATGAAGGTCTACTTATCAGTTAATGATAGATTGTCTTCATTCAAAACAGAGTTGTCTTCAATTCCATATAAGAGTGAAGAGGAACTAAATGCTTTACTCGGCATAACATTTGTTACAAATAAAGATGAATTTACCAGTAACAAATCTACTCAGGATCAATATATAGATACAATTGTTAATACAACAAATTATTTTGGTAATACCTTTTTATTCAGCCCATTTGAGACCACAATAAGAAGAATAACAGGCCTTGATACATTTTCTTTACACACATCTCTTTTTGGAAATATCATAAGATCCAGTGATTACTGGCTTGATCTTCTTAATGATACGAGCCTTACTTTTGGTAAATATCTTTCAAATGAGATATATCTTGGTTCAACGATGACTTTTAAGAAAAAGAGTCAAAATGAAGAAATTTTTTTACCTGTTATGAATGAAAATTATGGATTAAATTTCCAATTTATGCTACAATTTGAACTTCCTTATATGTCATTTGGATATACATTTGTTCCAAATGACTGGAAAAATTTTTTGAATGCCGATCATAGATTATCTTTTGAGGCAAATTTTAGATTTTAAAATTTAGGATTATATAAGTATAAAAAGGGGTTAAGATGAAAAAAATATTTTTTCTTATTGTTATTTTAGTAAGTTTATTTTATATATCTTCTGATGAAATAGAAGTAGAAGGTAAAATCGTTTATAAGATTATATTTAAAGGACTTAAGAAGGTTAAAGAGAGAGAGTTAAAGAGTGTTCAGCAATTTAAAGAGGGGATGCAGTTTGATCCCATGCTTATTGATCAGGATTATAAGAGTTTTTTTGATCTGGATTATTTTGATGATATAATCGTAAAGGCAGATAAGGCTACTGATGAAAAGGGTGGTGAAATCCCGGGAATGATAAATATAATATATGAATTTAAAGAAAAGCCCACAATAAGAAAGATAATTTTCAAGGGAAATAATAATATACCGTATGGTTATCTTATAGGTGATATTACGATAAAAAGAGGTGATTTTGTAAAAAAATCCACTATTGTATCGGATATTTATACAATTAAAGATAAATATCAGAAAAAAGGTTTTAATTATGTTGAAGTTGATTATGAATTATTTACAAATGATGAATTAAAAAGCAAAAATCAGGTAGATTTGATATTCAATATTAAAGAGGGAATTGAGACATATATTTCAGAGATAATAATAGAAGGAAATGAAAAATTTTCAGATTTTTCATTAAAGAATAGAATGAAGACAAAAGAGAAAAAATTTTTAGGATTGCAGAAGGGGACATTTATCGCAAGCGATTTTTATCAGGATATAGAGGATTTAAAAAAGTATTATAGGGAGCAGGGTTTTTACTTTGTTGAGATATTTGAGCCAGAGGTAAATAGATATGAGGTAGTAGAGGAGGAGAATAAAAAAAGAGAGGTTATAAAAATAAGGATTCAGATAAAAGAGGGATCCCAGTATAAATATGGCAGATTAAAAATAGAGGGTAATAAGATATTTACTTATGATGATCTTACTTATGCGATGAAATTAAGGCCCGGTAATATATTGAATTATTCTAAATTTCAGGAGGATATGTTCTCTTTACAAAAAAAGTATAATGATTCTGGTTATGTTCAAACACAGGTAAGTTATGAGCCAGAAGTTGATGAAGAGAATAAGATAATCACATTTAAAGTTAAAATAGTTGAATCAAAACTAAGTTAT
>Ga0209720_1003468_pt1 | contig 10773 bp, 9 predicted proteins | sample AD_JPNMR3_MetaG_FD_184426 | JGI IMG/M metagenome (GOLD analysis project Ga0209720, IMG submission 184426) | Active sludge microbial communities of municipal wastewater-treating anaerobic digesters from Japan - AD_JPNMR3_MetaG (SPAdes) (version 2) | ecosystem: Engineered > Bioreactor > Anaerobic >...
AAGGAGGAACCCCTCCGGAGCTGTTATTATATGCTCCAATTAGAAAATTAAAAGTGTTATTAAATTCATAATCCGCATTTAAAGAATTTTCTTTTACAAAATTTGAATTAACGAAAAGTTGATTTTTTTGATTTTGTCTATTGTTAAGTATGCTAAATAAATTGTAATTATTGTTAGAGAATGAATTTAATGACACATTTCTTTGCTGATTATCATGATAAAAAAAAGATAAATTTCCGCTTTCAATAATAAAGCCATATCTCCCTTCCGCCGTTGCAGCTCTTGATTTAGAAAAAAAAGAACCGCTATTTCCTGTTTTCTTTGATATAATAAAGAACGTATGACTATTTGTTCCTAAATTTAGGATATTTCCTCCATCTAAATAAGAATTAGTACCATTAAAAACAATTACAGGTTGATTATTTAATTCTGATGCAATGGCAAAAGTAGGGCGTGCAGTTGCAGAATTTTGCAAAATTTGATAATCATTTTCCGAACGATCATACCAGCGAGCTACTTTACCATCAATAATTTCAACAGAATCAGCCGAAAGCCACAGGATAAGTTCATCTTGTGGAATCTGTGAAAACAAAAATGAGGGTATAATAGAGAAAATTATTATAAATAATTTTTTGGTATTCATTTCGATACATAATTTTAACAAATATACAATATATTTTTTTATAACTCACATTATAGTAAAAAGATTTTTGCAAAAGGAATCTCATAAGTAAGAAGTCAAAAGAGTAAAGCTAAAAGTTAGAATTAAACATTATGAATGTAATGAATTTTATTGACGGTGGGTGAGCGTAGTCGAACCCACAGTGCTGTACGAGGACTGAGTATTCTAAGAAAAAAACAAATTAATTATTAACTTTTTTTAAAAATTACGCATACATTGTAATAATAGAAATTTTTTTTAACAGCCAAAAAAGATATTTTTGTCAACCAAAAACAAACAAATGTTTAATGGAAGATGGATTATCATTAAAATCCTTTAAAGGAGTTCTATGGAACGTAGCAGGACGCTTAGCAAATCAAGCGATGGGATTTGCTATGGGGATTATTCTCGCAAGAATTATCGCCCCCGAATCTTATGGTCTGATTGCAATGGCAATGGTTGTGATTGGTGTTACTTCCGTTTTTGTTGACGGAGGTTTTGCTCCGGCTTTAATTAGAAAATTAGATGCTGATTCCAATGACTACAGCACTGTTTTTTGGTTTAATACAAGTATGTCTGTTTTTATTTACACAATAATTTTTTTTACTGCCCCTTTAATCGAAAAATTTTTTAATGCTTCAAATCTATCAACAGTAATAAGATTTTTGTCAATAAATATTCTTATAAGTGCTTTTGTTGCGGTTCAAAATGTGCAATTAACTAAAAAACTGGATTTTAAAGCAATAAATATCTTAAGCATAATTAGTACTTTTATTTCAGGTGTTATTGGTATATACCTGGCATACAGGGGATTTGAAGTTTGGGCTCTGGTTGTTCAACAAATTATTAGCCGTTTAATCTCTGCTGTACTAGTAATTTCGTATAATCGCTGGATACCTTTATTTATTTTCAGCAAAAAATCTTTTAGGGGGATGTGGAATTTTGGAAGCAAACTTTTTGCAAGCGGAGTTTTAAGTTCAATTTTCGATAATCTTTATCCTTTAATTATAGGTAAATTTTTCAGTCCTGCTCAATTGGCTTTTTTTTCAAGAGCAGATAGTTATGAAAAATTATTTTCCAGGACTTTAACTTCTGTAGTACAAACAGTTTCTTTTCCTTCGCTTTCTCCTCTACAAAATGATAATGAAAGATTAAAAAATGCTTACCGGAGAATGATTCGAATGGTTATGCTTTTTAATGCTCCTATTATGCTCGGTCTGGCGGCTTGTGCTAAACCTTTAATTGTATTTTTAATAACAGATAAATGGCTGCCTACTGTGCCTTATCTTCAAATGCTTTGTTTTGCAGGATTATTGTTTCCTCTTCATGCTATTAATCTAAATGTTATCAATGTTAAAGGCAGATCTGATATATTTTTTAAATTGGAAATAATAAAAAAAATAATGGTCATTCTGGCAATTTTGGGCGGATTACCATTTGGAGTTAACGGCTTGGTTATTGGAATTTTAATTACAAGTTTTCTGGCATATTTTTTAAATGCATATTATTCTTTGAGATTAATTAATTATTCAATCAAAGAACAAATTTCTGATATTTATCCTTATTTGATTTGTTCGGTTTTTATGGCTTTAATAGTTTGGTTATTAGCTTATTTTACTGATATGAAGTTAATATTTCTCGTAATAAGTCAAATTTTCATTGGGGTAGTTTTCTATTTAGGTTTATGTTTTATTTTAAAATTAGATGCTTTTAAAGAGTTTATTGATTTATCAAAAAAAATATTTTCAAAAAATAATGAAAAATAATTTTTTATTTTTGTAAAAAAAATAATGAAATACAATAATCCGATATATGTTACAAGGCCATTTCTACCTCCACTTGATGAATTTAATGAATATTTGAAAACTATATGGGAATCCGGTGTTTTAACAAATAACGGAAATTTTCATAAGCAATTGGAAGATGAATTGGCAAAATTTATTGGAGTACCTTATGTTTCGTTATTTGCAAACGGTACTCTGGCTTTGTTAACTGCTTTGCAAGCTCTGAAAATTACCGGCGAAGTAATTACAACACCTTTCAGTTTTGTAGCAACCACACATGCCCTGTGGTGGAACAATATTAAACCTGTTTTTATTGACATAGAACCAAACCGATTTACTCTGGATCCCGACAGAATTGAAGCTGCAATAAGTCCTAAAACAACAGCAATTTTACCTGTGCATGTTTATGGGTATCCTTGTTTTGTTGAACAAATTCAAGAAATTGCTATAAGAAGGGGGCTTAAAGTAATTTATGATGCTGCTCATACCATGGGAGCCAAATATAAGGATAAAAGCATTGCTTTTTACGGCGATGTCTCAGTATTGAGTTTTCATGCGACTAAGGTTTTTAATACTTTTGAAGGTGGAGCTATAATTTCGCATTCACTCGAAATGAAACATCATATTGATAACCTTAAAAACTTTGGTTTTAGAGGCGAAACAACTGTTGAAGAACCTGGAATAAATGCTAAAATGAATGAAGTGCAGGCAGCAATGGGTTTGTTACAATTAAAATATTTAGAAAATAATATTGAAAAACGGCAAAAAATTGCAAATCTCTATCGTGAAAATCTAAGAGGAATAAAAGGTATTAGTTTTATGGAAGATTTACCTGAAGTAAAACATAATTATGCTTATTTCCCAATTTTTATAGATGAAGCTGAATACGGCATAAGTCGTGATGCTCTTTATCAAAAATTAAAAGATAATAATATTTTTGCCCGCCGATATTTTTACCCCCTTATCAGCCGGTTTCCCGTGTACAGTGGTTTAGATTCGGCTACACCGGCAAACCTGCCGGTGGCAGAAAAAGTAGCTCAACAGGTAATTTGTTTACCGATTTATCCGGAGCTGGATAATGACTATGTTTTTAAAATTTGTCAAATATTATTTAACAAAATATCAAAATCCAATGAATGATAATTCTTTTTATAATAAAGATGAAATACGGAAATTAGGTCTAAAATCAGTTGGTGAAAATGTTTTAATAAGTCGAAAAGCTTCTATATATAATCCGGAACAGATTTCTATCGGGAATAATGTAAGGATTGATGATTTTTGTATTTTATCGGGTAACATTACGATTGAAAACCATGTACATATTTCAGCGTACGTTGCACTTTATGGGAAGGGTGGCATTGTAATAAAGGATTTTTCGGGAATTTCTGCAAGAACAACAGTTTACAGTTTGACCGACGATTTTGCGGGGGAAAACCTTATAGGAGTAATGGTACCAGACGAATTGAGAAACATTATTTATGGTACAGTAACAATAGAAAAGTATTGTTATGTTGGAGCTCACTGCCTCATTTTTCCTCATGTAACTTTAAATGAAGGTTCTGTAATTGGAGCAATGTCGTTAGTAAACAAACCGACTGAATCATGGTCTGTTTACGTTGGAATACCTGCCAGAAAAATTAAAAATCGAAATAAGGAGAAAGTCTTAAATCTATTAAACCAAAAAAATGAATGACCCACTAATCAGCATCTGTTGTATAACTTATAACCATGAAAAATTTATTGCTGAGGCAATAGAAGGATTTTTTATGCAAAAAACAAATTTTAATTACGAAATAATAATTTCTGACGATTACTCTACTGATAATACTCTAAACATCATTAATAAATACATTTCAGATCCAAAAAATAACGGTAAAATAAAATGTTTTCATCATCCTCAAAACATAGGCATGATACCAAATTTTATTTTTGCTTTACAACATTGCACCGGCAAATACATTGCTCTTTGCGAAGGCGACGATTTTTGGACAGACCCCTTCAAACTCAAAAAACAGGTAGATTTCTTAGAAAATAATCATGACTTTTACGCAGTTTTTCATAATGCTATAATTGTGGATAAAAATTCAAAAAGAATAAAGAATTTTCATAATAAAGAAATAGATTCCGAACACAATTTTGAATCAATCATACAAGGATGGTTTGTTCCTACTGCAAGTATTGTTTTTAGAAATGATGCAGAAATTTTACAAGGAATGAAAGAATTAATTTCAAAAACGGAAATAATTAGTGGAGATAGATTACTTTTAGCATTTATTGGAAACCAAGGCAAAATAAAATATTTCAGTGATATAATGTCAGCCTACAGAAAGCATGGAGGTGGAATTTCAAGTTGTGGTAATCATCTTTTAATTTTCAAAAGTAACATAAATTTTTTTAAAGAATTACGGAAATATTTCTATCCAAAATACTATAATACGATTACAAATCAAATTTTAAGATGGCAAGGTATATATAGTGTTGAACTTTATAAGAATAAAAAATATTCGAAATATTTTATTGAATTATTTAAGACTTTTCTTTACATAAGAACACTAAATGAATTTAAAGCTTTTATTAAACTATATTTATTACAACGAAATGATAAAAAGGATTTATAATATGTTTTTTAATTTGTTATCCCAAATTTTTTCTTTTATTTCAATTGGAATTACAATTCTTTTTGTAAGAATTTTAATTTCATTATTTTTAGTACTAAGAAAATTATTCATTAGAAAAAATTTTTATAGAAAGAATATTTTATTTTTAGAAGTTTTTCCTGTTGATAATAGCGGATACCAATATCGGGCAAAAAAATGGGCAGAGTTATTAAATAAGAATGGTTTTCATTGTGAAGTACTTACACTAATTGAAGAAAAAAGCGAATTCGACAAGGCCATAAAAGGCAAAAATTTAAGTAGGTTTTTTATCTATTCCATACGCAAAAGATTTAAACAATGTCTATATGCTCGTAATTTTGAAACTGTAATTGTAAGACGAGAACTGCTGCTTTTTAATGACTACGGAAACCTGTTTATGGAGAAATTTTTATTAAAGATACACCTTAATGTGATTTTGGATTTTGACGATGATATTGCCGCAGCAAAAAATAATCCCAGAAAAATTACAAGCCTGTATGGAAAATTATTGCTCGAAGATGGCAATAAATTTAATAACAGTTTAAGGCTTTATCGTAGGTTCATAGTTGCTTCCGATTACCTAAAACAACGAGTTCTTGAAGAAAATCCAACCTTGCCTCCCGAAAACATTTGTGTCATTCCTACCTGTGTCGATTACGACCATTATCCTCCCAAGCAATATCCCCTTAAGCTAGATAAAATAACCTTTGGATGGATTGGCGGTGAACATAATTACCCGCTTTTAGATATACTGTTACCCATTTTGAATAGCTTGGCCGAACGCTATTCATTTAAGCTTTTGGTTATAGGTGGTTCTGAGTACAAGAGAGATGTAAAGTTTGAAATAGAGTTTGTTCCATGGTCTTTGGAAACGGAGGTGGAAAATCTGTACCGTATTGACATAGGATTAATGCCGTTGACTGATGATGCCAAGAGCAGAGGGAAAGGAGGTTTTAAATTGTTACAATATATGGGATTAGGCATTGTTAGTGTGGCCTCGGCCATTACTATAAATAAACAGATAGTTGATGATGGGTTAAATTCCCTTTTGGTTTATGATTGGGATGAATGGGAATATAAACTAACCCTTATTTTGAAGAACCAAATTAATTTACAACAAATGGGAAGTATGGCACGATTAAAAATTAGTAAATTTTATACTTTTGATGCCAATAGAGAAAAATATCTTTCTTTCATAAGCACAATAAAACAGCAGTAAAATGTGCGGTATTGCAGGGATATGGTTTCATACCAGCCAAAACGTAGGAACAGAGGTCATAAAAAAAATGACCGATGTTATATATCATAGAGGGCCTGATGGGGAAGGTTTTGCCGAACTGACGATGGTAAACTTTTTTTAGGTCACCGTAGGCTATCCATTATTGATCTTACGCCTGCAGGCAATCAGCCAATGGAGTATATGAATCGTTACACAATAACTTACAATGGGGAAATCTACAATTATCTTGAGTTGCGCGAAATTCTTCAATCAAAAGGGTATCGGTTTTATAGTGCAACAGACACCGAGGTAATTATGGCTGCTTACGATTGTTGGGGTATTGATTGTTTACAAAAGTTCGACGGAATGTTTGCCTTCGCTCTGTATGACAAAAATTCCCATGAGTTGTTTTGTGCCAGAGATCGTTTTGGCGAAAAACCATTTCATTATTTTGAAGGTAATGATTTTTTTGTTTTTGGATCGGAAATGAAATCATTATGGGCAGCAGAAGTTGATAAAACCCCTGATGATTATAGTATTTATTTATTTTTGAATATGGAATTACATGAAGATCCTGAAGATAAATCAAGAACATTTTTTAAAAATATAAAGAGATTAAAACCTGGATATTATTTTAGAATAAAAAATTCGGAAAAAATATATCAAGAACAATATTGGAAAATAAATTTTCAAAATAAACAAACTAATATAAGCTTCGAGGAAGCATGTTTAAAATTCAGAGAACTATTTGAAATTTCGGTTAATCGTAGGTTACGTTCCGACGTTCCGGTTGGAACTTCACTTAGCGGCGGGCTCGATTCGTCGGCAGTAGCCCTAATGTTACACAAGGTGCGAAATCCATCCTTTCCTCAGAAATGTTTCTCTGCACGATTCAACGACTCTATTTTGGACGAAGGATACTTTATGCAAAAGGTAGTGGAAGGAACTTCCATCGAACACTTTGAGACTTGGCCCGATGCCATGGGACTTATAGCTAATTTCGAAAAACTGTTGTATCACCAGGAAGAGCCTTTTGGTACTGCCAGTATCTACGCTCAATGGGAAGTTTTTAAACTTGCCAAAGAAAAGAATGTTACAGTACTACTAGATGGCCAGGGTGCCGATGAAGTGTTAGCCGGATATACCCACTTTTTCTTGCCCTTTTTTAGAGAAATTTTTTTACGATATGGACACTCAAGATTAAAACAAGAATATCGATACTATCTTGAAAACAATATAGTTGAAAAACCAATCCCTATCGATTTAAGGTTTAAATTGGAAACACAATACCCCTCTTTGGTTAAAAGTTTGCGTGCTTTTAAAAGTAAAAACATAGGCGTGAATAAGTCTAAAGAAATCAGCGACTCTCTTTATAAAAGTTTTAAGCATAAAAAAACACCCTTTATCCAGTTTAATACTCTAAACGATGCTTTGGATTATTTTACCACCATTTCGGGGTTAGATAAACTGTTGCGGTTTGCCGATCGCAATTCTATGGCACACTCAAGGGAAGTTAGGTTACCATTTCTTTTTCATGAATTAGTCGAATTTGTTTTCAGTTTGCCTTCTGATTATAAAATAAAAGAAGGTTGGACCAAAGCATTGTTAAGACACGGATTAAAAGATATGATTCCGCAAGAAATTGTTTGGCGAAAAAATAAACTTGGGTTTCAACCACCACAAAAACAATGGGAGAAATCACAACAATTTATTACTCTTGCAAAAGAATGTAAAAATGTTGGAGTAAAATATAAATATTTATCCTTAGATGCTCCATTAAATTGGAAAACATTAGTTCTTGGAATTTTTCTAGAAATATGATTTAAACTCTTTAAAATAATGGCAAAAATTTGCATGTTGCTAAATGGTGAAATTAAGAATGATAGTAGAGTAATTAATGTGATAAAATCCATAAGTAGGTTTCATGAAATAGACTTGTTTTACATTTCAAATGAGAATGTTTCTAACAAAGTTTTAGGATTTAATGAAAAAGTAAAGTTAATTCCTAAGGAATTATCGCAGAATTATTTTAGAAAAATTATAAAAAATACTTTATTCTATAATGAATATAATTTTTTTTTACGTGAAGTTTTAAATCAAAATGTTAAATACGATTTTATTTATGCAAACGATTTACCATGCTTAAAACCAGCTATAAAAATAAAAAAGAAATCAGGATGCAAAGTAATTTATGATTCACACGAAATTTATATTGAAACAATAAATCAGTTTTTTCCTCTTCAATCAAAATTTCCTAAGAACATTATTTTCAGGGTTCTAAAAAAAATTATGAAATTTTTTGGAACTTATGCAGAAAAACGAATGTTAAAACATGTTGATTATTTTATTACGGTAGGGGAAGGATTAAAACAATATTTTGAAAAAAAATACAATTATAATGGAATTAAAATAGTAATGAATAGTCCTTATTTGAGCATGATAAATGAAAAAATAAATTACTGTGATATATTAAATAATATTGATAAAGACAGTTTTAAGTTGCTTTACCAAGGAGTTTTTAATGAAGGTAGGGGGCTGAGGTTGATCATGGAAGCTATGCGATATACGGATACAAGAATTGTATTAATTTTAATAGGCTATGGAGTACTTGAAAATGAACTTAAAGATCTTGTCAAAAAAATTAATATTCAGGATAGAGTTGTATTTTTGGGAAAAATACAACAAAACGAATTAGCAAAATATACTGCAGGAGCAGATTGCGGAATTAATTTGCTGGAAAATATAAATAAAAGTAAAGAACTTGCTGCACCAAATAAGTTGTTTCAGTACATTCATGCAAATATCCCAGTTATTGCTAGTAATTCTTTTGAAAATAAAAAGGTTTTTGAAAAATATAATATTGGAATTTTAACAAATAATGATGTAAAATCTATTTCAGATGCAATAAATAAAATTGCGAGTATGGACAGAACTGTATTTGTTGAAAATTGTAAAAAAGCAGCTCTCGAATATAACTGGGAGAATCAGGAAAAAGTGCTTCTGGAAATTTTTGAAGATAAATAAATTGCTAAGAAAAATTATGGAGTTTAAGGATTTGCAATTATTTATTATTTAATGCCCATTAACTCCCCTGATGTTAAAAAATAAAAAAAATGAAAAAACTACTCATCCTCGCTTACGACTTTCCGCCTTATGTATCGGTAGGGGGATTAAGACCATATTCATGGTACAAATACATGCATGAATTTGGAATTTTCCCTGTAGTAGTAACACGCCAATGGGCAAACAAATACGGAAACCATTTGGATTACATAGCTCCCGGAGAATCCAATGATGTAATTATCGAAGAATCTGAAAAAGGAATAATTATAAGAGCACCATACAAACCCACGTTAGCCAATCGTTTGATGTTAAGATACGGTGAAAATCGTTTTAAATTCCTGCGAAAAATAATCACCGGTTGGTACGAATTTGTTCAATGGTTCCTGCCTGTTGGTACAAAATATTCTATTTACAAGGCAGCAAAAGAATTTTTAAAAACTAATAAAGTTGATTGTATAATTGCAACCGGAGAACCTTTTATTTTATTTAAATATGCTTTAAAGTTGGGAAAAAAAACTAAAATACCGATAATCATAGATTATAGAGACCTCTGGTCTTACAGTTTATCTAGAAATAAAAATATATTTTTTAAAAACTTAAACATAAGATTTGAATTGAGGATATTAAAATCCTGTTTATTAGTCAGTGCTGTATCAGAGTTTTTATTAGAAAAAATTAAAGATGTTTATAAAATAAACAATAGCATTGTTATTACTAATGGTTACGATGAAGAATTGTTAACAGATCATAAAAATATTGTTATTACAGATCCTTCAAAATTAATATTAACATTTGTTGGATCTATTTATGCATGGCATCCTTTAAGATCTGTTCTTTCTGTTTTAAAAGAATTTAAAGTTTTTTGTGAAAGTTTAGATATAAAATTTGAGTTACATTTTTATGGAACAAACAAAAATAAAGAAATTGTAGAATATTGTTCAGACAATATTTTAGTCTTAAATGAAAATATTTATTTACATTCGAAACTAAAAAATGATATTCTTTTCAAAGAAATGTTAAAAACGGATCTTTTACTTCTATTTAATGATTTTTTAATTTCTGGTACTAAAATTTATGATTATTTAGCAACTAAAAAGAAAATAATTTTATGTTATGACTCAGATAGGTTTGGAGATATTATGTCCGGACCTTATGGAAATAAAGTAGGTATTGAAGAATATGCAAATCTGCAAAAAAATATTATTTTAGAAACAACATCTGGTATTATCGTAACCGATCCGGAAGATTTATTTAAAAATTTAAAAGCACTATTGAAAGAAAAAATAGAAAATGGAGTTATAAAATCTGAAACTACGAATATTGAGAAATATTCTAGACGTTATCAGACATCATTGTTAGCAAAAAAAATTTTAGGGTTAATCCAATGAAAAAGAATAAGAATAATCCTGT
>Ga0209720_1003470_pt1 | contig 10772 bp, 7 predicted proteins | sample AD_JPNMR3_MetaG_FD_184426 | JGI IMG/M metagenome (GOLD analysis project Ga0209720, IMG submission 184426) | Active sludge microbial communities of municipal wastewater-treating anaerobic digesters from Japan - AD_JPNMR3_MetaG (SPAdes) (version 2) | ecosystem: Engineered > Bioreactor > Anaerobic >...
CGCGGCCTGACAATCATTCTCCCTCTGCACCCACGCACAATCAAATGGCGGAGAAGGTGTTTTGTCATGTCGAAGTTGGCAATTACCCCCTGCTTAAGAGGACGCACCGCTCGAATGGCACCGGGGGTTCTGCCTATCATTCTCTTAGCTTCGTCGCCGACAGCGATTACCTCATTGGTAACCTGGTCAATCGCTACCACCGACGGTTCAATCAGCACCACGCCCCGCCCTGCAACATACGCAAGAGAGTTTGCAGTGCCAAGGTCTATAGCCATGTCTCTGACAAACAGTCCTTGTCTTTTACGCGCCACGCCCTTCTACTCCTTTGTCGTTTATTATCCAAAAAAACCAATGCGGCATTTCGCAATCAGCCGTCATCTTTCGCGGTAATTCGAGCTTTCGCTCTTTCATCTGCTGGGATTCATTCATCTTTTGTTAGGTTTCTCCCTCTCTTTCTTCGCACGCATTTCCCAGCTGTAAAACTCCTCCCAGCATAATCCGGAATTCTCGGTAGAGTACAGGGAAAACGAAGAAGAGATGATGTAACCTAATTCTCTAAAGTCACATTCGATTCCTTCTCCATGGATCGACAAAAACCATGCTTTCCATTACTTACCATCAGCATTTGCCATATAGACTCAAGAGGAGCCCGGCGTCTGCTTTAGTACTTCTTAGGCTAACGGCATCTGAGCGAAACCCCGCCTAGCCCCAAGGATCGAAAAGCTAATCTCATACTCTGTCTCGAGCCCCACAAACCATCCTCTGATGCAGGGTGTGAAAACCGTCTCCTGATGCAGGGTGCGAAGACCACCCCCGGATGCAGGGTGCGAAAACCGTACCCGGATGTGAGACGCAAGACTCCATCCTCTGGTGACAAACCCGGCACCTACTCTAACCCGCGGATTTCAGCGCCCAGCTTGTGCTTGGCGTAATAGAAAAGATACTGTTGGGCGTAACCTGCCAAGTCGCCGAATTTCTCCTGTGCGAATTCATGAATGACGCGGAGAGGCACTTTCTTGCCGTCGAAGTACAGGTAACGCATGATCCGGGTAACCCATACGTCTATCGGAAATGCGTTGTAGAATCCGAATGCAAACAGAAGGATGCAGTCAGCCACTTTGCTCCCGATCCCGCGAAACTCCATGAGCTTGCTCTTTGCCTCAGCATACTCCAAATCCGCAATCCCGTAGAGGTCAAACTCACCGGACGCAATCTTCTTTGCAGCTTCATTTATGTACGGTACCTTAAAACCTACCCTGCACTCCAAGAGCCCGTCAAAGCTGGCCTCGGCCAACGCTTCCGGTCTAGGGAAAGCAAAGAATTCGCCGCAAGCACAGCCTTTGTGTTCATCTGGGATCGGGTCTCCGTATTTTTCTGCTAACAGCTCCACCGAGCGACGGATGAGCGGGATAGAGTTGCGCGCTGAGATGATAAACGTCACCAAGGCTTCCCAAGGGTCCTGCTTAAGAAGACGTATCCCGGGAGCAAAATCAATGGCAGTCTGGACAGCAGAGTCAATCTCCTTGAGCCTTCTCTCAATATCTCCGAGATCTACATCGAGGGCAAAGTAATCCCTGGTCATGGACACAACGTCTTCATCTGCCGGGCCTTCTAAAATCAGGGACTCACCTTCCTGCCTGACGCTGAGGACCCTGCCCTCCACCACACCTGTAAACGCAGAAAAGTCAGGCGCGGTAGGATGCCACCTGAACGCCTGTCCACATAGAAGTGTATCTTTGAGACTAAACGGAGCTATACCGGAGAACCGTACATCATCACCGACAGATTCTACAGAAACTTCTGCCAAACTTATTCCGTCCTCTCTTTCAACTCTTCAAGGATTCTTCCCAGTTTGGCCAGGGCTTCTCCGAACTTTGCAAAATCTCCCTGGCTAAGATACTGATTAGCTTCTTCATATGTCATTATCGCATCTTGCACCAAGAGTTGCATAGTTTCATCTTCAACCTGCGTCGCGGCATCTTTCCCATCATCAAGGCTGTCATCGGGCTCACCTTTGGGCCTCTCATCTATATCGGCGACCTCATCCCGACTCTCGGCCTCTACGCGTTCTTCAACTCCTATCTCCGGGGACTCCTCTTCCCTTCGGACAGTCTCTGAAGCGGCGCTAAAGACTGCCCTAAGGGCTTCATCGAGCGTATCCCCCATTGCGACTGAGTCTCCGAATGCCACAATCACCCTTCTTAACTCAGGCAGTTCACTCTGCTCAGCCAAAAGGTAAAGGGGCTCCACGTAAAGGATTGATGTGTCAATCGGGATAACCAAGAGATTCCCTCGGATAACCTTGGATCCACGCTGGCTCCAAAGGGTCAAGTCCTGTGAGATTTCAGGGTTCTGGTCGATCCTCGATTCAATCTGCATAGGCCCGTACACTAGTCTATCCTTAGGGAAAGTATACAACACCAGCTCTCCCAGGCGAGGCACGTCACATCTCGCCATGAGCCACCCTGCCATATTATCTTTGCCTGACGGGACCAGCGGCAGAATCAAGAGGTACTCTGCCCGCTCCTCGCCGGGTGTTTTCATATACACATAATAAGGCGATACTCTGACGCGCTGCTCGCCGTAGACTTCCACAGGAAATTCCCAGTTGTCGCCCCTACTATAGAACGTGTCAGGTTCGGTTACGTGGTAGACACACAGCACCTGAGCTTGAATCTCAAAGAGGTCCACAGGATATCGGAGATGAGCCTTAAGATCATCAGGCATATCGTCAAAAGGCTTAAACAAGCTCTTGAAGATCTTAGACAAAGTCGCAGCAACGGGATCGGACGGATCAGACAAGTAGAACGTGACATCGCCGTTGTATGCATCTATCACGACTTTGACAGAATTTCTGATATAGTTGAAACCTGCCTGGACAGGCTGGGAAAATGGATAATAAGAGCTTACTGTATACGCATCCCATATCCAGAACAACCTGCCGTCTGCAAGTACAAGGTAAGGGTCCTCATCATACGTGAGGAACGGCGCAATCCTCTGAACACGCGTCTTTATGTTCCGGTCAAACATGACGCGGCTCTCTGAACTGATGTCAGATGAAAACAATACCTTTGAACTGCCGAATCTAAGCGCAAAAGCTACTCTCCGGAGCAATGATGAGAGCCTGATTCCCCCGGTCCCTTCATACACTGTGTAAGCAGCAGAGTCGCCTTCAGGGTAATCAAATTCCTTTGCAGCGGTATTGACTATAACGTAGTCATCGGTCTTTTCGCCGAAGTAAATCTCCGGCCGCTCTACGAGAAACCCCGGTTCAGACGATCTCGGAGGGATATCTCCGATTATGAATCTGGGAAGGCCTTCTCTTGAAGCCTCGCTTGTGGGGCTTAAGGCAAGTCCGTATCCGTGGGTATACACAAGGTGCTCGCTGATCCAGGTCTTGGCCTCTTCAGGAAGGCGCGTAACAGACAATTCCCTGGCTGATATCGCCATTTGCCTGGTCTTATCTCCTACCTGATACCTGTCGAGGTCTATGTCATGGAAATCGTAATAAGCCCGGATCTCCTGGAGCTGTTGGTAAGTCTGGCCGAGAGAGCGCCAGTCCCAAAGCCGTATGTTTTCTATTGTATCATCATGATCCTCAATCAGCCTCTCATATGTCAGATCGTGATCTACGTCAAGACGCCCAGTCTCTATCTGGTCAAGGCCGAAAGCTCTTCGCGTTGACTCGATGTTATAGGCGATATACCGCGATTCCCTTGACAACTCGCTTGGCTCAACTGCGAACCTCTGCACAAGGTCAGGTAAGACAGTGCCCAAAAGGAAGGAAGCCAAGACATACACTATAAAAGTGGTAATCAAAAGCTTCCTCGTGCGGACGAACACGCCTACAAGGACAAGCACTCCTAGAATAATGGCAAGGACAGTCAGCACCCGAAGCCCCGGCAGGAGAGCATGCACATCTGTGAAGCTTGCCCCGAATGCAACTCCCCTGGCAGAATAAACAAGGGATAAACCCTGAATCCTGTATCCCCACGCCTTGAGACCCAAGAATATCGCTGCGAGAATGCCCAGGTGAAGCTTTGCAGACGCTTCCCCTTCCCCTTTCCACAGCTCCTTTACGTTGACAGCACCTGAAAAGATGTAAAGAATGAAGCTTGCTGCCAAAGCCATGCCGGAAAGAAGGATTAGTATTCGGTACACTGTGACATAGAACGGCAGGCTGAACAAATAGAAACCCACATCAATATTGAAAAGGGGATCAGAGACACCTGCAGGAGTTCTGTTAAGATAGCCGAGGACTGTCATCCACTGAGATGACACTGCAACCCCTGTAATCACGGCAGCCAGAAGCGCAACAATCAAGAACGCCCCGCGGATAGACTTTGCAATCTGCCATGAATGAGCAGCGGAAAAGCGCTCCGCAAGATGCGGGGAACTCGCTATGCTTCTTGCTGCAAACACCAGATTAGCATATAGGAACACAAAAGCTACCGCGCCTGTGACAAAGCCTACAATAACCTTCCATATGATCGGAACCCAAAACGCATCTAGGTAGCCTAGACTTTCAAACCATAGAATATCAGTGTATATCGTTGCCATTTGCCGTGAGCCAAGAGCTACCACAGCCAGCACAACTAATAGAACGATTAACAAAACCCGTTTGAACACGATGTTCCCCCCGTTTTTGGGTACGACAAACTTAATACTTTGATTGTTCTCTAGCGGGGGGATCGATTCCTGCTATGTACGGCGGCCGGTCACAGCAAAAGAACTATTGAAAGACGACCTGAATCGGTAGGCGGTATTTAAGAAACCAACTGCATGTTGAATGAAAACGAGCTTTGAATCAGGTGAGTCTGCCTCGCTTGCCTCTTCTGCGCATATACGGCTTAAGCTCAAAGATGCTTCCATGAGTCTCGTTCCAAGGCAGTCACCGCTCAACAGGATCCCTCCTTACAAAGCTTTTCTTGATATCTCCTCGGCAGTCTAATGCCTCCCCAGCAACCCCCTGTCTTTCGCATATCTCTCGGCTATCACGAAGCATTGGATACCTGCGGTAAGCCACAGGGCACTTAAAACGCTCAGGTTGAAAAGGCCCGGTGCCCACTGGGCAGCGGAACTGCCTTGAAGAACATGCCCTATCAGTCCCACGCCATGAGCAAATGGCAAGACTGAAGCCAGAACCTCAACCATCCGTGGCAATTCTCCTGCCGGAGACAACGCTAAAGGCAACAGAGCAATGCTTGCAAGGTTTGGGATAAAACCCAGGCGCTTTGCAACGAGAGTAAGAGAACCTAAGAAGAACCCTATGCCAAGCATGCCCGTATTCATAAGGAGCAGAGTAGCAGCCATCATAACGAGAACCCTGCCTATCTGTTCTCCTTTTGTCACTATCACTGCAACAATCAGCACAATCGGCATCATCCTCACAGTGTCAGCAGCGCAACGAAGCACCATTAGCGACGGCAGCCCGATTGGGGCAAGGCTCAACTGCTCAAGAGTCCCAAGGCTTGATTCCTCCCTTACCACTCGGTGAACAGTCTGCAACCCGACAAGAGCGACAAAGACCGCAACAAGCGCTACAACCTTCTCGGGCTCCTCTACTATAACCCCGGAAACTCCCCAGGGCGTCTTTCCCTTGATGAGTGACGGCACAGCTATTGCAATGAGAATCACTATAATGGCTTCAGACGCAGCCTGAATCGGGTACGCCAGATGATTTTTTAATCCTCTCTTTAGCTCAGCAAGGAGGATAGCTGCAGCTGTCATGTAATACCTCCTGCCTTCCTGTGCTGACATTACCCCGACAGGACTCCGAAGGCCCATCCACGGTGCTAGTAAGTTCCAGAAAAACCCCTTCAAGCCAAGGTGATGACTGAACTTCGCGATGTTTCAGCCGCTCCATCTTCCCAAGCAACCCTTCCATGGTATCGACCGTGACTACCTTACCGTGCCTGAGAATACAGACATGGTATGCAAGATCCTGGGCTTCCTCCATCTGATGGGTAGCGAGAATAACGGCGCATCCCTTTTCTGTTGCAACTTCACGAAGAAGCCTCCTTATTTCATGCCTGGACGCAACATCCAATCCGAATGTGGGTTCATCAAGTATCAGCAAGCGAGGCTCAGGCAGCAAAGCTATGGCAAGAAGCACCCTCTGGCGCATACCGCGAGAGAGCTCACCTGCTCGTCTAGTCAGAACGTCTTCAAAATCCAATAATCCAGCCAACCTTTTTATCCGGTCCCTTGCTCTCTTGCCATAGATGCCCCTTAGGGCAGCGAAGTACTCCAGATTGTCAAGGGCAGTCAGGTTCCAGTAGACAGAGCGGGCATCGCCTAGCATCACCCCCACCTTCTCCAGGGCTTTCTTCCGCTGTCGCGCTACATCGGACCCGCCGATCGTGATCCTTCCTGCGCTGGGAACGAGAAGGCCTGCAAGGAGCTTTATCACGGTGGTCTTGCCCGATCCGTTAGGGCCCAAAAGCGCCAGCGTCTCTCCTTCCCTGATGGTAAAAGAAAGATCCTCAACTCCTGTTGCCAGAACCCTGCCACGGAAGTCCTTATACACTTTTGTCACGTGGGAAAACTCGACATATGGCGTAATTCATCCCTCCAACCACCTTATCCCGTGCTGCAAGCCTCCCACATCCCGGATACCCTATCCCATACAAATACTGCGTAGTTCAAGGAGCAGTGAACGATCCATCCAGGCCAAAGTGAACCTGATGCCCCGTTCAGGATAGAAAAAAGCACTCCGAGAGTCGTCGGCATTATGAGCGCATACAGCGGAATCCAAGTGTTTTTCCCTCTCATGCAAGAATGCATAGGGAGAAAATGCACGAGCCCGAATAAGACAGACGTAACGGCGATACTCAAGGAATCCACGAGCCCAATCGAGACCTTTAAGAAACCCAACAGCCCTCTACCCAACGACACCAGTAGTCCCCGGAATACAAACTCTTCCATGAACGCCTGCGACCAAATCATAGGCAGAGCCAGGATCATCCCTGCGTATCTTGGATAGCCCTTTAGAGAAAGGTAGACTCCGCCCGGACTTGCCTGCCCTGTAGCCACAAGCTTCCGGAAGTCCGAGTCAGGACGAAGCATCAAAGCATTGGCCACCCTACCTGCGGAAAACGCAACTATCCAAAGAAGAAAGACTGCAGGCCAAGGACAGTTCAAAAACGATGAAACTGTTAGGCCATAGACATATAGAGGGTCTCCTCTATGTATGACCCCTGCCACCGACAGCAAGAGGCAAACCACTAAAGGGATTGCGTCCGAGCAATCATCCCGAGTCTCCGCTCTTCGGGATACAAGGATCCGCGTAAGCAGCGAGAGCCCAAGAAGGACATACGTCGGAGCGGTCACAGTCCTTCATTCCTCTTTCCCGATACAAGACAGCAGTCTGTCCAAGTTATCGGAAAAGGCCCTATCATCTCGCCATTCCCACAGCACAGCACGGAAAACACGCCTGTAGAACTCGCAATAAGGATCTTCTGAAGACAGGTCTCCCGTATAGGCAAAGGCGCGTGCACGGCATCCGCCCCCGCAAAAAAGAGCTACATCGCAATCCAAGCACCCTGGGAGGCAGGTAACATCCTCGATCTTGCTAGCGCCCTGTTTTAGAATCTCCCATATCGAATCCTCAGGCAATCTCCCTAAGACTGTGCTCTTCGTGTGCAGCAGCGGACACGGATACACCCTGCCGTCCGGCGCAATGCTGATAATTGAGGTTCCTGCACCACATCCGTGTTTGACAACAAGCTCAATAGGAGGTGGAAAGTTGCCGGCAGCGATCTCCTCAGCAAAAGACACAAAGTCATATCCGTCTGTTTCTTCTCGCAAGTTTGCACTTATGTTGACAAAATGGCTTATCAACTCATCTGTAGGGATTTCCAACTCCCCTATGTGGCAAGCCCCCCTGCCCACAGGCAGAAACAGACTGAAATGATAGCCGACACCGAGCTCCCTGGCTAATCCGATGATGCCCGGTGATTCGGAAATGCTTTCCCTGGTAAGTGTCTGAACAATCTCGATATCCTCGACTCCTGCATGAACCAGCTTCTCAATGCCTTGAATCGCCGCCTTAAAGCTCCTTATGCCGCGAACACTGTCGTGCACTTCCGGATCGGCAGCTTCAATGCTTACCTGCACCCGTGCGTTAGCCTCCGCTATATGCTCTGCAACTTCCTCTGTAACCAACGTCCCATTGGTGAGGACTGTGATATGAGGAACCTTATCTTTGGCATAATCAAGCACCTTACAAAAATCCCGGTAAAAGAGGGGTTCTCCTCCGGTAATGACAAGGTTCTTCAAGTCTACTTTGGCTAAGGTGTCAATGACCAAGCACGAAGCCTCATAAGACAACTCCCATGTAAACGCAATCTCTTCATCCACGTTCTCAATGGAGAAGTAGCACATAGGACAGCGTAAGTTGCACCTTGCTGTCAGGTTAAGATAAGCGCGGGCAAGGGTTACTACATTACGTATCTCAGCTATGAACCCATACTGCTTTAGATACTGAAAGAGTGACCGGATCGTTTCAGGTTCCGCCTGGGTTTTGAGTGCTTCTTCCACAACCAGCTGACCTACGCGTTTCCCTCTTGGATTTAGGATAAGCTCGTAGGCACGATCCGTAAGTTTTATCCACTCGCGATTGGCGGGATTTATCAGCACGCGCTGGTCCTCATTCTCCAGCACTTCTATACCATTAGATATGGTAAACACCTGCCGCTCCAGACCCGCTCACCCCAATCTACCATCGAACTCAAGAGCTCTGCCTCTCCTAGCCGTCTCTTCCGGAGTAACCAGAGCCATCCTCAACAGTTTTGGCAGGCGGGCAATAGGCCCGCAACCCATTTGAGCCTATTGCCTACCCCCACCCTGCGGTGTCAACCTATCGTGATTCTGTGGCCCCACAGCCGAAACGTTATGCAGAACCCATCGATCGCGAGGTCAAGTTTGAGCTTTTTACCGCCGAGCTTACCGTACACGTGGCGCACCTCCTTCCCCGCCTTCTGAGCGGGCGAACTTCCTACCGCGGCGCATGCGCCAGCCTACGTCATCCCTGGCGATTCCAGTCTATCGTGGATTAGAAATGATTACCATTCCCCAAAAGAACGACTTTTTTCGGTTCGACGGAACGATTTGAGACAGCTGCCGGATGCTTAAGATCATTGCGACACGCCATACTTATAAACGTATCTCACAGCCTGAGCCCGATTCCTGACACGTAGTTTTCTTAAGATACTGGAAACATGGCTTTTTACCGTATTGATGCTGATGAACATTTCCTCTGCGATTTCTTTGTTTTGGTAACCTTTAGCTAATAGTCTCAAAACTTCCACTTCAGTCCTTGTAAGGGTTACCGGGCGGTCTTCGAGTTCTTCTCCTTCCGCCTGTGGAAACACTACTCTTGACACCCCGAAGCCGGAGCCTGGTTGCCCTTCGCCTGCAATCCCCTGGCTTACCCCCGCATGTGAACCTGTTTTGCTGGAAGCCACTAATGTCCCGTCTTTTGAGCCTTCACTTACACCAAGTCGATCGATTCTCAGACTGCCTATGACCTCTATACCTTTAGGCAAAGCGTCGATATCCAAGTGAGTGACGCCCTTACTTGTGCCATCCTGCACCAGAATCACTTTTAGCCCATCCATAATCCCTTCCCTCCAAGTAACAGTCGCTAAAAGAACCTATCTTCACGCCTTTCAATTAGCTCCATGGACAATGTAGTTACCGACACGCTACTACCATTATTCGACATGCCTAACATAATTTGGTAGTTATTACATACCATATCACCATTTTCTGGGAATGTCAATCTGTATTTTATTCTTCTTCACTTGTTCCCCAAAACTTAGAAGCAGTAGCAAGACTTGAGTATAGCAAACACGGTCGATGATAGGAGGCGAACACGGTTTTCACCGGGCGCTTGGTAGCAGAACGCTAAGCGCCTGTACGGAGATACGAAAGGTGGTAAAGCTTCGACAACCAAGCCTAACCGCGAGGTTAAATCCAAGAGGGTAAACCGGTAGCAGTATCGAATAATAATTGCAAAGTCATGTGTTTATTGTCAGTTGTCGACCTCCGGTAGTGCAAAAACCCTGGGAGGTCGACAACAGAGCGGACCTGAGCACTTCCTTTGTAGCTGGAAAGAAGAGATCCTACAATACTGGAAACATTGATGATACAGTACCCCCAAGACTTTCACTGCAGCTAAGGCAGGGTTTATAGACTACCTATAAGGGATGGAAACTTGCCTATGACACCAGCGGAAACAAGAGCGCTCCTGGTTTATAGACTACCTATAAGGGATGGAAACATGAATCTACTATGGTTCAAGCAAGTGACACAATCACGTTTATAGACTACCTATAAGGGATGGAAACCCCGTATGGATACGCCTCGCGGACCCGCTGTTCCCGTTTATAGACTACCTATAAGGGATGGAAACATAGCTTCGGCCACCGCCTGGTCCTTATCCTCAGGCAAGTTTATAGACTACCTATAAGGGATGGAAACCAGTACATTCCCAGGTCGAGTTGGCCCGTTTCTGGGGTTTATAGACTACCTATAAGGGATGGAAACGTGGGATATCCCCACCAACCACTCGTCGGCGGGCCAGTTTATAGACTACCTATAAGGGATGGAAACTCGAGTGCGAGGATGGGTTCACCGCCGCTGCCGACACCGTTTATAGACTACCTATGAGGGATGGAAACCCGTAACACCAATTAAGATTGGCGTTACAACAGTTTTTGGGTTTACCGATGATGGATCTAAACGCTCTCGCGTTCGGCAATGCAGAT
>Ga0209720_1003476_pt1 | contig 10744 bp, 11 predicted proteins | sample AD_JPNMR3_MetaG_FD_184426 | JGI IMG/M metagenome (GOLD analysis project Ga0209720, IMG submission 184426) | Active sludge microbial communities of municipal wastewater-treating anaerobic digesters from Japan - AD_JPNMR3_MetaG (SPAdes) (version 2) | ecosystem: Engineered > Bioreactor > Anaerobic...
TCAGGGCAACGGTGAGTATTATCATTGAACCAGCCATTGTGGCAAGACCTTTTTTAATCTCTTCCCAGCTCATACTACCCATCTCACGAAGAGGTTTAACAAGAATAGTAAGTGCCGCAGCAACCCCAATAAGACCTGTAGCCTTAACGATCATGTTTTTGGGCATAAAATTTAAAGCGAAGGTTATAGCAGCTAAAGCTCCTGCCAATGTAGTAATTCCTCTAGCAATTTCATCCCAACTCAACGAACCCATTTTTCCAACTGCTTCGCCAATTATAAGCAAGGCAGCCCCCATAACAACCATTCCGGTAGCTTTGCTGATCATTCCCTTAGGTAAGAACTTCGTAGCAATTGTTATAGCCGTCAAAGCTCCAGCCATTGTGATAAGACCTTTTTTAATCTCTTCCCAAGATAGTTGACCCATATGTTCAACTGCTTCTGCAAATATAAGCATCGCAGCACCAAGGGCTATCATACCTATGCCCGTTGAGATCATACGTTTCGGATTGTCCATAAAACGTGTAAATGCGACTACTTCAGCAAGAATAACTGTAAGTCCAGTTAGACCATTAGCTAATTCATCCCAACTAAGTGCGGACATTGATTCAACCGCTTTTGACATAATCAAAATTGCAGCGGCAAAAGCAATTAATCCGATAGAGCCCTTTATGAGTTTTCCAGAACTCTTATTCAGTGACTTCGCTGCGATGACAAGGACCGAGGCCAATGCCGCAATACCGACTGTGCCTTTTTCTACTCCTTCCCAGTCAAGAGATGCAAGAATTTTCATAGAAAATGATAGAATTAGAATAGCCGTAACCATCGCAATCATTTGGATGGAGACTTTAGCCATTTTACCGCGGCCCATCGCCTTTTGAATAGCAATCATGGCGGCTGCAAGATCAACAAAAAGAACTGTAATGGCCGTCAACGACGTTGATAATTTTTCGCTGTCAATAAGGGAGATAACAACAAGTGCCGCTGCTAAAATACCAATAGCTGAAGCTATCGTAAGTAAGGTTTTAGCTTTTAGACTACTCTGATAAGCTTCCAGAGAACCACGGACACCATCAAGAATACCAGTTATACCCTCAAGGAATTCTCCGGCTCCAGATGTAATATCAGTAAGCGAATTAATGAACTTCTTGATACTCAATAAAATAGCACCAAATAAACCGGCGTTAATAAGATCGAGAATTTCATTAAACTCCATGTTTTCAACGGCATAGCTTACTTTATCGGCAAGAGCACCAAGAGCCTTTCCAATAATACTTCCGAGCTTTGACACGATAGGGGCAGCCCATTCAAGAACCTTTACGATTGCTTCAAATGCCGCTCCAAATATCTGCCCTAAACGAGTAAACGGACGGAATATTTTTTCTACATTCTCCGAAAACTCATCCAAAGGTCCCATATCAATAGATTTAAAACCTTTAAACGCCGATCCAATTCTATCAATGGCAGCTTTGATTTTATCTGCAACAGTTGTAACGATAGTTTGGATTTTCTCAAAAGCTCTACCAAATATATCTCCTTCTTTGGCCGTATCTCGTAAATTAACAAGTAAATCGCCAAATCTTGCGGTGAGTTCTAAAATCCCCCCGGCGGTCGGTCCAGCAAATAAACTGAAGACTTGTCCCGCTACATCGAAAACAAATCCAAAAGCGTCTTTAATTAAATCGAGAACAGCGAATAAACCCTTGAATGTTCGTCTAATTTTATCAGCTGTTTCGTCTCCGATTTTTAATCTTTCTGTGAAACTTTTTAATCCTTCAGTTAACGCGTATAGTCTCTCACTCGTCATCGCGGGGAAGATATCCCTAAAGGCTTCTTTGATTGGGGTAATTATTTTTCCTAAGGCTTCGAACGCATTTGAGAATGATTCAATCAAAGCGGTTCGTCCACCAAGTTTTTTCCATCCCTGTAACATCTCATTACGTGCTTCTGCTCCACTTGCGAAAACATCCCATAAAACATTGGCGACATCTGTCCAAAGCTCAGTTGCTTCTTCGATATCACCAAATATAATCTCCATAGTTTTCATCCAGCCGGTGCTCACTGCGTCTTTTGTGGCGTCGATTGCCTCGGTAAATGTTTTTGCTTGTTGGGCTGCCTTAAATGCTTTTTCAGCAACATCCGAGTATTGCCCGGATAAAGCTGCTATCGCTTCGGAGGCCGTATCATATTCTCCAGCTTTAACAAGTCTATATGCTTCTTCTGAAAGCTCTGAGAATTTTCCAAATGCCGCTTCCATAACCGAAGTGTCGGCCCATTTCTTTTGCAGAGTGGTGCCAAAGTTACCTATTGTAACTTCTCCCTCTTTTATCTTACCCATGGCGATACCAGTATCAATGAATATCTGTTTTAATTCTTTCGAAGCAACACCTGCAAGTTCTAAACTTTTCCAGTCCATGTATTGTAGGTATCCAGAACTATATGACTGGTTTAGATTATACATTGCTCTACTGAATTCAGCAGCACCTTTACCAGCGTATGCCGTAGCATTCGCCACACCTGTAATCAAGGGAATAAGGTTTTCAATGTCTCCTCCGGACGAAGTCATCTGAGAAAGAGCAGCAGTCATATCGGTAAACCCATAACTTGTTTCATCCGAGAACCACATAAGCTTATCGAGATAACCGTTTACTTCGTCAATCGATTTACCTGTTGCGTTCATGATGGTTCGGATGAATGATGTTTTCTGTTCGTATTTAGTCCAACCTGCGGTCACCTGGTCAATAGTTAGTGATTTTACTAACTGTTTGCCTGTATTAATTGCTGAGTTGGTAATATTGGCGAGGGCTGTTACCGCCATGACCTCAAGAGCTGAAAACTTAAGACGAACGTTTTCTACAGCATCACTGAGCCCAGACATATTAATGTTTTTAGCAGCGGTGCCTATGTTTTCTAAGCCTTTTGAGGCTCCGGTCAAATTCAAACTTTGTTTAAGTTTATCAAGAGTTGACATAGAAGTTTTGACATTCTCTTCAAACTGCTTGTTGTCAAACCGCATTTCGACAACTCTATGATCAATTGTTGTGCTCATAGCTTAGTAACCTCCCTCCATGCTTCATTTACGATTTTGTCAAAGATAGGCTGGATAGCAGGATTGATGTAATCTCGACCTTGTACCCAGCCACCATTTCGAGTTCCATGTCCATATTGCAAAATAATTGCTATAGGAACTCCATTTTGAATATTTGAATTGTAAAAAGTGATTGAAACTGACCCGTTCTTATGTATAATCTTGTAGTGCCAAGAATTAGCAGTTTCTCCAGAGTCAATAGGGGTTGCAGACGCAAGGGCGGCTACTCCCTCTCTACCATACTTGTCAAGATCTCCAAGACGAACGACCTCTTTTGCTTTTTCCAAAAAACGTGTCAGTTTAGAGAAGTCACCCTTTTGTCTGAAACTTATCATATGGATTCTCCTTAACTCAGTTTAGTAGCATAATCAAGGCTAATCCAGCCAGCTCCAGATTTGAGCTTACCCCAGCCTTTTGTAGATCCTGTCCCTTCAGACTCGGCTACAATAGTGAAAACGCCTTTTCCGGTGTATTTTCCAGTTTTAGCGTAATTAGTTCCAGGACCTTTGCGAATATTTAAATCTGAAATAGTTACATTGACGCGATAAGGTTCGAATGTATCCGTTTGAACCGTTGTAGCATCATTAACCCCAAGCCGTTTATTGACTTCCGCCGCGATTTCAGGATGCTTGTTGTAGAGATATGTCCCGGGACAAGACTTATTAGCAAACCATCGATGAACAGTCATGTTCTGTTTATCTGGCTGACCAATTAAAGATTTATCAGCTTTCCACTTAAGTTCTGGAATACCATTTCGTTTGCAAATATCGACTAACAGTTCTATTAAAGCCTTATAAACTTTATCATTGATAGCATAAGGGTGAGTTTTATCGCTGGCACACTCTATGGTAATTGCTCGGTGATCATTAGCAGCGTTAGAAGAGCACCAGGAACGGTCTTTTTCTTCGACATACATTCCGATCCGACCGTCAGAACCAATACCATAATTAGAAGATGCCTTACGAGAAGCAGATGCGAAAATATCACCAAGAGTCTCCACTGAGCATTGTCCGACAACACAATGAATTGTGATAGTGTCAATTTTATGGTTTCTAGGGCTGGTCTTGTTTGGACTAATTTTGGTATAACTAACCAAAGGGCTATTACTCATGATTATTCCTCCTTGATTCTTTGAATCTGTTTAATCATTTGAACCACTTTGTCATAACCAACCGTTGAGGTAAGGAATCCAAGATACATAAGAATAACAATCTCAATTCCGATCTTCAAAGAAAAGACAATGTCATTCATGATGATATAGATGACGCAAACAGCACAAGCAATTATAACTGAAGAAATAGCGGCCAAAAAATTAGAAGAATATTTAATATTTGTTCCGTCAAGAAGCTTCTTGATTCCTTCGACCGTTAGATTTGTTACAACAGAAACAATTAAAAGTGCTGTAGTTAAAAAATAAATAGGCATGATAAATCTCCTTTATTCAACCGACTCGTCTTCTTCAGACGAACGGTTTTGTTCGAGTTTTTTATTTAATCTCTTTTCACGTTCTTCAAAGAATGTTTCGAAAAGAGCTTTTAAGAAATATCCAAGCATTACTCCGATGATGGTATTGGCGATGGTGCTAGAAAGTGATTCTGCAATTTGCTCTTTACCCATAAAAGCAAGTACGTATGATAGCTGTAAATCTATTAATGAGATAATAAGAATTACTGCAACTGCTTTTTTTGTAAAGGTTGTAAGCCACGCTTTATAGTGTTTTTGTTGTTTGTTGTTCATCGCCTCATCCCCTTGTGTTCAATTGTTTTCTACGAGCAGCATTCAAAGCAGCGTTTCTGCTCATAATTTCTTTTCTGCTTCTCTTTTTTGGAGGCTGATTTTTAATATTGCAAACTTTAATTAAAGTAAGAAGACGGTTAAGATGCCATTTTTGGCACTCAAATGGTATATTTAACGCGATCATCCAATAATAGATAAGCTCTGCCGTTATCTGTTCCCTGCTTGATTTTGCTGTTTTATCATCTGAAAAATAAGTTGCCGTCATTGGAGCTTCTATATACTTGTTAATCTCTTCAATGTTTTCATTTGTAAGATGATTGTAAACTTCTGGATCCACGTTTTGTGTGATTGTCATGCATTTTATATAATCTAAAGTTTCTTCAAAGGTTTTTTCTTGTTTTGTTAGAAATGGTTTACACCATTTGGATTCCCATTTTGAAAGAGAGACGAGGGAATGCTCCAGTTGTAATGTCTGCTCTTTTGTGGTAACGAATTCCTGTTTCCGCTCGTCCCATAGTTCAACGGCTGGTATCGTAATTTGAAGCATTCCTCAACCCTCCGATATTTTACTTAGTTATATTACCTGAATCTGCCGGAATAATACCATTCACAAACTTAGCCGCAGCATCGGCATCTGTGGCTAATTCCATGAACAGTTTAGAGTATGCCTCAGTCTGAGAAAATGCCGTCGAGATCTCATCCGATTTAATAAACCTCTTACCATCCGGGCTCTTTTCTCCATATGCTTTAAGTATCAGCTCTTTGAAAATCTTAATAATTGCCGGGGCGTCCTGAGCAGCAACAATCTTCTGAATCGTTTCAGCCAAACCACCTGCTGTACTCATTTCCATTTCCATGAGCTCAGCCTTGGAAAGATTAAAGTAGAAGTCTTCAGTACGTTCAGAACCGTTATAATCGGTATAAGTAATGGTTTTTTTTAACATGATAATTATTCTCCTTTCGAATAATAATAAAATATGGGAGCCGCCAGCCGATAATCCTGAATACGACTCCCAAAATAAGTTTAATTATGAACAATATTAGCCCGCAGCAGAGGACATCAAAGTAATGATCTCGTCAGGCAGAGGAAGTCTCGGATCGACCCCGTCGGTACTTTCAGGAGTTGACGGATCTTTACCATACAGAATTTCTTCCAAAGCTGCCAGTTTAGCAGCGTCGACCTTGGTAGAATCGATTGTGATGGAAGCAGTTGGTTTATAACCAGTCACGGAAACAGGAGTGGTGGTAACTTCCCAAGAGAAAGTGATAGCTTCTGGACTATCATTGATAGTGGAATAATCCTTCTCTGAAGGAGCTGCAAGCGCGCCATAAATGATGTGAAGCTTATAGCCGTAATCATCACCCTTAACATCGTTGCCGAGAGTGGTAACATAAGAAAGACCAAAGGGTTTACGGGACTGCTGTCCAATCATAACACCTGTTGCAACCTCGGCAGACCCATCGCACTGAGCAAATTCATCAGGATAGGTATAAGCTTCGATAGTGGCACCGAACTCCTCGGCAGACATGAGATTAAGATACTTGATATTATCAGCATATATAGGCGTTGGCTCAGCGCCGGAAGGACTTTCGGTAACGGATATAAGACCATTCCAGGCAACGCCTTTCAGATAAGTACCTCCTTCCCCCTGAGGATAAAGAACTCCCTTTTTAACACCGGTTTCGTAAAAACGTTCTCCAATTTTATCCCAAACAAGTTTAGACATATTTTTTATCCTCCTTCAATCAAAAATATAGAATGAAAACATTATGATTTAGATTGTCCGATTGAAAATTCCGATTAAATCGACAAGTAGGTAAAGCTGCGACCTTATCCACTATCAGACTATCTGGATCATCATCGATAACGGTTACCAAATATTTTTTCTTAGATGAATAAACCACGTCATCTGCAAACGAGTTCTCAATATTATCGAGACCGTAAACAATGGCGGGGTATTTCATCTTTACTGACTCAGGGGGTTGAAAATATACATTTCGACTTCCGAGTAATTCCTCTAGCAAAGTCTGTAGTTCTAGCCTACTGGACATTATATACACCCCCTATAGTCAGTATTAGTCTTGGGTACTGAACTTCAACATTTGTAATTTTCCATTTAGCACCCATAAACTCAACGTATCGCATCGAATGAAAATTCTGATTGGCAAATGGATCGGATATAATGCTAATCTCATTTGCAACATTGATGTTGTCGTTGAGTTGATCAGCCGTTTGAAGATTACGAGTATTTCGAACAAGATCTCCATAGTATGTTCTCTCAGTTATTTGCTCTTTCCATACGCCAGGCTTCGTTTCCACTGTTTTAGCATAACCAATTACTCCGTACCATTTCGCCATTTTGAATTCTCCTCCTTTGTTAATTAACCTTCGAATGTTAGTTGGTTAAATAGATTTTAACCTTGGGCCACTTCCTCGACTGTGAGTTCCAATGCGATAGCAGAGTAAGGCTTAATCAAAGCACCAGAGCAGCGAGTCTCAATAAGGTACTTTTGAGCATTGTAGTCGATATCGAAATCATCGAACATGTTAACGGCTCCACCTTTATCAGCACCGACATTGTAATCGGACAAGTTGACAATAATACCCATAAGATTATATGTAACACCATTGTCGACTCTGCTGAGATTTTCCATTACAGGAACTGTAACTATCTCCTTCACACGAAGAGCTGTAGCCAACTTAGAAACGGAATCGTATATAACTCGACCAGTGGAGTCTTCCAGAAGCAGACAATCGGTAAGAACATCCTCAGTGGTATACAGGGTTGGCTCGCCGGAACCCTTGTAGTTCTTGCGGGATTTAATGGCTGCGCGAATGAATGCTTTTGCCTTCTGGTCAGCGGTTGCGTTCGCCGCCACGGTTACAGGAGCCTTAATGGTATACAGATCATCATCCTTCCAAATAGGACGAATGTTCTGCTCGTTAATCTTGTCATCTGAAGAGCTAAGACGGCCGTCGCCAACAAGAATGGCTCTGGCAATTTCCTCATCCAGCATCATACGCATCTCGGACTTAAGCCATGCCACAACATCAAAATCTGTGATATCAACTACATCATCGCGATCCAGCTTCTGTTTCTTATAGATGGTAGTCGGAGTGGTTGTACGCTTCAGCAGAGTGAATACTTCATCCTTCTTGAGATTACCCTTGATGTAACCTTTAGCCCTGGCATCATCCTCTGTAATATCAGCCAGAACAGACTTGATACGGGAGAAGGGAGTGTGATGAACGGAGTTCATAACCTTCTGAACCCATCCCATATCCCTCTGAATGAACTGAGGGGTATTTGTAACTGTTTTTGCATCCGGGAACAGATAGTCAATATGCTCGATACCATGTGCGAGAACACTGTCTTTAAGACTTCCGTAACGCTTAGCATCGGCAAAGATCGCTTCCATATCGGAATGGCTTAGAACATCATACTTAACATCTTCATTATCAAATACATTATGTTTCATAGTTTTATTTCCTCCTTTAGAATCATTATCATTATCATCATCTTCTTCAGATGTATTGGTTCCTTCAAGCGCCTGTCCAATCAACGCATAAACTACCATTTTCTGTTTTTCGGTAAGAGTGTTGAATACGTCAGCAACAGTTTCATCATCAGACTCTTTGCTATGTCTTATAGAATCATTATTATCATCATCTTCAGACTCTCCTTTTTCTTCAAGAGCCTGTCCGATTATTGCATAAACTACCATTTTCTGTTTTTCGGTAAGGGTATTGAAGACGTCGGCAATGGTTTCCTCGTCTTCGGATTTTTCATCGGCATGACATAGATAAATATCTTCACCAGTATAGATAATAGCTTCATCATCAGACTCTTCGCCATGTCTTATGACAGAATCAATAAATGCCCCGGGATTTGCTCCTGCCAAAACAAGACTAACCTCACGAATATCTCCATGTATAACATTAGAGCCCTGCTGCCTCAACCGATTTGCATAAATGGAAAGAGCTGATACATCCCCATGCTCAACTAAAAGCTTTGCGTTTTTCCCAGATTCTGTTTCATTAAATTTGCAATACGCATAGACACCCTCGTCGCGATTCTCAAGCAAAGCGTGCCCAAGAACGTTTAGAGGATCGTTGTGCTGGTGATTCCATACAAGAGGAACCGTCTGCCCGTCATTATGTTTAAATGCGTCTTTCATGATAGTTCTTCCATCAGAGCATCTAAGATTGTTACGGGTAGCCCAGCCGCTGAAATCATACGTCTTCATTTTGAATTTTCCTCCTTTATAAATTAATTTGTCCATTCGAACGTCCATTGTGTTACAGACCCAGCTGAGAATTTATAACCTTCATCTGGAGTAACGGTAACAACAACTTCCGTGTCTTTAGCTATTGGATCTTGTGGACCGGATTGCATAACTAGATCGCCTATTTTATAAATGCATCCGGTTTCCAAAGGAATTGTTATAATTCCGGTAGAATTGTTAAAAGTAGGCGCAGCAGGTGTTACTTCTATTCTTGTGTCGAATTCCCACACAAATACGGATTCGGGGTCAAATTTATAACCTTCAGCTGGTTTAGCCGTAATAGTAACACTTTCGACCCCAATTGCTAATGCTGTTTGGACGCCAGGAACCAGAGGGGTCTCTGAAGAATCCTTAAAATACAACACTCCGTCTTGATCTGGTATAGTTATAACTCTTGTATCTGCGTTATAAGTTGGAGACAATGGGAATACTTCGCCATCTTCTGAAGAAAAGACATAAGATCCAGTTTCATCATAAACAACAACGTTGTATTCGTTTGTCTCTGGATTTTTTGATAGTTTGACCGGTTTGTAAAGATTGCGGCCGTCGTCGATTATCAAGCCTTTTTCGAATAGGTTTTTAAGTTCTTTTTTAGACACTAAATCTTTAGGGGTCATGTCTTTTGAAAAATACAATAAATTAGTATCCAACGACGCATATATAATTGTATTTTTAACAAATTTTTCGTGATAACTAGCATAAACTTCGTTTCTCATATTATTAACCTTCCTTTAATTCATTATTTAACATCTCGATCTTTTCTTCAGTCGCATCATTTGATGGGTAGACCTGATCATCATTAGGTTGACTCAGATTCTTATTCCTAAGTTCATCAGCTTTAGGGTCATCCGATGGCTTCATTCCAATAATCTGTCTAATCTCATTCGAGGTCATAATCTCGTTGCGTGTAAATTTATCTGCAATTTCTGAAATGTCGCTAACTGGAACAAGCTTGAACGGATCTCTAAAGAATGAAATCGACTGTAATTGTGATCGAGCTGTTTTAGTTAGAAACTTTCGTTTCATTTCATCAACAATAGCCGAGAGAATAGGTTCAATTGTTCGGTTGTAATAATTGAGCATTGTTTTATCGTCAGCAGTACCATCTAATATACTCTGAGTGATTCCTAACTGGCTGTATAGCATGCTCGTTAGGTATTCAATCTGTTTCATTAGATTGTTTTCTACTGGACGATTCAACTGCGTAATACGCTCTGTACCATCAGTATAAGCAATACCATATTTTGAACCTGCTAATTGGTCTACTATATCTTGACGCCGTTTTTCAGCTTGTTGACGCCTTGCCTCAGTCTTAATAATATATGGCAATTGAATAATCAAATCCAACTTACCAGAACTGCTTTGTTCGTCTACAACATCCAAAAGGTTAAGTTTACGAATAAGTCGCTGCATAGTTGAATTTGGTTCATTAATAACAGCGTATAGAGGATTTTCTACAATACCAACCGTACTCTTCGGTAACACAATATCCTCTTTACGACCTGTTTTCTCATTATAAACACGAACCTTAACATGACTCGGATACCATTCCAAAATTTTTCCGGTTCGCATTGAGAGAATATCATAAGAACCAGTAATTTCGGGATTAAAAGTTGTGTCAACTGGAACAATAGC
>Ga0209720_1003481_pt1 | contig 10737 bp, 8 predicted proteins | sample AD_JPNMR3_MetaG_FD_184426 | JGI IMG/M metagenome (GOLD analysis project Ga0209720, IMG submission 184426) | Active sludge microbial communities of municipal wastewater-treating anaerobic digesters from Japan - AD_JPNMR3_MetaG (SPAdes) (version 2) | ecosystem: Engineered > Bioreactor > Anaerobic >...
AGAGAGATTTTAGGAGAAACTTCTCATCATCCGAGATGGGCAATTGCCTATAAATTTGATGCTCCATTAGCAGAGACAAAAGTTATATCCATAGAGATTCAGATAGGCCGTGCTGGAAGAGTAACTCCTGTTGCCAATCTTGAGCCAGTGGAACTCTCTGGTTCTACAATATCAAGGGCTACTCTTCATAACATGGAATATGTGAATGCCTTAGGTATAAATGCTGGTGATACTGTTACTATTTCAAAAAGAGGCGATGTTATACCAGCGGTTGAGGAGGTCATTGATAAAGGGGTAAATTCCTCCACTTTTGTTATGCCAGAAAGATGTCCATCCTGTGGAGAAAAACTAATTAAAGAGGGGGCTCATCATTTCTGTTTAAATGAAGAATGCCCTGCAAGGTTACTCGGAACATTGCAGTATTTTGTTGGGAGAGGACAGATGGACATAGAGACCCTGGGGGATAAGACTCTTGAATTTTTATTCAACAAGGGATTTATAAGAAAAATTTATGATATATATGAATTTGATTATTATAAACTTCTTGATTTTGAGGGATTTAAAGAAAAAAAGATTGAAAATATAATTAAATCAGTAGAAGAATCTAAAAAAAAGGATTTTAAGACAATTCTCTATTCTTTAGGTTTGAAGGATATTGGTCCAAAGGTAGCAGAACTCCTTGCAAATAATTTTAAGAACATTGATAATATTATAAAATTTTGTAATGAAAAAGATATATTTGGTAACCCAAATAAAGAGAAATTTTCTTCAATATATGGAATTGGCGATACAATTGCAGAATCAATCATAAAACATTTTAGTAATCCAAAGACAATTGAATTGATAGAGAGATTAAAAAAGAATGGACTATCATTTGAATTAAGAGAAGAAAATAAAATAGAAAGCGAGCAATTTTTAAAAGGGACAAAGTGGGTAATTACTGGAAGTTTTTCTAATTTTAAACCACGAGAAAAGGCTGCTTTTCTTATAAAGCAGTTTGGTGGCGAAGTTGTTGATGCTGTCTCAAGTAAGGTTAATTTTTTATTAAAAGGTGAAGAGCCAGGTTCAAAACTCAATAAGGCAAAAGCTCTGGGTATAAAAATAATAGATGAAGCACAATTTGTTAAGATTATTAACTCAAAAACTTTATAATCTTACCGATAAATTGTTTAAGTCTATTTTATAAAAAAGGAATAATGAATGAAAAATCTGGATGAATTATTATTTGATATTCAGGAAAAATTAAAAAAAATAACATTTTATGATGAACTAAAAATTAAACAAAATAGAGATGAAAATTGGATAGAATTAAAAAAAGATACAAATATTTAATTCTTGTTTTTATTATATTTTCTTTATCCTGTTCTCCTTTAACTACTGTATTAAAATTTATTCAGAATAAATTTAAATTGGAAAAAAAGAAAGATAAAAAAAAGGATAAAGACTCTAAAATAAAATCTAAAATAAAAAAAGATGATAAAAAAGAGACTAAAAAAGAAAAAAAGAAAGAAGAAGTGATTGTTTATGTTGATAAAGAGTATCTTTCATCTTTTTATGGTAAATTATCTTATAAAATAGTGGTAAAATTTTTAAAAGATATTAAAAAAAAATACAGGATAAAAAAAATAGAAAAAGATTTTAAAGAAGATAAAGAAATTACTAATTTTATAGTAGTATCTAATAAAAATTTTAAAAAATTAAATAAAACTCGGCCTCTTTTTTCAGAGGCTTTATATTTTCTGATAAATAGAGAATTTGAGCCAGAATTTAAATATCCAGATTCACTAAAAAAGATGAGAGTTGGCGTTCATTATAATTCTTATGTCTATAACTATATCAATGAAAAAAATCCGATCACTGGCAAAAAAAATTATGAAATAGGTGATAATTTTAAAATATATGCTGAGTTTAATAATATGATAGAGGATTTCAGGATAAAAAATATCGATATTGTTATGATAAACAGGATAGAATATTATAAATTACATAGAACTCTGCCATCAGCCTTTCTCTTTTATATTGATATAGGAAAGCCTTTTGGCTATCTCTATTTTAAAGATAAAAATTTTTTAAAAGATTTTAATTCATTTCTTTATAAAAATAAAATAAAATATGATTGGTTTGAATTTCTTTAAGAAAATTATAAAGAATGCTAATTTTTCTTTGACAAAAAAAATAAAATTTGCTATAATTTAATATATTAAAATTATTAAGGAATGAGGAGACTTAAAATGACAAAAGAACAAGTTTTTCAAGTTTTAAAAAAATATATTATGGAACAACTTGAAGATGAGGTAGACGAAAAAGATATTGTAATTACTAAATCAATGCTTGATCTGGGGGCTAATAGCCTTGATATTGTTGAAATTGTATCAAATACAATGAGAGAATTAAAAATTAAAATCCCAAGAGATGAACTTGCAAAAATCAATACAATGGAAGGGCTTGTTGAAAAGATGGCTGAATATACTAATATGCAGTCATAATTTAATTGAAAACTATTTTTGAAAAAGATTGCCTGCTTCTTTAAAAAAGCAGGCTTTTTTATTCTTCAAAACTAAATTTATATTCTAAATTCTTTTCAATCAAAAAATAACTCTTTATGCAATTCGCAAGAAGGAGTGTATTTGTTAAAGAACCAATACCATTTGGGACTGGCGTTATTAGATATGCCTTATTAAGAATAGTTTCTGAATCAACATCCCCACATATTTTTATTTTATTATCCTCTTCATAACAGTGGATACCTACATCTATTACAATAGCTCCCTCTTTTACCCAGTCATTGTTTATTAATCTTTTTACACCACAGCAGGCTATTATTAAGTCTTTTTCTCTTGATATTTTTTCCGGTTCCTTTGTCTTGGTATGAATGGTTGTTACTGTTAGATTTTTTTTTAAGAGCAATGGAATAAGTGGCTTACCAACACTATTTGATCTTCCTATAATTATACAATTTTTACCACTAAAGTCATACCCATATTTTTTTTCAATAAGAATAAGAGTTTGAAATACAGCCCATGGGGTTGCCGGTACTATAAAAGGATTGCCATAAAAAAGCCTACCAGCATTGTAATAGCTAATCCCATCAATATCTTTTTTATAGTCAAGATTTAAAGATAAAATAGTTGAATCTATATTATGAGGAAGTGGCAATCCGACAATTGTCCCATAATTATCTTTATCACTATTTATCTTTTCGAGTGTCTCTAATAGTCTTTTTTTAAAGATATCTTTATCATTTTCATAAATATTTAAAATATCAAGTTCTATTCCTACTAATGAGGCACTTTTTTTTAAGCCATTAAGATAACTTAAATATGACGAATCTTCTCCAGCATTTATCGCTGTTATTTTTAATTTTTTATCTATTCTGGTTAAGATATCTTTTAACTCACTCTTTATTACATCAGAATATTCTGTTAGTTTTAAGATTATTGTATCCAATTTAAAAACCTGATAATTAAAGTTTTAAATCATTTTCAAGTATTAAAAGCCTTTTTTTTGCCTTCTCTGTTTGTGAACTAGATACTTTTGAATCAATAATCTTTTTATAATATTCTATTGCATTCTCTTTATCATTTATTGTTTCATATAAAAAGGCTATCCTATATAAAGCCAATGGCCTGTAATAAGAATTTTTATACTTTGATTCAAAAATTTTTAATGTTTCAATTGCTTTATCAATCTCATTTTGATTACTATAACAATAAGAAAGAAAATAATATGCCTTTTCTGTCAAATAGTGATTCTTATATTTATTTACGAAATAGTTAAATACCTTTTCAGCCTCTTTATATTTTTCCACATAAAAAAGAACATAGCCTTTATAAAACATTGCTCTTATTGCAGAAGAAGAGATAGGATATTTCACAATTACTTCATCGAGTAAAAAAATTATATCCTCCTCCATTTCCTGTTTAGAATATATATTCTTTTGGCTATCAAAATCAAGAATATTAATGTATGCCTCTTCAAAATCTTTCGCTGCGTTATTGTTAATTTGAATATTTATAAAAAATAATATAAAAAATAAAGCTGTTGATAAAACCAATGCTAAGATTATTATTATAGTAAGAGTTTTACCTTTATTTGTATTTGTATTTTGTTGAATATTGTCGCTCATTTATACCCCTGTCTTGTTTTAAAAATTTTAAAATTAAAATACATTTATTAATTTAATTTGTCAATTTATTTTTGATATTTTTTGATTAAATCTTTATATTGTTTTATATAAATATATATAAAAATTTATTGTTATTTTAAATAAATATCCCCTTTAAAATAATAAAATATTGTATATAAATAAAAAAAGACTACCATCCATGACAGTCTCTTTTATTAATTGTGAATATTATGACATTAAAATCTTTTTAGCAGACTGATCTTCAACATCTGTGATAAATGGAATCTTTGTCTCTCTCTCTGTCTCTCTATTAGCAGAAAAGATATCACTTCTTGAGATATCCTTAACACTGAATTTTCTTGCACCAGCAAGTAATTGCTGTAATCCAGCACCTAATTTATCAGAAAGTGTCCATACGGCAATAGCACCATAAGGTATATTCTTCATTTCATTTTTACCAACTTTCTTTTCTACTTCGTAGTATCCAGCAAATATCTCTTCTGGTTTATTACCTCTCTCAGAAACAGTCTTTGGTAAACTATCCCAGTGACCATTTACCTTTGCCTTTCTCTCTGGATGTAAAGCACCTTCAATATTTGAGCCAAGATAACCAGGTATCATTAATGCTCTACCCATACATACAAGTTTTGTAAATGGAGCACCCAATGCCAGTGCCTTGAATATTTGATCTTCTCTTGCAAGACCACCAGCAAATGCCATATCAACAACTTTTTGTTTCTTTGCAAGAATTTCAGCATATTCATAAGCTTTAGAATGTAATAAGATATTTGGAATACCCCAGCTTTCCATCATATTCCATGGGCTCATACCTGTTCCACCAGAAGAACCATCAATTGTAAGGAGATCGAGTTTAGCATCACTTGCAAATTTTATAGCCATTGCAAGAGCTTCCATTCCATAAGAACCAGTCTTTAAAGAAATTCTTTTATATCCTATCTTTCTTAAATATTCAACTGACTTCATGAAATTTTCTCTAACCTGTTCTGGGCTATTTAAGTCAGTATATCCCAATCTACTATGTCTTGCGATTGATTTAATAGCACCAGATTTAAAAGCTTCCTGAATTTCTGGTTTTGTTGGATCTGGATCAACAACATATCCCCTTTCTTTTAAGAATATAGCATATTCAAGACTATTAACCTGTATTTCTCCACCAATACATTTAGCACCCTGTCCCCATTTTAATTCAATAATAGCCTTATCACCGTATTTATTTATAACATATTCAGCAACACCATTTCTTGTATCTTCTACATTCATTTGAACAATAATTGCACCATATCCATCAAAATATCTTAAATATGTCTCAATTCTTCTATCTAATTCTGGAGCTTTTTCAATCTTACCATTTTTTATAACAGCCTCTTTATCAATACCAACAACATTTTCACCAACAACAATTGGGAAACCAACAAGAGCAGCACCAATTGCAAAAGAATCCCAATATCTTGCTGCTATAAATGTTGAACCGAGTGCACCGGTCATAATAGGAATTCTACATTTTGTTTTTACTTCATTACCGAATTCTGTCTCAAGGCTTACATTTGGGAAAATACAGTCATCAGGAGATGTTGATTTACCTTTTGGCCCACCATTAGATCCATAAAGAAACCCCTGAATTCTTAAATTATCATAAGAAACCCCAATGTGATTTACTCTTGCACTACCAGCTGTGGTCCATCCGTAATCTCTTGGATACAAGAGTTTTCTACCAACCATGCTTGAAAGCCAAGTTTCACATTTACCCTGACAATCGGCTCTACATAGAGTACATAACCCTGATTCACAGGCATTTCCTCTATTTACAGTTCCTAATGCATCATTTGATTTAGGATATTCATACATAAAAAAATCCTCCTGGTTTTTTCTAAAAAATATTTAAAAATTTATTATAATATCTAATTAAAAAAAATATGTCAAGATAAAAAAAATGTCTTGTGTCAAAAAGGTACGATTTTATTTTTAGACAGGTAAAAGGATAGAGTTATCCTAAAGTTAATTTTGTTTTAGAGAATAGTTATAATAGTATTATTCATTTTTTGTTAGAATTTTTAATGAATTTTTCCTAATAATATGTCTCAAAGCCTATTACTTGATAGCAATCGTTGTAAATTGCCTTATAAAAAGGCGTGGTATTGCCTTTAAAGTGCGACAATTCTTTTTTCTTCCTCCACCTTTTTATCTTTGTGAGTTTCAACCATAGCCACAAAGTTACAAGGCTACATTTCTTTTCAACGCCTATAATCCCAATCTTTTCATACTCTTCAATAAAAATCTTAATAATTTCTCTCAATAATTTAGCCATGCTGAAAAAATTTAGATCAGCGTGAACCTTTTTTAAAAAACGATAGTCCTCTTTGGATATATAAGCATGAATATCAGTATCTCCATTTATCCTTTCATACCTATTATCATCTTCATTTCCAAAACAGTAGCGTTTCTTTATTCTATTGCTATAAAATTGCAAGATATAGACAATAATCCCGGAAAGTGATAAATTTAATTCTCTTGCTATATTTTCAAGTTTTTCTCTCATGAGAGAATTAACCTTAAAATGTAGTTCATGTTCTGCTTTATAATTTGATAAATCTATATTCATAAAAATCCTCCTTGTTTATAAAAATTATTTTCTATATATTAATCACAAAATTTCTTAGAAAATCCTTTACAAAATTTAAGAAAAAATTTAAAAAAAAATGCCTGAAAATAAAGCATCACAAAAAATTTGTTAAAAAAATTGTTATAATAAAAATCGATTTTTTATCTGGTATTGTAATACAAAAAAAGAGGAAACAGTGAGCATAAAATTTTATACTTCAAATGATATAATTACTTTAAAAAATAATTTTATTTCTAAATTTGAAAGTCCAGATCCATTTTCAGAAAATCTTATAATTGTTCCAAACATAAATGTAAAAAAATGGCTTCAATTGGAACTTACAAAAGAAAAAAATATAATTTCAGGGCTAAATATTCTTTATCTTGAATCAGGTCTATTTTATATTTTAAAAAAAATTTTTGACATAGACGAAAGAGTTATCTTCTTAAATGATAAAGATAACTTGATAAATCTACAATTATTAATAATTTTAATACTTCTCGAAAATGAAAAAGAAAATGAGCTTGCTATCTTTAAAAAATATTACAAAAAAAATAATATAGAGGATTTTAATGCTCTTTGGAGTTTATCACAGAAAATCACTTACTACCTGAGAGAATATCAATATCAAAAACCAGATATCCTTTTAAAATGGGAAGAAGATGATTTATATTTTAAGAATAATCGGGATATAGAAAATGGATATAAGCTTATTTATAGAAAACTGTTTATTGAAAAAGATAATTATTTAGAGAGATTGAATGAAAAATCAAAAGAAAATAATATAATCTATACCACACTCTCAATTTTTGTAAAAAAGAATTTAAATAAAATTAACATTGATGTTAAAGAAAAATTTGGCTCTGATTTTAAAATCTACATTTTTGGACTATCGTTGATTTCTCATTTTCATATTGAGTTACTGTTAAAATTGTCAGATTATTTTGAAATTGAGTTTTATCAATTAAACTATCTTAATAGTGAAAAAAATACCTATCTTGATTTTTATTGCAATGCTTATATAAAAAATAAAAAGTTATTTGATAGAATTTTTAATAAAAAGATTGATATAATAAAAAATAATAAAACAGACTTTAAGACTAATCTACTCGATAGTTTTAAAAATTGTAGTTTGAATAATGCAAAAATTGAAAAGATAGATCAGGATGAGACAATTCAGGTTATAGAGGCACCAACTATTTTAAGAGAGGTTGAGACTGTCTATAATAGCATAATTTATAATCTTCTTAAAGATGAGAGACTTAAACTTACAGACATTGCTATTTTTGTCCCTGATATGAATAAATATAGATACTATATTGAGAATGTATTTGCTCAGTATGGAATTATACCTTACAATATAAATGACTTTAAACTTGCAAATGAATCAAATTTTTATAGGGCAATAAACTCATTTTTTGAAATTGTAAATAGTGATTTTAGAAAAGACAGGATTTTAAAACTAATCACAAATCCACTTTTTATGAAAAAATTCTCTTTTAATACATCAGATATAGAAAATATTATAAAATTAGTTGACGAATTAAATATATTTTATAGTTATAATATAAATGATAAAAAGAGTATTTCGCATTTTGATACACCTTATTTTACCTGGGGATATGGGCTTACAAGACTCAAATTGTCCACTCTTTTTTTCAATGAGAATGAAGATAGGGATATCTCTACTTTTAATATTAAAAATTTGTATGTTGCTGATCCTGAAAATCTTGAAAAAGTTATAAAACTCTTTGATGAACTTTTTAACTTTTTTAATTCTATTTGTGAAAAAAGATCATTTTTAGAGTGGAAAAAAGTTTTGGTTGATTTTATTGAAAATTTTTTACAGGTTGATGAAGATGATAGGGTTGAAACAATTTTAAAAGACAGGACACTTAGTTTACTCGAAAACATTGATAAGTTTGAAAATATCTTATTATTGAATGAAAAGAATGATAGTAACTTTAGTTTTGAGTTTATAAAAAAATATATTCTTTCAAACATTGAAGAGGTTGAGGGTAAAAAGGGGAGTTATCTATCTGATGGAGTTGTTATTTCAGAACTTCAACCAATGAAACCTATTCCATTTAAGATTGCATATATATTAGGCCTTACTGAAAATGATTTTCCCGGATTACAGGAGAATTCTGGAATTGATTTAAGAAACCAGAAGAAAAATGATGAAGAGTTTATAACAAAGACAGAGAATGATCGATACCTATTTTTTGAGACAATTCTTGCAACACAAAATAAGTTATATCTATTATACAATGGTAAGGATCTTGAAAGAGATAAACTGATATACCCCTCAAGTGTAATAAGAGAGATTATTGGCTATCTTGAAGAGAATGTTTTAAAAGAAAAATTCAGAGTTTATCAGGTAAGTTTATTACTGGAGGATAAAAATAACTTTATTGATAGTGAGGATAAGAATTTTTCCTGTGAGCATAATAGGTGTTATATACCGCAAAAAATTGAGACTGCAAGGTGTCTATATAATAACAGGACAATTGTCGCAGATTTTAGAAAATATAATTTATTTAATAAAAAAGAAGATTCAGAAGTGATAAAGATAAGTATAGATGATATTGCAAGTTTTTTTCTTGAACCAAAAAAGGTCTTTTTTAAAAATAAATTAAATCTTGACATAACATTTTATGATAAGGATATAAATGAAGTAATTGAACCATTTTACGAAGATAAATATGATATAGAAAATTCTATAACAAAATACATTTTTGAATATTTTAAGAATAATGCTATTAATATAGAAAAATGTATATCAGAAGATATTAAGTATGAAAGAGAGAAGGGCTTAAAACCAGAGGAGTTTTATTCTCTCTATTTTAAAGATAAGGCTATTAAAAATATTAATGATGTATTTAATTTTATTAAAGAAAAGGAAAATTTTTTACCTTTGTTAAATTCAACTCCAGTTGATAAAGAGGATATTGAATATCAATATAATTATAATGGCAAAAGTTATTTGATTAACGGAAAACTTGAAAGTTTTTTAGTGGATAAGAACAAGAATAAAGTTTATGATTTTTATTACACTGATAATTTTAATATTGATAGTTTTTTTTATAAAGAATTCATTAAAAAAATATTTATTTTAGCATTAAAAAGCAAAAAAGATAAGGTTAATTCTTCAATAATGGTAATTACAGATAAAAAAACCTTTAATTTTGATATAAATCTTGATTTAAAAAAAATTATCGATTTTTATATTAAGTGGATCTATGAAAGAGATGAGATTTTTAATATTGAAAGAAAGATTATTCTTAATAATTATAACAAAAAAGAAAAAAATTTAGATTGTGATTTTAATAAATACAAAGAAGATTTTGAAATAAAAAGAAACTTTGAAGAAAATGAAAATTATAATAAAAGGTTTTATATCAGTGATATGGATATTCTTATTGATGATGAAAAAATTTTACCAGATGAAGAGACTTTTTGTGAGTATAAAGATATGTTTTTAAATGTTTTAAATATGTGGGAAAGCAGGAATGAATTATAAACTTGACCTTAATGATAAAAATAGTGTTTTAAATTTTCTGGAGAGTAATGGTATTATTGAAGCCTCTGCTGGAACTGGCAAGACTTATACAATCATAGAACTGGTAAAAAATCTTATTTTAGAAAAAAATATTAAGCCAGAAGAGATCTTAATCGTTACTTTTACTGAAAAGGCAACAGGAGAATTAAAAGATAGAATATTTAAAAAATTTGATGAACTAACAAAAGATTCTTCTCAAATAGTGAGGGAGAAGTCAAAAGATATTGTTAACAATATTAATAATTTTGAGATTCATACAATTCATAGTTTTTGTAATAAGCTAATTAAAGAGTATCCATTTGAAATTGGTTGCAATTTTGAAAACTCTATTATAGATGACTCATATTTGATCGAAGAATACTTTTTTTATTATATAAGAAAAGATATTTTTAATGAATTTGAAGAAGATGTTATAAAAGACATTTTTTC
>Ga0209720_1003483_pt1 | contig 10736 bp, 5 predicted proteins | sample AD_JPNMR3_MetaG_FD_184426 | JGI IMG/M metagenome (GOLD analysis project Ga0209720, IMG submission 184426) | Active sludge microbial communities of municipal wastewater-treating anaerobic digesters from Japan - AD_JPNMR3_MetaG (SPAdes) (version 2) | ecosystem: Engineered > Bioreactor > Anaerobic >...
GTGCTTCACCCATTGGATTCTCCAGGTTTCAGCGGCTTGAGCTTCGTTTGCGCCTGTATTCACGGGGGAAATCGTCACCTCAGTATACGCCGCCGCAAGTGTCATCTGGGAAATTCGGGCTTATGCACCTCTCATGGACTCAGCCCTTCAGCAAACGGTGACCACCAGGCCTTCCGTATTGATGTTGAAATCGAAGAAACGGGCTCGTGGGTTGGGCGGATCCGCCTCCAGTTCGGTCCTCAGCCGCTCCGCGTCGCGGGGTGAACGGCACACGATGCACATGAATCCTCCACCGCCGGCGCCTACCAGCTTGGCCCCATGAATAAAGGGTTGGATGCGGGCCATCACCGACTCGATTTCGGGGTTGGTAGAGTTCGGGTCCAACTCCTTGTTCAGCTTCCACGAAAAATCGGTGAGGCGGCCGAACTCGGCAAGGTCTTTGCGGGAGATGGCGTTGGCCATGGCCGGGGCCAGGTCGTGGATGCCGCGCAGGCTAGCGAGGGCTCGCCGATCTCGATTGAGGTATCGGCCGACCACCTGTTCGAGGATGTTCTTGGCCAGGCGCGTGATTCCCGTGTAGTAGATCAACGTGACGCCGCCGTTCGCGTTTGGATCGATCAAATCCGATGGCAGGTAGTGGATCGTCGGGTCCGGGATGAGTCCGGGCTGCGTGGAAATGATCTTGGTTCCGCCGACGGCGCCGCCGATCTGGTCCTGCCACCCGCCGCCGGTGGTGAGTGCCTGCTCCAGTCGCAGTACGTTGTGGAACAACTCGCGGCCTTGCAAACTTCGGCCGAGAATGCGCTGGATGACGGACAGGATCACTGCGCCCACGATGCTGGAGGTGCCCAGGCCGCTGCCCTTGGGGACGGCGGCGAGCGTGGTCAGTTCGATTCCGCCTCCGAACGCCTCGAGCATGGCCCGAAGCGTGGTGTTGGGCTTCCAGGCCGCCGCTTCGGGCGAGAAGCCTGAGATGGCCAGCGACGCCTTTGCCAGGGCGAATTCGCTGTCCGGCCTGCGGTAGTCCAACAGTTCAGCAAGGCTCGAGATCTCCACGTGGACGCCCTGGTCGATGGATGACAGACGTATGACTGGTTGGTCAATCCTTCGCCCATAGACCTGGATGGGAGGCAGGCCGTTCAAATTCACTGCGGTGTTGACGACGCTCCCGCCGTGTTCGAGGGTGTAGGGCGGGGTGTCGGTCCAGCCGCCGGCCCAGTCAAGGCGAACGGGGGCCCGGCCCCAAACGATCTCGTCGGTCCGCAGGGCGAGTCGGGGCGGCGGAGGCGGCTCTTCTACGCTTTCGATGATGGTGCGTCCGAAGGCCTGAAACGCCTTGGCACGCAGACGATTCGACCACGTTTCCAGATTCGCTCCCGGCGTTGGCTGCAGGTCGTGTGCTGCGAGCCAGCGGCGGCATTCAGGCGTGAAAGACCGCTCGAGTTCCTCGAAAGACTTGGCTGCATCGCTTTCGGCATCGTCGCCCAACCATTGTTCGATCGCCGTGCCCAGCGTGTGGAGAATACGAGCAAACGTCAGCGAATCGAGGCTGTGGGCCGGCCTTTTCTCGCTGTCTTCGTGCCAATGGGCCTCACGGAAGGCCTGCGCCACCCATTTCTCGGGTTCGGGCGACTGCCGCAGGATGGTGGCCAGATCCGATGCCGAGAAATCGCTATCGCGGCGGAACATTCGCCGGAGCGATTCTCGAAGTAAAGTGCCGCGGATCTGGAAACGGCGGCGAAGGAACGGCTCAGGATCGCCCGACTCGGCGGCCTGAGCCAGGCTGAACCGCGGCGCGCTTCGCCAGCGGAACTTCTGCTCTTCGGATGCTTGGGTGGGGTCGAACATCCATAACCACCGGAGGAAACCGCTGGCTTCGGTTTCTACCGGAAAGAGGCGGGCGGTCCAGAAGGTTCGTTCGTTGTCCGGGACGGTGTCGTCCCAAATGTCGGCCACTGTGGCACCAACGAGATCCAGCCATTCCTGGACCCGACGGCCGCAGAACGTCATCCCGCCGGTCACGGTGGCCTTGAATTCGTCCCTGACATGGTAGCATCGCACCAGGAAGGCGGGCTTGTTGTCGTGCTTCCATCCGGGCAACACATCGAGGCAACACCCCGCGGGCAGTGTCAAAGGCCGATCCACATCGATGCCCACCACGATGTTTTCGCCGCCCAGAGTCAGGCGATTTTGGATTCGGCAGCCCTCAACCCAGGAGTATCGGCCGACGATCTGGCCGCTGTCGGCGATTTCGTTGTTCACGTCGAGGGCCGCGTTGACGGTCATTCTTCCCTGATCCTCCTGCAGGAGGGTATAGCCGCTGCTGATGATCTGGCCGGTGGTGCCGAAGTGCAGGAAGCTGCAGCGAGGAAGAGGGCAGACTTGGAATGGTAGCTCGTGAATACGTTCGTAGAGGTCGCGTAGAAGCGAAGTATCCCAGGTCGAGCCTGCTTTCTGGACCAGTTCCACGTAATTACCCGGATTGCTTCCGAGGGCACAGCAGATCTCTCGATAGAAATCCAATCCATGTTCGTCGATGGCATCGGCCAGGCGGCCGGTGAGCCGGGCTTCGCCATCCGGTCCCGGCTGGAGTTCGAACGCCTGCAGCAGCTTGACGGCGGTGGCGGCATCCATGTGAGTCACGCCGATGTCGAGCAGAGACTGCCCGTAGGGATCGATGGCGCCCGCGGTGGCCTGCTCGGTGGGAGTGGGTTTCTGCAGGAAACGGCAGAGGCGGTTGTTCTCGTCACAGCAGAACACGCCGTGCCCGGCTGCCTGCTCAGGTGGGGCCAGGCAGCCCAGGCCGGTGAATCCCGAGTCAGCAAGAACAGCCTCGGTCGGATCGAAGCGCACGAGCACATCGCCCGAAGTGATGATGATCTGGCCCGCCTTGCCGGGCAGGGGAGGCAGCGCGAGGTATGCCGGCATCTGGCGGTCGAAGAGCGTAGGCGGCAGGCACGAGTCGCCGTGCCCGGGAACGGGTATGAACAGCTTGCCGCAGACGGAATAGGGAGGCAGCCGGCGAGAGTCGCCTCCCGCGTGGACGATGAGGATTCGCAACTTGTTGAGCACGCTCAGCAGATCGTCGGCGGTCCAGGCACTGTGTCTGTCGGCGGCGCTCGCGTCGCGATGGCGATTCAACACTTCGAGAAGGCAGCGCAGTGTCGCGCCGCCGCTGCCTATACGTCGTCCGTGCGGATCGGGCACAACCATGACTTCCCGCACGTCAGGCAGCAGCCCCAAATTTCGGCGGAGTTCAACTTGCCGGTGATAGGAGGCCGCCTGCGACTCGTTGGCGGCGGTGATAATAAGATAATCCCAGGTCATTGGAATGCCCTCGACTGGCTTGGAACGCGAGGTAGTATCCGTCATGGGTGCATCCACGGCAAGGATGGTGGTGCTGAAAACGGTCTTTCTTGCCGGGCGATGGGATCTCTGCTAAGAAATGCCCGTCGATGAGAAGGGCCGACATTATCGTTTCTGCTGGAGCTGGCGTCATGTCATCTTCCCCATGCGCGACCATGGGACCCACCGCTTCTCCTCTGTCGGCAGAGGGCTGCCTCCGCTCCGGGGGAACCCGCCGGCTGCATCCCGCCGTTTATGTGGCGGCCATCTCCACGTTGATTCGTGTGGCCTGGGCGAGTTGGGCGACAGTGACGCCGGTCAGTGACTTTGCGGTCTACGACCAGTTGGCCAAACAGTTGCTGGAGGGCTATTTCCAGCACCACATGGGTTACGCCTATCGCACCCCAGGATATCCATTGTTTCTCGCTTTGGTGTACGGGGTTTTTGGGCCGAGCGTCAAGGCCGCTGCCTTCGTTCAGGCCCTCGTGGGCGGGATCACTTCTGGCTTGGTCGTCGTCCTGGCCATGAAGACGTTGTCGACAAAGGCCGGGGTCATCGCGGGATTGCTTCACGCCTTTTCTCTGTCTGCAGTGATTTATGTGCCGGTCTTGGCGAGCGAGAACTTGGCGGTGTTCCTGCTGGTCTGCAGTCTGCTCGCCTTGATGGGCAGCCACGAGCGAACCGGCAGTCACCGGTGGTACCTGGCCGCGTTGTCCGGCGCGCTGTTCACCGCGTTGGTTCTGACGCGTCCAGCTTGTGGCGTTCCCATGGCGCCGGCGTTTGTTCTGCTTGCCCTTTATCATCCTCACCGCAGGACATGGTCGGTCGGCATTCCGCTGGTGTTTCTGATGGCGGCTGCGGCGACATTCGCGCCGTGGTCGATCAGGAACCATCGTCTCGGATTGTCGCCGCTCACCGTCTCCACTCAGGGTGGCGTCGGTTTGTGGTGGGACGTCCGCTGCTATGGTGAACCAGGCAATCTATCCCTGCTGCCCAAAGGAGCGGAGTGTTTGTCTGAGCAGGAGCGAGACCGTCTCTGCCGGGACAAGTCACTTGAATGGATACGTAATCATCCCGACGTGTACCAGAAGTTGTGTCGTTCCCGGCTGGTCCGAGCGTTTGGTGCCAGTCCCGATCCTTTCGTGGCGAACTGGCTCGTCCCGACTCGTGAAAACGACGAGCTCATTCTCGCTGTCCTGAAGCCATCGGACGCCGACGCCGAACAGAAATCGCTGGGGCCGACCGCTCAGAAGCATTTCGCAAACGTGATTTGGCGACAAGACCGGATCCTCTGGCCCTATGGTTCAGTGATGGCTGCGCTGGTGCTCGCCGGTTTGCTGATGGCAGTGCCGCGATGGCGTGCTTTCGGGTTCGTTCTGTTGCCTTCGCTGGTCTATCTCGGCTTTCTGGTTCTCACGGTCTTCATCGAGCGCTATCGGGAAGTGACGAACCCGTTGATGCTGGTGCCGGTGGGGGCCTTGCTGGCCGACATCCTGTTCGGAACGCGGGATTTGGGCAGGTGGCTGCCTCGAGTCGGCAAAATCGTCGTGACGGGGGGACTGGTCGGGGCCAGTGTGTATGCTCACGCCAGCGGACGAGCGATGTCCTGGTATCGTGCGCCGGTTCCGCGGATCGGCAATCCCGATGTGAGCGAGCTGGCCTTCAAGACGGTCGTGCTTCCCGATCCGCCGGAGTCTCACCTGATCCCCTGGACGCGTTCCGCGGGGACAACCGCGACACGCGAAAGCGGAGGGCTGCGGTGCGAGGCGGCCGAAGTGGACAGTCCGCGGTATGTCGGCATTCGTTTCCGTGCGGATGAGCCGCAGGCCCTGCGAATGGACTTGGCCCTTTTGAACCCCGAGTCAATCCAAATCCTGCTTGTGGACGCGCAAGCCCAGGATGGCCGCCTCATACACCGATGGGCGTGGGACAACAATTCGTTGACCCCGATGGATGGTTCCAGGGGCTCCTATGTGTTCGTGCCCCGACACAACGTGGGCTTTTTCACCTCGTCGGGGGCGACCACTCTGGATGGGGTTCAATGGTTGCAGATAGCGGCGAAGTTGCAGCCGGGGCCGGCGGCCGGCTTCATTCTCCACCAGCCTGAGGTCGCGCCGGCGAGACTGCCTCAACCGGATCTATCGTCCTTGGACTTCGTGCCCATCCAACGCGAGAGCGATTTGTCAGCGCATGACACCTTCTGGAACAAGGGATGGAAGGAGACCACTATCGAGCCGGCTGGCGACGGCTTGCGTCTGAGCTCCCGAGCACCCCGCAAACAGGAGTACGGACACTACGCCGGCGTGCGCTTCTCGCTGCCGCAAGCCGAGGCGCTTCGATTGCGCATGCGTTTTGAGAAGCCAGAAAACATCGAGGCGGTTTACGTGGATGCCTACACGAGTGCGGGCGAACGGCGCGGGCGATGGAGGTGGGTCTGCAAGATAGAGTCCCGGCCCGCCATCGGCGTGTCCACGTTCGTATTTGTGCCCGGGCAGGACACCGGCTTCTTCAAAGCTGAAGAGACGGCGGCGTTCGATCAGGTGTGCGACTGGCACGTGTTCATCAGGGTTGCCCCCGAGCAGGAGGCGGGGTTCGTCATCGAGTCGGCGGAGTGGGGCCGGAAGACGGCGGACGCGGATTCCGTGGTGACGAGCCAAGCGGCGTCCTCCACGGCCGCCCCGCCGAGCGAAGCGTCAACCGCTCCCTGACGGTCAGGTTGGCCGGCGGGCGCGGATGCGGAGCGAGCCGGCAAATTCCCGCGCCACAGGCAGGCTCTCCAACACCCTTCCTGCGCCGCTCACCAGCGGGATCAGACGGAGCGGGACCGCCGGATGCAACCAGTCGAACGGCGTGATCCGGACCTGGTCAAAGCCGGCCTTGGACAGTTCCGCCGCCAGTTGCCACCGCACGAAGGCCGTTTCGTCCGCCGACACATACCAGAAGATCTTTCGCATGAACCGGAACTTGCGTTCGGCGAACACCTGAGGATTGAGCATATTGGGTTCGGCGAAGCTCATCGCGCCGCCGGGCTTGAGCAGTCGGAAGATCTTGGCCAGCGCCGCAGGCAGGTCGAGGTGATGCAGGATGGACGAGCCGATGACTGCGTCAAACGGTCCGTCGACCTCGCAGTCCTCAAAACGCTTGCAGACGAACCGGACCTGGTCGGTCGGCAGATTCCGCTGACGGGCTCGGTCGAGCAGGTCCGGGGAGATGTCGACCGCCGTGATGCGGGCTCCGCTTCGTGCGAAACGCTCGGTGAAGTTTCCAACCCCGCATCCAATCTCCAGGACGTGCATCCCCGCCCGCAGACCGGCCCCCTCCACGATCAGTTCGGCTCGCCGCTGGGCGCGCAGTTGCCCGGCGGGAGTCGCCCAGCCCCAGGCTGCTTCCGGATCGTGCTCGGCCAGCAACTTGCCGTGTTCGATTTCGTGGGCCGCCTGGGCCACCGCTTGTGAGTCAATATTATTGCACATGGTACGCTCAGTTTCGTGACAGCACTACTCCGGCCCGCCTGTCCGTCGCACGACGATGAAGGCGAACATGGCCGCCCGCTCCCGCCAGAGCGACAGGCTTTCCAGTCGGCGGCACGGCCCGTACAGCCATTCCGGGGCGAAGCTCCGCATGGACACGCCGCCGGAGAGCAGATAAGCCATCGGCATCATGGGTTGAATCGTTTCGATTCGCAACTGCGGGAACTTTTTTTCAAACTCGCGGCGATCCCGTTGAAAGACAATCCAAGGCAGGGCCCCGTTGGCCCCGGAGAGAGGCCCACTCGTGGGGAACGTCCAGGTCAGGGCCTCGCGATCGAAAGGCTCGTGGTGCAGACGGCGGTAGACGAAACAGGACCATGGCGTCATCCAGGGTTCGACCATGGCCAGAGCGCCGCCGGCGCGCAGACACCGAACCGCTTCGGCGAAGAATCTGGACACGTCCGGGAGGTGGTGCAGAACATTCGTCATGACGATGCCGCGCAGTTCTCCGGCTCCGAACGGCAGGGCCTGGGCATCGATCACCCGGTCGACGCCAGAGCAGGGGAAGACCTCCGAGGTGATCAGGTTGGGGACGACCTCGCGAAGGAATCCGCCGCCGGAACCCAATTCGAGGGCCGGCTCGGGGTAGGCGGGCAGCGCTCGTGCGATGCTCGTATACCACTCCTGGTAAATCCGGCGCAGGAAGCCTTTTTCGCGGACGATCCGGCGGCGCAGCTCGGTGGTCGCGGGATCGTCCAGGTCGAGCCCGACAGTCAGGGGATGAGCGAGCCAGGATTTCAGCGTGGCCAGAGCGAGCGCCATCCGGTGGGCTCCAGGTCACACGAACTTGATCCGCCGGGCCGCGAACGCCGCCATTCGCAAGAGCAGCAGACCATGCTTCCAGCGAGAGATGTTCGTATCGCCGTAGGTCCGCTTGCGGTAGCGGACGGCCAGATCCACCAGCTTGAGGTTAAGCTTGGCCGCCCCGAAGATCAGGTCGAAATCGCCGAAGGGATCGAAATCACCGAAGTAGCTCCGGTTGGCGGCGATTTTCTCGTAATCCTTCCGCCACAACACCTTGGTGCCGCACAAGGTGTCTTTGATCGACTGGCCGAGCAGCCAGGAAAACGCGAGGCTGAAGAACTTGTTGCCCAGCAGATTGCAGAAGCGCATGGACTGCTGTTCCATGGGGTAGACCAGCCGAACGCCGTTGATGAACTCGCCCTTGCCGGTCCGGATCGCCTCGTAGAAGCGGGGCAGGTCTTCGGGGGCGACGGTCAAATCGGCGTCCAGAATCATCAGGACGTCGCCGGTGGCGTGAGCGAAGCCGGTCCGGACGGCGTCGCCCTTGCCCTTGCCGGGTTGCTTGAACAGCTTGCAGCGGCGCTCCGGATAGCGGGCCATGGTCTCCTGAATGACCTCATACGTGTTATCGCTGGAGCCGCCCTCGACGAAGATCAACTCGGTGCCGGTTCCAAGTTCGGGCACCCTCTCAAAAATGGCCTGAATGTTGCCGGCCTCGTTCCGGGCGGCCACGACCACGGACACGGACACCTGTTCCGAGTCGTCGGGCTGCGAGGGGCGTGGCCGGGCGATGAGCAGGTGGGTCAGGGCGAACCAGCGAAACGGCCAGAACCGGATCAGGTACTTGTTGCACAGGCCGGCCAGCAACGGCACGTCCAGCGGTAACAGAATCTCGGCCGAGTGACGCAGCACCTCGAAATCGGCCAGGTGCAGAAAATTCGTCACGTCTTCGGTGGTGAGCCAGTTCTGCCGCAGGTTGGGCTTGGCCAATCCCAGTCGCTCGGCCAGGGCCAGCGGCAGTTCCCAGAGTCGGCTGTAGTAATTGATGATGACCCGCGTGGACGGCATGCAGAGTTTGTGCACGCGCCGCAGGAGACGCTCGACGTCCCATGCGTCGTTGAGCAGATCGGAGAGAATGATAAAGTCGAACGTTTCATCGAGCTGAAGTTCATGACCGTCGGCTTCGATGAATCGCAGATGGGGGTGACGCTGACGGGCCCGTCGAATCATCTCGCCGGAGAAGTCCACGCCTACGCCTTCGGATGGTTCCAGGCTGGCGAGCAAGTCGCCTCGCCCGCAGCCGATCTCCAGAACCCGCTGGTTGGGCGGTACGCAGAACTTGAACAACTCGGTCAACCGTCGATGGTAGGCGCCGCTGAGGCCTTCCCAGGAATCCATCTTGCGGGCTACGCTGTCCCAGTGCTTGACCCTGAGTTTGCGGAAGCTGACCGCGGCCGCGTCCATGGCCTGCAGGGCACGCCGATGCCGGGCGATTGTTTTCACGGTCATTGGATCCAGTGGTGGCGGCGCGAACATCGTCGGAGGCGCCGTGCTGGTGTTCATGTGTTGGATCGTCTCGCTCATGCCGTGTACCCTATCTGTCACCGTTCATGCCCTGTGAAGCGACCTCAGTGGCTCGCTCCGGCCCGAACCGTGGGAGCCGTGCCCGCCCCCTCTTGGCTGGGATGGGCGGGAACCCCTCGATCGATGGTTCCGAGTTCCGGGATGCCGGCGCCATCGAGGAGGGCCTCGATTTGCCGTACGATCACCGTCGTATCAAAACGCTCCCGGGCGTAGGCCCGGTTTTGGTCGGCTAACCGCGTAAAGTGATCTTCGGTACCGAACTGGCGAACGAGTTGAACCGCCTGCTCCACGTTCTCGAACACGAACTGGGCCGGATACAGCGGCGTGGCCCCCTCCCAGTTGCGAATAATCGGCACGCAGCCGGCGGCCATGCCCTCGGCAACGGCCTGGTGGGACCCCTCGCGGTCGCTGGTCGAGAGGATGAAGCCGATCTTGGAGTACCACTCCGGCATATCGTCGCCGAAGGGGTCGAACACGACCGCGTTGCACAGCGGACCGGCGCTGATTCGCTCGAAAAACTGAAGATAGTACTCTCGCTCCTGGGGGCGATTCCAAAGCCAAGTATACTCCCAAGGCATTCGGCTCTTGATCGAAAGCGTGTAGCGGGAGTCGATTCGACGCAGGCCGGCGAGAATATCGAGGGCGAGATCCGGTCGCTTCAACTGCGGGTTGATGCCGACCATACCCAGGTTGAAACAGGCCCCGGGCAGCTTGGGCTCAGCGAGGGCATCGCAATCGGTGTAGTTGAAGATGACCGTCGATTTGGCCGCCTGATCGGGTTGCTCGCGACAGAACCGCTCGTGGTGCTGAAAACTGATGAAGACGATCGCATCCACGTTCTCCCAGGCCAGCTCGAATCGGTAGGGCAGATTCATCTCCTGGCTGTGCAATCTGACGAACAGCTTCTGACCGGGACGCTTGTGGTGGGAGTACCATCGGGCGTTGCCCAGACACCACTCGCAGAAGATGACGTCGGCCCAGTCCAGCATGGCCTCCGACTGGCCGGGGATACGAGCGTCGTGGCCGGGCCATTCGTCGAGGCGCACTTCGTAGCGGGGATCACGGGAAAAGTGCTCGATGAATCGACGCGCAAACTTGAAGTCGTGACCATTGAACAGAAGGCGAACCGGCCGCGTCACCGAGCAGGGCGTCGCCGCAGCAAGCTCGCCGTTGCCGCGAGTACCGCATGAGAGGACACCGGACGCGGCCGAATCGGCCATGCTCGTATATGCCTGCGACAATTCCCGGATACGCCGCTTCCAGTCGAGTCGATCGACGGCCAGGGCTCGGCAGCGTTCGGCCCATCCCTGCCGGTCGGTTCGAACCTCGCTGAGGAACGTGCACACCTGGTCCAGGGATTCGCGAGGGATGTCGTCATCGTCCACGCGAATCACCACGCCCGTGCGCTCGTCCTGTATCCATTGCGAGAAATCGCCTACCGCACCGGTGGCGATGACGGGGACGCCCGCGGCCAGATACTCCCCAAACTTGGTCGGAGACGAGACGAGATTCACCGGATGGTCCTGCCGGAGC
>Ga0209720_1003492_pt1 | contig 10720 bp, 10 predicted proteins | sample AD_JPNMR3_MetaG_FD_184426 | JGI IMG/M metagenome (GOLD analysis project Ga0209720, IMG submission 184426) | Active sludge microbial communities of municipal wastewater-treating anaerobic digesters from Japan - AD_JPNMR3_MetaG (SPAdes) (version 2) | ecosystem: Engineered > Bioreactor > Anaerobic...
TGAGCCATGGTTCATCCTCCTCGGTTTGGTATTTGTTGGGCAACTTATATTTTAACCGAGGTGTGAGCTTTGGCTCAACTTCTTTTTACACCATTATATAGACTTAATCTGCTAACCCATTTCATAATATGACATTATATTCCACCAAACAGGGGGATTTTATAATCCTCAAATATTAATTGCAATAGAAACAATGATAGAATATAATAGAATCAACTTAGAACATAAAGGAGATTATGAAGTGTCGAACAAGATCACTTCATGATAAATCATTATGAAAACTGTCATATTAGCTGGTGGATTGGGAACAAGAATATCCGAAGAAACGCATTTAAAACCCAAACCAATGATTGAAATAGGCGGATTGCCAATATTATGGCATATTATGAAAATCTATTCATATTATGGGTTTAATGATTTTATCATATGCTGTGGATATAAGGGCTACATGATCAAAGAGTATTTTGCCGACTATTATTTACATCGTTCCGATATCACTTTCGACTTCTCCAATGGAAACCAGATGGTGATACATAATAATGTAGCGGAACCTTGGAGAGTAACATTGGTCGATACCGGATTAAATACGATGACCGGAGGAAGAGTAAAGAGAATACAGAAGTATGTGGGCAACGAAAGGTTTATGTTGACCTATGGTGATGGAGTATGTGATATTGATATAAATAAACTTGTGGAATTCCATATGTCTCATGGAAAAACCGCAACCATAACAGCAATAAATATAGGACAGCGATTTGGCGTATTGGATATCGAAGATGATAATACTGTCTATGCTTTCAGGGAAAAGGATCATATGGATGGCGGCTTGATCAATGGAGGATTTATGGTACTTGAGCCAAAAATTTTTGACTACATCGAGGGAGATTCAACTGTGTTTGAAAAAGAGCCTTTGGAGAAAGTTGCCAGCCAGAGAGAATTGAAAGCATACAAGCACGAAGGATTCTGGCAGTGTATGGATACACAACGGGATAAGGATCTGCTTGAAAAGCTGTTGGCTGAGAAAAAAGCACCGTGGGTAAAATGGTAGAACTCCACAAGACAAATGACAGGTGTCATTGTACAAATGACATAGGAATGAGAGGCTGCACATGGATTTTTGGAAAAACAAGAGAGTTTTTATCACCGGACATACCGGCTTCAAAGGGGCATGGCTTTCCAGAATATTGATCAATGCCGGAGCAGAAGTAACCGGTTATGCGCTTGAGCCGCCCACTGTCCCCAATCTGTATCAACTAGCTGGTCTTGATAAGTCCATGCATTCTGTGATTGCTGACATAAGAGATTTAGAGCGTCTTTCAAAAGAGATGCAGGATGCAAAACCCGACATAGTTATCCATATGGCTGCACAGCCTATAGTCAGAACTTCATATGAAGAACCCGTCTATACTTATGAGACTAATGTAATGGGTACTGTAAACCTTTTGGAAGCTGCAAGAAAATGCAACTCTGTTCGTTCACTCGTCAACGTGACAACAGATAAGGTATATGAGAATATGGAAAGGTCAAAGGGTTATACCGAGGATGAAAAGCTCTGTGGTTATGACCCCTATTCAAATTCAAAATCCTGTTCCGACATCATAACTTACAGTTACAGAAACTCATTTTTCAGCGGCGAGGACAGCCCTGCCATCTCCACTGCCCGTTCCGGAAACGTGATCGGAGGCGGAGATTATGCCAGGGACAGAATCATTCCCGATTGCATCAGGGCAGCATCTGATAATAAAACTATCATAGTAAGAAATCCAAATTCAGTAAGACCTTATCAGCACGTCCTGGACTGCCTTTCCGGCTATCTGACACTTGCTGAAAAACAATATGCCGATAAGAAAAAGTATGAAGGCAGCTATAATTTCGGACCAGACGAGGAAGATATAATAACCACCGGGGAACTTGCAGATATCTTCTGTGAAGCATGGGGAGACGGCCAGTCCTGGGAAAACATAAGTGATAACGGACCACATGAGGCGAAATTATTAGCTTTGGATTGTACAAAAGCAAAAAGTATCCTTGGCTGGAACCCAAAATGGAATATCAAAACAGCAGTCAAGGAAACTGTGAAATGGTCAAAAGAATATTTGGCCGGTAAGGATGTCCTGAGTATAATGGATAGTCAGATCAAAGATTTTTTTACCGGAGGAGAAAACAATGTTTGATGGAATGAATGAAAATCAGGCCAGAAAGCAAATACTGGATTTAGTTGAGAAATATTATGAAAAATATCATGCCAAAGACAATGCTTTTACTGAAGGCAGCCGTATTCCCTATGCCTCCAGAGTCTACGACGATAATGAAATGACGAATCTTGTAGACAGCGCATTGGAATTTTGGCTGACTTCAGGCAGGTATACAGCACAATTTGAAAAGGAACTGGCAGAGTTCCTTGGTGTAAAATATTGTGTTCTGGTAAATTCAGGTTCTTCCGCCAATCTGCTGGCATTCATGGCACTGACCTCACCACTGCTCGGTGAGCGTGCTATTCAGCGCGGAGATGAAGTTATCACTCTGGCTTGCGGATTCCCCACAACTGTTACACCTATCCTTCAATATGGAGCCGTTCCTGTATTTGTCGATGTCACGATCCCACAGTACAACATCGATATTAATATGCTGGAAGAAGCTGTTTCACCAAAAACCAAAGCAGTGATGCTGGCCCACACCCTCGGAAATCCTTTTGATCTGCAGGCTGTAAAGAGTTTTTGCCGCAAATATAATCTATGGCTGATCGAAGATAATTGCGATGCCCTGGGCTCCAAATATATAATGGACGGTAAGGAATATTTCACGGGAACGATCGGTGATATCGGCACCTCAAGCTTCTATCCACCGCATCATATGACGATGGGTGAAGGCGGCGCTGTCTATACAAGTGATCCTCTTTTGAATAAGATACTCCTTTCGATGCGTGACTGGGGTCGTGATTGTATATGCACCTCAGGACATGATAATATGTGTGGACATCGTTTTGACAGACAATATGGCGAACTGCCTTTAGGGTACGATCATAAATATGTCTACTCTCATTTTGGATATAATCTGAAGGCTACTGATCTGCAGGCGGCCGTAGGCTGTGCACAGCTTAAAAAATTACCTTCATTTATCGAAAAAAGGATCCATAATTTTAACCGTCTGAGAGCAGCATTGGAAGATTACAACAGTAAGCTGATCCTTCCGGAGGCCTCCCCTAACTCCCGGCCAAGCTGGTTCGGTTTTCTGATTACTTGCGAGGAAGGGGTCGACCGCAATAAAGTAGTACAATACATCGAGAGCAAAGGAATACAGACCCGTATGCTGTTTGCAGGCAACCTGATCAAGCATCCGTGTTTTGATAAAATGCGTGAGACCAAAGAAGGATTTCGCGTCATAGGTCAACTGTCAAATACAAACAGGATCATGAAAGATACGTTCTGGGTCGGTGTATATCCAGGAATGACCGATGAGATGACAGATTACATGGCAAAATGTATAAGGCAGGCCGTTGAGGAAGCATGATATGGCAGGTAAAAGAGACAACACTCCTTTTAAGATGCTTGAGAAGCTAAAACTTCTGTTTGAGCGTAAAGAAATCCGCTTTCTGTTTGTAGGCGGAATAAATACTGCTGTCGGTTACGGAACCTTTGCATTATGCATATTTTTAGGACTGCACTATGTGGCTGCACAGATAATTTCAACAATAATCGGCGTTGCAAACAGCTATTTCTGGAATAAATACTTCACATTCAGAAAAAGAGACAAATCGCTGAGCGAGGTCGTTAGGTTCATAACAGTCTACGCTGTCAGCTTTATCGTCAATCTCGGATTGCTTTATATACTGATTGACATACTGAAGATGAACGAATACATCGCCGGTTGCCTGGGGCTGATCGCCACTACATTGATCAGTTATATTGGGCACAATAAATTCAGCTTTGCAGGAGGAGTAAGCAAATGAGAAACAGCAATGACATACTATTGCTTGATTGTACTCTCCGCGACGGAGGATTCGCCTTCGAGGACGCAATAAAGGGCGGCCGTTCAGGCGATGTGTATGGCAATGATAATATCAAAAAACTGATAGACCTGTTCTCCCAGTCCGGTATTGAGATCATAGAACTTGGGGCAATCGAAATCGCACCTGACGATAAAACCGATATGGCAATATATCAAAGCATGGAAGCAATTTCGCAAACCATACCAAAAAACCGCCAGCCTGGGCAACTGTACGCTGCACTATATCGAGGACCCGACACACCGATCGACGATATTCCTGAATGGACAGAAGGCTTGTGTGATATTGCAAGGGTGATCCTCAGATATTCAGAACTGGAGAAATCTCTCCAATTTTGTGAGGCATTATCAAATAAAGGATATAGAGTATGTTTACAACCCATGGTGACAAAACGGTATTCTGAGAGTGAACTTCAGTTAGTCATCGACTATGCAAACTCTATGGATGCTTTCGCCGTATATTTTGTCGATAGTTATGGTTATATGAACAGCGATGACGTGCATGCCTATTTTAGTACGTATGATAAAGGTTTGAAGCAATCGATATGCATCGGCTTCCATGCGCATAATAATATTAATCTGGCGTATGCAAATTCAATTGAATTTTTGAAAATAGAATCCGACAGAAAAATCATAATCGATTCCTGCATAATGGGGATCGGCCAAGGTGCAGGAAATTTGCAAACAGAGCTGATTACGCCACATCTCAATAGTGGGTATGGCAAAAGCTATAATTACGATATGATACTTGATGCATGTGAGATCGTTGACATGTACTGGAAGGAAAGTATATGGGGATATTCTCCTATTTACATGCTGCCTGCGATAAACAATACAGCATATAAATTTGCAGTTGAACTTCGGCATAAGCACAATCTACAATTCAAGGAGATAAATCACCTGCTGGAAAATATACCTGAGGACATTCGGCATCGGTACACACCACAAAACACATTAAAGCTGCTCGATCTGTTTGCCCGCGAAAAAGATGGAAAGGAGATCGGTTGATGAAGGTTGCTGATTATCTAGTAGAATGTTTGATCAGAAACGGTGTAACTGATGTCTTTGGATTGCCGGGTGAAGTTGTCCTTGAGTTTCTTGATGCACTCGACAAGAGAAAAAGCGATATAAATGCGCATGTTTGCTATCACGAACAAGCCGGCGCTCTCGAAGCCTGCGGCTACGCACAAGCCTCCGGCAAATTAGGTGTTGCCTATGCCACAAAAGGACCTGGCATTATGAATATGGTATCCGCAATACAGGATGCATATTATGATTCAACACCTATGGCCATTATAACAGCTCATGAATCTGCGCCTTATAATGGAAGTATGCGTTTCAAAGACAATCAGGAGCTTGACACAGCCAGTTTGTTTTCCAGTATGACAAAGTGTGTAGCAAGAATTGATAATTTGGAAACGGCAGCAGATGACATAGAAGCTGCTATTACATTGGCACAATCTGATCGTCCCGGGCCGGTTCTGCTCGACTTCTCCGGCAAGCTTCTGTCTTCTGAAATTCCTGCACCAAGATGTAATGCGGAAAATACCCGCGGCAGTCAGGAATCTTCAGACTGCCATGCAATTGCAGAGCATATTCTTTCGGAGTTTCATTCTTCGAAGCGTCCAGTGATCCTTTTTGGTGCAGGAATACTGCTGTCCAAAACACAGAAACTTGCTCATTTGCTTCTGGAGCGCCTAAATGTGCCTGCCCTGACAAGCCGGTGTTCGCAGGATGTGATCGGCGGCTCAAAGCTAAACTTCGGTTATATTGGAAGTCATGCGACGCGTTACAGCAACACTATATTAAGAAAATGTGATCTGATAATCTCTCTGGGGAACAGAATGGCATTTAATCCCGAATCTGCCACTTTTGGCGAAATCGTAAAAAATACGCGGATCATTCGTGTGGACGTTGACGAAAACGAATTCACAAGGTTTTTCCCGAAAGCTATGCATTATAAAGCAAACTTGTCTGATTTGATGCCATTGCTTGCCGAGTCTGCAGAACCTGACGATAAACACAGGGATTGGCTTTCAGCATGTGAGTCTGTTCGGGAAATCCTCGGTGATTATGATACTGATCATCCGGTCCGTGCACTGTCTGCAATTATCCAGAATGCAACTACTGGCACTGTCTTTACAAGTGATGTAGGAAATAACGAGTTTTGGTTATCCCGAGCATACACACTTACTAATGCTTCAAACCGTATACTCTACTCAAAGTCTTTCGGTTTGCTCGGCTGCTCTCTGCCGAAAGCAATTGGTGCGCAGATCGCATCAGGTTCAAGGGTCATCTGTTTTACAGGAGATCAGGGGTTTCAGATGAATATTCAGGAGTTACAGTTTATTGCAGCAAGAAACCTGCCTATTCTCATTGTTGTTGTAAACAATAATTCCTCAGGTATGATTTTGTGCAGACAGAGAAAACGCAAATCAACACATTTCCTTCATACCACTGCCGAAGGAGGGTACTCCCCTCCCCCATTTAAAAATATTGCTAAAGCATACGGCATCGGTTATCATAAGGAAAGCTGTGATAACATCACGAAAATAGGAGAATTGGTTAAATCTCTTGCATTGCCATGCATACTTGAACTTACTGTTCCTGAAACAGCGGATATATCACCGTATATCCCCTTTGGGAATCACTGTGATGATTTTGTTCCGCCAACGAAGGATGAAGACAAAAAACGTGTAGAAGAGTTATTTTTTAGCTAACTATAGGAGGATTACCTGATGCTTGAAGAAAAGGCTTTGAAACTTAGACGAATGATCGTCCGAATCGCTAGTGTGACTGGAGCCGGACATATCACCTCATCACTCTCCTCTCTCGACATCATCTGTGCATTATATTTGGGCGGTATTATGCGATACGACCCAAAAAAGCCGGATTGGGCCGAGCGGGACAGATTTGTTCTCAGTAAAGGTCATGCTGCTTTAGCCTTGTATTGTGTCCTGGCCGAAGCCGGATATTTCAAAGCCGAAAATCTGCTTACATTTTGTGGCAAGGGCAGTAAATATGGCGGTCTGACAACAACAGGAGTTCCTGGTGTTGAATGTTACTCCGGTTCACTCGGTCATGGGCTCTCTTTTGCTGTCGGCTATGCATTATCAGCTAAGATCCAGGAACGTGACACGCTGGTTTACGCACTCACAGGCGATGGCGAGTGTCAAGAAGGCAGCATTTGGGAAGCTGCCATGTCAATCACGCAGATGAATCTAAATAATCTCATTTGGATAATTGATAAAAATGATATTCAATTAAGCGGACGCGTTCAGGAGACAATGTCTCTTGATCCACTTGATAAAAAGCTTATATCATTCGGGTTTGATGTTGCAACCATAAACGGGCATAGCTATGATGAAATCATCAAAACACTTCAGTTAGTTCAAAACAGCAAGAGAGAAAAGCCCTTTGCTATCATAGCAAATACTATTAAAGGCGCAGGTGTGCCGTTCCTTGAAAACAAGCTCGGGTGGCACGGAAGAAAACCTAACCAGGACGAGCTGCAAACGATTATCAGCGATTTAGGACTAACTTCTGAAGAATTCGAGGCGATATTATGAAAAAGACATTTGAAACAGCCATAGACCATCTCCTTTCATTGGACAAACGATATGTTTTGCTCTTGGCAGACAGTGACTTTGAAAAATATGAATCAGTAAAAAGCAAATATCAGCACCGCTGTATCAATTTTGGAATAGCCGAAAACAATATGGTCACAGCTGCAGCTGCAATTGCCAAAGATGGAATGATTCCCATCGTATACACAGTTGGCGCATTTCTTGCATACAGAGCATATGAATCTATTCGTGATGATGTATGCCTGCATAATTTGAACGTAAAAATCGTCGGTATGGGACAGGGAGTCAAGATCAACAATTTTGGTCCTACTCATCATTCTACAGAGGATATTGCCGTACTTCGTGTGCTGCCTAACCTGACGATTATTTCTCCGGCAAGCCCCCTTGAGGTCGTCCCGGCTTTTGAAGCTGCAGTCTTGCACGAGGGACCGGTATATTTCCGCCTGGGGAAGGCATTTGAGGAAGAAATATATTCTGAGCCGCCAAAATTTCAAATTGGGAAATGGAATGTGCTTGAGTCCGGAACAGATATTACTCTAATAAGCACTGGTAATATCATATCAAACGTGCTGAGTGCCGCAAAAAAGCTAAATGAGTCAGGAGTCAGCGCAGAGGTGATAAATGCGTCGACTCTCAAGCCTATTGACAAGGAATGCCTTATAAACTCCGCAAGAAAAACAGGCAAGGTCGTTACTGTTGAAGAACATCAGGTTAACGGCGGATTAGGCGGTGCAGTGAGCGAAGTATTGGCAACCAGTGATGTAAACGCCAGAATGGAAATGATCGGCTTTAACGATACATTTTGCATGACCTATGGCTGGCATCGTGATCTGCTCGAATCATATGGTCTGTCAGCCGTACAAATATTTGATCGTATTAAGGTCTTTATGCAGAAATAATGCGGAGGGAATATTTATGTCATACTTTAGCGGAAAAACAGTACTCGTCACAGGCGCTACTGGTTTAGTAGGAAGTCGCCTCGTTAATGAGTTAATGGCAATAGAAAACGTACAGGTAATTGCACTCAGCCGAAATGAGCAAAAGATAAAAACTGTATTTATTGAACATCTTAAGAAATCAGAGTTTAGTTATATCGCACAGGATATATCAGAGCCATTAAACTTGGGGAAAAGAGTAGTTGACATAATATTTCATGCGGCAAGTCCAATCTCAAGAGATATGTTCATAACTGCCCCTGTATCAATAATTAATCCAAACATATTTGGTACAATTAATTTACTTGAGTTGCTGCACAAACAAGAAGTTGAATCAGGTAAAAGAGGACGGATGCTTTTATTTTCGTCTATGGCTGTCTATGGCGATTACTCTGATACTGATTTTGTACACACAGAAAGTGATACTGCGCGCGCATACACTCTTAATCACAGAAATGCCCCCTACTCAGAAGCTAAACGTTTACTTGAGGTCATAGCAACATCATATGTAAAGCAATACAATACAGATGTTGTAATTGCGCGTCCGAGTTCAATCTACGGTGATGCACCTATCCATCCTCAAACTCCGTTTTTTGAATTTGTTGACCTTGCACTTGGCGGAAAGGATATCACTATACAAAGTTCGAGTATTCCCAGGACTGATCTTATACATGTGGATGATGTGTTATCCGGTTTGTTCAAAATTATACAATATGGCGAGAGTGGCCAAGCGTATAATCTGTCATCAAATGGCGACTTAGGCAATTACGCTGCGGTTGACGAAATAGCAGAGATTATTGCAAGTATTGCAGGGGTAAATGTGCATTATCCTATATCCAAGGCAGTAACCCATGCGCCTGGGAAAAAACTTGATAACAGTAAACTGAAATCCCTCGGCTGGGAACCTCAGATTGGCCTATATGACGGAATTAAGCGTACACTAGAGATAGAACGGAATAGAATGGAGAAATAAAACGTGAAAACTATCAGCGTGGTTTTGCCAACTTACAACGAGGAAGAAAACATTGTCCTGCTATGTAACGAAATAATCAAGGTTTTTAACGATAAGCTTCCAAATTACGACTATGAGATAATTATCGGTGACAACTGTTCAACTGACCATACTCGTGACAAGATAATCTTCCTCTGTGAGCAGAATCCAAAGATCAAAGCTATATTTAACGCCAGGAATTTTGGTGCCGACCGATCCAGCATGCATATTTTACTGAATACATCAGGTGATGCAGCTGTGTTTATGATGTCTGATTTTCAAACACCTCCCTCCCTTATACCGGACTTTGTCCATGCATGGGAAAACGGACACAAAATAGTCTGCGCTATAAAAAACACATCTAAGGAAAGCAGCATAATGTACTCCATCCGCTCTTTATACTACCGGTTGATAAAGAAAATGTCGGATGTGGAGCAAATTGAGCATTTCACCGGTTTCGGGCTTTATGACAAGTCGTTCATAGAACTTCTCCGAAAACTGGAAGACCCGATTCCATGGCTCCGTGGTTATGTTGCAGAGTTCGGCTCCCAAATCAAATACATCTACTTTGAACAGCCAAAACGCAGAGCCGGCAAAAGCTCATATAATTGGTACAGATACTATGATGCGGCAATGACAAGCTTTACCTCATATACAAAAGTTGGGATGCGGCTTGCTACTATCTCTGGATTTGCGATTTCTTTCTTAAGTATTCTGTCTGCAATAGTATATCTTGTATTGCGGATCGTGCTGGGCAGTGTAATCCCAATAGGCATTTTCCCATTGATGCTGGGTGTTTTTGTGTTGGGTGGACTGCAGATCTTTTTCATAGGGTTAGTAGGAGAATACGTACTAACAATAAATACGCGTGTGATGAAACGCCCATTAGTGGTCGAAGAACGAAGAATAAACTTTAAAGACGACGATTCAGCTCAGTAAGACCAGTCGGAGGTCAGCATAATCATTATGACTGAAAGTGCTGGACCTCCTTTTCAAGTAATCATAAACTGAGGTTAAGTATGGTTGATTTATCAATTGCAATAGTTACCTACAATAATGAGAAAATAATACTAAGATGTATTGAAAGCATAATCTCACGATTAAGTCTATATAATGGTGTAAAAAGGAGTTGAGCCAAAGCTCATACCTCGGTAAAATATAGTTGCTAAACAAATACCAAACCGAGGAGGATGAACCATGGC
>Ga0209720_1003494_pt1 | contig 10719 bp, 9 predicted proteins | sample AD_JPNMR3_MetaG_FD_184426 | JGI IMG/M metagenome (GOLD analysis project Ga0209720, IMG submission 184426) | Active sludge microbial communities of municipal wastewater-treating anaerobic digesters from Japan - AD_JPNMR3_MetaG (SPAdes) (version 2) | ecosystem: Engineered > Bioreactor > Anaerobic >...
GGCAGCCGGTCTGTCATGACAGACCGGAAAGAAAAATGATGTATGTGTATTGGATGTCAAGGGTCAAGATGAACTCGCTTACGCTCGCCCTTGACATCCTCAGACATAGTAAATAAATGTAAAATATAGAAATTTAAAGAAAGGAGAATCTAACTTAGAAAAGCTGAAAAATTGTCTTGACAATGGGGGGCATTATAGGTTAAGATGAACTTACTTACGTTTGCAATCGACATACTCAGTCGTTGTAAATTAATACAAAATTTTAAAATTTAAAGAAAGGAGAATCTAACTTAGAAAAGCTAAAAAAATTGTCTTGACAATGGGGGGCATTATACATTGTTATATTCAACACATAATTGTCAATATGTTGGAAAACTAAACAAATAAAACGGTCTATATTTTGATTATTTCTTCAATTTGCTTAAAATATTTACTTTTCTCAATTATATTTTTGCGCAGCATATATGATGTGTAAAGTGTTAAGGCTTTATGTAAAACCAAATTGAGCGTCAAAAAGCCGTCAAATTATGCGAAATTATATAAAAATAATGTACATTTTTTTGGGGGGATTTATTTATGAAGAAAGCAGCAACATTAATTGTAATTATTACATTGATGCTAACCTTCATTATTCCAATGGAGGGGGGTTGGGCAGCAGAAGACAATCTTTTGCTAAACCCGGGATTTGAGCTGGGAAGCACTGAAGGATGGTATCCTTATGGAGATTGTACCATTGAGGCAGTCGACACGGATGCACACGGCGGAAGCTATTGTGTTTTCGTTACGGACAGGACTCAGGAGTGGAACGGTGTAGCCCAGGATATGCTTGACAAGCTTACTGTAGGTATGACTTATCAAATTTCGGCATGGGTTAAAATTGCCGGGACAGGAAGCCACCAGGTCAAAATATCCATGAAAAAAGTTGACAGCGGCAAGGACCCGGTGTATGACACCATTACTTTGGCTACGGTTGACGGTTCTAAATGGTACAGGATGTCGGGGCCGTACAATTATACAGGCACTGATGTTACAGGCCTTGAACTTTATATAGAAGGGCCTCAGGCAGGTGTAAGTTACTATGTTGATGACGTTACAGTAACAAAAGTGGGTTCATCCGCAACATGGAAAGAAGAAGCAAATGCCAGAATTGAGCAAATCAGAAAAAGGGATGCCAAAATAAAGATTGTGGATTCAAGCAATAAACCTGTTTCGGGAGTGAGCCTCGACGTTCGTCAGGTAAAACATGATTTTGGATTTGGTTCGGCTATTACCATGAATGCAATGCATGATTCCCGTTATACCGAATTTTTCAAAAACAATTATGAATGGGCAGTGTTTGAAAATGAAGCAAAATGGTACTCCAACGAAAGCAGCCAGGGCAATGTTTCTTATTATAATGCGGACAGATTGTATGAATGGTGTGCCGAAAACGATATAAAGGTAAGAGGCCATTGTGTATTCTGGGAGCCTGAAGAGTGGCAGCCGTCATGGCTCAAAGGTCTTAGCAATGACGCTCTTTTAAAAGCGATAGATGCAAGACTTGAAAGTGTTGTTCCCCACTTTAGGGGCAAATTCCTTCACTGGGACGTAAACAATGAGATGCTCCACGGTGATTTCTTCAAGAGCCGTTTGGGAGAGTCCATATGGCCTTATATGTTTAAGAGGACCAGGGAGCTGGACCCGGATGCAAAGCTCTTTGTAAACGACTTCAATATTATAACTTATGCTGAGGGTGATGCATACATAAGTCAAATCGAATGGCTCTTGGAAAACGGTGCCGAGATAGACGGCATAGGAGTACAGGGACATTTTGATGAAGTGGTTGCCCCTCTTGTTGTAAAAGCCAGACTGGATAATTTGGCGACTTTGGGGATTCCTATATGGGTAACCGAATATGATTCTAAAACACCGGATGTAAAGAAAAGGGCAGAAAACCTTGAAAACCTTTACCGGATAGCTTTCAGCCATCCGTCCGTTGACGGTATTATAATGTGGGGATATTGGGCAGGTGTCCACTGGAGAGGACAGGATGCCGCAATAGTTGATCAGGACTGGACTGTAAATGAAGCAGGAAAGAGATATCAAGCTTTGCTGAAGGAGTGGACCACAATTACTTCCGGTACTACCGACAGTAAGGGTGCATTCGATTTCAGAGGCTTCCACGGTACATATGAGGTTACTGTAAGTGTTCCTGGAAAAGCGCCTTTTGTAAAGACCATTGAGCTTAATAAAGGAAACGGAACAGCTGTATATACATTTACTGTGGACGGAACTGATGTCGGCTCCGTTTTATACGGTGATGTAAACCAGGACGGGAAGGTAAGCTCAACGGATATGACTGCCTTAAAAAGATACTTGCTTAAGAGTTTTGAATTGTCTGAAGCCGGGCTTGAGGCTGGAGATTTAAACGGTGACGGCAAAGTTAGTTCTACAGATTTGACTATTCTTAAAAGATATTTGTTAAAAGAAATAGATGAATTACCTATAAAGAGCTAAAATTTAATGTTGGTCTGCGCCAATTGAATAATGCAGCTATTTTAGAGGTCGGGAGAAATCTCGACCTTTTTTGCTTCATTATAATTTATTTTCACAAAATTTTCACAAAAAGTTCATTGTATTTGCACAAGATATTCACAGAATATTCAAATTTTTTCATCCTTTTATACAGGAAAGTGTTGTAATATACAAACACGGACGAAATGAAGGAGATTTTATGAGAGTGAGACAAGAAGACAAGAGAACATTGCAAAGGCTAATTAAACTGTTTAAACCATATAAAAAGAACATCATAATTATATTTATTTGTATGCTGTCTTCTGCGGTAGTAAACACCTTGGTTCCGATAATAAGCAAACGCATAGTGGATGACGGCTTGATTCAAAATAATTTCAATTTGCTTATAAAGCTTGTAGCATTAAGTTTGCTTTTGGTGTTGATTGACCAGGGGATAGGCTTTATTGAAACAAGGTATCGTGTACTGATAAGTTCAATAATGCCCTACGAGCTTTCAAAAAGGGCTTTTAAACAAACTATGAAGCTAAAGCTTGGTTATTTCAACAACACAAACAGCGCAGCAATCATGAATAACATTAATATGGATGTTGGAAATATTTCGAAGATAGCCAATTCAAATTTGTTTTTTATAGTGTCGCAGGTTTTCAAGATGATAGGTGGAATTGTGGGTCTATTCATAATTGACTGGAAACTGACACTGGTTGTACTGGCTGTGCTGCCCGTCAAGTACAAACTGGTAAAACTTTTGGCAAAACAAAGGCAGAAGCTGTTTAGCGAATATATGGAGGCCAACAGCGATTATTCGGAATGGTATGGAGATACAGTAGCGGGAGTCAGGGAAGTAAAGCTTCTGGGAATTGACAGGCTAAAGACCGGTGAATTTATTAAGAAGCAGAGAAGACTTATAAAAGTCGACATAAAAATGAACGTACTGGATAAACTTAATGAGCTGTCTGAATCGGTGTTGTTTGAGATAATTACAGGACTTTTGTATATCTTGGGAGCGTACATGATACTAAAGGCAAACTTTACGGTTGGAGGCTTGATGGCATTTATTACATACAGCGTTTATGTTACTACACCTATTTCGGCAATATTGAATATAGGATACACTTTTTCAGACGTAATACCTTCTGCCAAAAGATTCTTTGAATTTTTGGACACGGATAGGGAGAAAGAGCTTGGGAAAACCTTCTTGGACCTTCCTTTCGAAAGCCTGAAATTTGAAAATGTTTCGTTTCAATATTCTGAAGAAAACAAGGTGCTTAAAGGTATAAGCTTTGAAATAAAAAAAGGTGAGAAGGTTGCAGTAATAGGCTCTAATGGAGCGGGCAAGACAACATTGATTAATTTGCTTTTGAGATTTTTAGAGCCGGATGGAGGAAGGATTCTTATTGATGATATTGATATTGCCCATATAAGGCTTAGGGAATACAGGCAGATGATTTCGGTGGTAAGTCAGAATGCATACCTTTTTAATACTACAGTTAGGGAAAACATAATTCCTTTTTCAAAAAACAATGATATAAAACTGCGTATGATTGCAAAGAAGAGCAGAATAGAGGACTTGATTGAGGAATTGCCGCAAAAATATGATACCTTTGTGGGTTCAAACGGTGCCAATCTGTCCGGAGGACAAAGGCAGAAGATAGCTATGGCGAGGGCAATTGCAAAAGAATCCAAGATACTTGTTCTTGATGAAGCAACATCAAACTATGATATTGAGTCCGAAATGGAGATGGCGGACCTCATTGTAAATCAGCTTGAGGACAAAACAGTTCTTATGGTTACTCACAAGTTGCCCATTTTAAAAGCGTTAGACAAAATCGTATTCATTGAGGATGGAAAGGTTGCGGCCCTTGGAAAGCATGAGGAACTGTATCAAAACAACAAGGTTTACAGGGATATAATAAATAATTTCAACCAAGATTTTAAGGAAAAATCAGATACTTATTCTTTGAGTATTTAAAAACTGCTTTTGTTTTCTTCAGCTTTCCTCGGAAGGTTGAGGAATTCAAATATAAAAACAGGCTTGAGAAGATACGCGCGAACTTTTCAAGAGGTTAATGCAAATTGGGGGGTGAAAAGAATGAAAAAGTTAGGCAAAAACATGAATGCAGTTAAAGAAACAGTAGAAGCATATGCTAGTATTGGTATATGTACATGCGGTTGCGGATGCGCATGCGGTGTAATTGCTACTGCAAATTACAATGTTACAAATGGTACAAAGAGTGCTACAAAATCATCCTTTGGTTATAAAGGATAATATTTTGGGTGATGCAATACAAGGATATAGCCGGAATTTATTCCGGTTATATCCTCTTGTTAAAAATAGAGCTAAGTTGCCGCAGAATTGCTTAATAAGATTAAATGCAACGGGGACAGGAGAGAATATCATGAATAAAGAAAAACCGTTTATTCACCTGTTTGAAACTCAGGGGGGTAAGTACATTTTTGATGTAAATACCAATGCAATCATAAAAATAAATAACGAGACATATAGAATGCTCGAGGATTTATTGGAGGATAAAAACTATATTGGTGAAAAATTTCAGTCTTACTGTGAGAGCAACTATATATTAAAGGAACTTAAGGAAAAGGGGTTTTTGTCGTCTAAAAGAGTAAAAAAAGTTGTCCACCCTGTCAGCGATATACTTGAGGATTACTTGCAAAACAAGATGTCTATGATCATCTTGCAGGTCACTCAGCAGTGTAATTTAAGATGCGATTACTGTCCATATTCCGGCGGCTATGTAAACAGGAGCCACAAAAATGTAAGAATGAGCTTTGAAACCGCAAAAAAAGGAGTCGAGTTTTTACTTGACAATTCCCGGGAAGTGGATGTAGTAAATATCGGTTTCTATGGCGGTGAACCTCTTTTGGAATTTGAGCTTATAAAAAAAATAATAGCATATGCAAAAGAAATTTCTGAAGGAAAGACAATCACATTTAGCACTACAACAAATGGGACTTTGTTTACAAAAGAGATTATTGAGTTCTTGATGGAACATGATGTACAAATCTCCATTAGCCTTGACGGGCCAAAAGAAGTTCATGACAGGAATAGAAAATTTGCAGTCACAGGCTGTGGAAGCTTTGATAAAGTAAATAAGAACCTTCAATTCTTTAAAGAAAATTATCCGGAATATTTTAAGAAAATATCCTTTAATACTGTATTGGATCGAAAGGATAGCTTCGGATGCATTAATAAGTTTTTTACTGACTATGACTTGATTAAGGATTCCATGATTACATCTACGGAAATGTCGCTTCAATATATAAAAACAGAAGAAAACATGGAAAATGAGGAATATGACATTCAATTAAACTATGAGCTTTTTAAAATACATCTTGCGCGGCTTAACCGGTTTGATAACAATAAGACATCAAAGCTGGTAAAGGGCTACTTTGATTTTCTAAAGAAAGCCCTGTTGGACGACAGGGTGAGGAGCAAGGAGCTTTCCGATATAGAACACCATGGAGGACCGTGCATACCTGGAGCAACAAGGCTGTTTGCAGATGTAAACGGCAATTTGTATCCATGTGAGAGAGTAAGTGAAGAATCGGAAGTTATGCGTATTGGAACCCTTGACAGTGGCTTTGATTATGACAAAATCAGGAGAATATTAAATGTCGGTCAAATTACTGAAAAAAGCTGCACCAAATGCTGGGCATTTCGATTCTGTACGTTGTGCGCAGCATCTGCTGACGAATTGGACAGATTGTCTGCAGGAAAAAAGAAAGCGAACTGTGCATCAGTCAGATTTGAATTGGAGGAGCACCTGAAGGATTACTGTATGCTTAATGAGTTCGGATATCATTTTAATGACACAAATATTCTCCAAATTGTGGAGGTCTAAAATGAAAAAAAATAAAATCTTGATTTATCCATATGATTTGGAATCGGCTCCAATAATAAGACACCAGAAGCTTTTGGATGGATATGAGATAGCTGCGTTGGTTTCCCCGAGGGGATGGGGAATGAATGGAAAGGACGGTAAAGCTGCAGATGGAGGGGATGACATAGGTATTGTAGTGAGCAGCGATTTTGAAGAAAAACTAAGCTTGTGCGATACCGTTCTGTTTGCAAAATCCCATAATGCTTTGGATTTTAAGAGTATCGTTCTGCCAAAGATTTTGAGAGCAATTGAGGCAGGCAAGGACATAGTTTTATGTATTCCGGTGGAAAAAGAGGAATTTGACTTGATTTTAGGCAAATGCAATGAGCATAAAGTGGATTTTAAATATTTTGCTTATTCAAAAGAGTTGGCAGAATATCCAGAAATACCGTCGCAACAGGAGGTAATTTACAATATTTGCGCGCCTGTGGTTTTTGTAGCGGGAGTTGGAGATAGAGCAAATAAATTTGAAACTCAGCTTGCATTAAGGGAAAATATCCTGAAAAAGGGCTATAAAATAAGCCAGATAGGAAGCCGGGAGTATAGTGAATTGTTTGGATTTCATTCTTTTCCCCAATTTATGTACTCTAAAAAAATATCTGAGTCAAATAAAATAGTAATGTTTAATCATTTCGTAAAGCAAATGGAAATTGAGGAGAAGCCGGATTTGATTATTATAGGAATTCCGGGAGGCATTATGCCTTATAATAATAAACTGACAAACGGGTTTGGTGTCTTAGCCTATGAGGTATCCCAGGCTGTAACTCCCGATTCAACAGTGTTTTGCTGTCATTATGACGGTTATGTCGAGGAGTATTTTACTAGATTGAAAAAATCTGTCCGGTATAAGCTGGGATGTCGTGTAGATTGCTTTAGTATATCAAATGTCATTTTTGACTGGTTTTATTCGAAGGAATTGAGTAGAGAAAGTTATGTTCCCATTGACACGAAAATACTTGACGAAAAAATAAAGGATTTTTCATCTTACGGGGAGACAATTTTTAATGTATTAAACGGTAAGGATGCCCTGCAAATGACAGATTTTATTATCGATACCCTTTCAGAATATGGAGAGGCAGAGTGTATTTAAAGGAGGGTTTAAAATGAATAAGGTACAGGATAATATCGCTTTGAAATTGCTAACAATGCTGAAAGATGAGTTTCAATGGGACTATATTGATGTATGGGAGGAAATAAAGGACAAGCCTTTGCTGGGCTATGATATGGGGATGAGGCCGAGGCACTTGGTATATCTATTTTTTAGCATTGAAAAGTATTTTGGAATAACAATACATGAAAAATATATTATTGACGGAAGGTTCAATACATTAGCGAATATAGTTGAGATTATAAAAGAAGAATTGGAATGCGGTAAAGAAGTTCGGATTGAAAATGCAGGGTAAGGATGGGAAAAAGGTTTATTATGGGTAAAAATAATATAAGTATAGCTATTATTGATGATGGAGTTTATGAGAACTTTTTCGATATTCCGCCCCTTGAATATAAAATTGCGATTAATAGGAACTTGGAGGTTGTACAAGAGGAGGATTGTAAAGAGCCGGTTCCTGATAATGGCTTGCCAAATCACGGGACCATATGCGCTGCAATTATACACAAATTTGCTCCGGATGCTTCTTTAGGAAGCATAAAAGTTCTCAACCGGGACAAAAAGGGGATGAAGGAACAGCTTGTAAAGGCAATCGAGTGGTGTATTGAAAACGGCATAAAAGTTATCAACATGAGCCTTGGCACAGTACATTATAGCGACAGTATTGAATTAAAAAGGGTTGTGGATTTGGCGGCTGAGAGAGGAATTGTGATTGTTTCTGCGTGTAGTAATCAGTATATTATAACGTATCCGTCAAGCTTTACCAATGTGGTGGGGGTAAAAGCGGATTTTACGGATACTTTGAAAGAGGGAGAATATACCTACAACTTTTACCCCAACGATGGTGTGGACATTACCGCATACGGGGCTGTTTCTTTGAGAAGGATAAACGAAGAAGCATTTTACAGTGAATCGTGCAATAGCTATGCCACTCCCTTTATAACAGCGAAGGTATATAATATCATAAAGAAAAATCCTTATGCAAAAGTGGATGATGTTAAGCGGGAATTAATGAAAGGGGCGATAAATAAAAAGGATAAAGAATCCGGTACGTTCATGTTCAAAAGTATAGATTGGGCCAAAAGAGCTTTGATGATTAATTTCAACAATAATAAATATTATAGCGGAAACTCGCGCATTGAGATTATTGAAAAAGTTGACCTCGTATGTGACTGCTATTGCAGCGGAGAGGAAGAAATAGAGAATCTGTTGAGTGGGAAAGGTTACAAGCATGAAAATTTTGATACGGTTATTATAGATGGAAATGAAATTCCATACAAACATGACGTTTGCAACAGTGACAGGTTGATTCAAAAAGCAATGGATTACGGTAAAAATGTAATATATCTCGACGACAGGGATGCAAACAGGGATATTAATGTACCTAGATCCAATGCGACAAATAAGGTGTGGCACCCTTCAATATTTAAGTATTTGGATGTTCCGATTTTAAGAGAAATAGACATTCCGATGATTGTTGTAAGCGATTTTACGGAGCGTTATTTATACGGGATAATGGAAGACCTCAGAAGTAGCTTTCTAAAGGACGGGTATAATATTACGACAGCAAGTGACAGCTGTCTTGGAATATTATATGGAAACAACTACAATCCTCTGTGGGGAGAATCGGTAATTAAAGAGTATGATCCGGCAGGACTTAAAACCCTGTACGGGCTTTACAATCCAGATGTATTGCTCTATGGGATGAATGCTTCCGGTAAAAAAAGCGACTATTTTTACAAGCTAATCAAGTCCTTTGAAGTGGATATATTTATTATTGTGCTTGAAGAATTAAACAATACCGTAAAAGAATTTATTGATGAATGCAAAAAGAAAGACAGTCAATTAATTTTGGTCATGCCTGAAACCGAAAATGATGAGGCCTTTGCCGACAGGCAGAATATGAAATTTTTCAGTCTGTCCCATGGTCTGAATGCGGATGAAATATATGCTTATATGCTTGATTTGTATAAGGTTTCAGGTGATTCTCAAGCTTTCACGGAGTAAATCAACCAAATTTTTCAATCTAATAAAAAATAACAAAAAATAATAAAAAATTCTAAATATCGTGACAAATCACATCATATAATATATTATATTTATATGTAGGTTAATTGGTATTAGAATTGGGGGTATGACAATGAAAAAATGTCCGAACTGCGGAGGAGAGAACAACGAGTTCAATTCGTTTTGTGAGTGGTGCGGCGGAAAAATTCCTGAAACTATGGAGATTAAGTCTGAATATTCCGATGGGGTTGACGATAACTTCGGTTCAAACGGCAATATAAATTCACGGATGAACACCAATTATAGTCCAAGTTATGATTCCATGAGGAGAACAACTAACTATAATACTGCAGAAAGCGACAATGCAGGTATTCTGTCGTTAGTATTCGGTATATTGTCACTTTTTTGCTGTGCTGTTGTTTTTGGACCTTTGGCTATAGTTAAAGGAAATGAATCCAACAGTACACTGGGAAAAGTAGGAAAAGTCTTGGGTATAGTTGGCTTGGGCTTGTGGGCACTGCTTCTTGTTGCAAGGGTTTTAAGACGTCTTGCTTGATAAAATATCTTTAAGGCTGCATTTATCCGAGAGAAAAACGGGGTAGTATTAAAAATGTCTGTAAACTCCAATACATATAAAGATTCGAAGATATATTATTATAATAACAGGAATGATTTAGTGCTTATTTTATTCCTGTTTTTTGTTGTTTTATGTTCCTTTATTTTGAATATAAGGGATGATTATACTTATCTTAAGCTTCCGGGCGTTGATTTCAATATTCCAAATACATGCTTTTTTAAAAGTATTACGGGTTACAATTGTCCCAGCTGCGGAATGACAAGAAGCTTTGTTTCAATAGGCCATTTTGATTTTAAGAGCGCCTTTCGGTATAATATGGCAGGTATCTTTGCATATGCATGGTGCGTCTTGGAAATAATATACCGGATTCTTCGGGTGTTGACAAAAAACAATTCAATTTTGCTAAAGCCCCTAAGATATCTTATAAACATTGTGATAGCAATAACAGTGGTTGCTGCTGTTGTCAATTGGGAGATATTAAGGCTAATATTTGTAAAAGCGTAGGGATGTTAAAGTATGGTAAGTTGTAAAATTAATTGCCCAAACATGATAAAAAAGAAGTGACTCAAATCAGAACCTCTGATAATGTTTTAAGTGACAAAACCAAAACATAT
>Ga0209720_1003495_pt1 | contig 10717 bp, 10 predicted proteins | sample AD_JPNMR3_MetaG_FD_184426 | JGI IMG/M metagenome (GOLD analysis project Ga0209720, IMG submission 184426) | Active sludge microbial communities of municipal wastewater-treating anaerobic digesters from Japan - AD_JPNMR3_MetaG (SPAdes) (version 2) | ecosystem: Engineered > Bioreactor > Anaerobic...
CGGGATGTTTTTCCTGGCCACCGGGACCGACCTGATCACGCTTTTCGTCGGCCTGGAGCTGATGGCCCTGTGCTTCTACATCATGGTCGGCTTTCTCCGGGGCGACAAGCGGTCGAACGAAGCGGCATTGAAGTATTTGCTGCTCGGCGCATTCTCGAGCGGGTTCCTCGTATACGGCTTCTCGGTGATGTACGGGCTGAGCGGCTCGACCAGGCTGCGTGAGGTCGCCATATCGCTGGCCACCCGCGGGCTGTGGGACCCGCTGGTGTTCCTGGCGCTGGCCACCACGGCTGTCGGCTTGTTGTTCAAGGTTTCGGCGGTCCCGTTCCATATGTGGGCGCCGGACGCGTATGAGGGCGCGCCGACGCCGATCACGGCCTACCTTTCGGTGGCATCGAAGGCCGCGTCGTTCGCCTTTCTTGTGCGCATCTTTCTCGGGCCGCTGGCGGCGTCGCGCGAGATCTGGGAGCCGCTGCTGAGCGCGGTCGCCCTCGCCACACTGACGGTGGGCAACCTCGCCGCGCTGAGCCAGACCAACGTGAAGCGCCTGCTGGCCTACAGTTCCATCTCGCACGCCGGCTTCATCCTGCTCGGCCTGATTGCCGGCAACGTGACCGGCATCACGGGCGTGGCCGTGTACATGCTGGTTTACACCTTCATGAACCTCGGCGCGTTCATCGTGCTGGTGGCGCTGCGCCGGAAGAACATCATCGGCGACGACATGGACGACATCTCCGGGCTGATGCGCAAGAGCCCGGCGCACGCGGTGCTGATGCTGATTTTCCTCTGTTCGCTGGCGGGCATTCCCCCGACGGCGGGCTTCCTGGGCAAGTATTACATCTTTCTTGCGCTGGTCGAGACCCAGCACTACGTGTTGGCGGTGGCGGCTGCGGTGTACACGGCGGTGGCGGTTTACTACTACTTCCGCATCGTGCGCAGCATGTTTGTCAGCGAAACGACCGATAAGCTGCCGGTTGCTTCGAGCTTCGGCCTGCGGCTGGCGCTTGGCGTCACCGGCGTGATGACGCTTCTGATCGGAATTTATCCCGAACCGTTTCTGCGGCTGGCGCAGAGTACGACTTCGCTGGTTCGGTGAGCTGGTAGGTTATGGAAAGTATTCTTAACAGCCCGCTGTTCATCCCGCTGATCCTCACGGTGGTGATCGTTTGTTGCGTTCCGTTGGTGGCCGGCTATCTCTCGCTGGTGGAACGCAAGATCCTGGCGGACTTTCAGGTGCGGCTTGGTCCTATGCGCGTGGGGCCGCACGGGCTGCTCCAGCCGATTGCCGACGCCCTGAAGCTGATCCTCAAGGAAGACATCATCCCGAACCAGTCCGACAAGGCCATTTTCTGGATGGCGCCCGCGGTCTCCACGTTCACCGCGCTGACGGCGTTCTCCGTGATTCCCTTTACCGAAACTCTGCACGTGGCGGACGTCAATGTGGGCCTGCTGGTGATCAGCGCGATGTCCTCGGTGGGAATTCTTGGGATCGTGCTCGGCGGCTGGTCGTCCAACAGCCACTACTCGCTGCTCGGGTCGCTGCGCAGCGGCGCGCAGCTTATCAGTTACGAAGTGGCGCTTGCCTTCGCGCTGCTGTCCGGCGTCATGATGGCCGGCACGCTCAGCATGACCGGCATCGTGAAGGCGCAGGCCGAGCGGCAAGTCTGGTTCGCCTTCGATAACTTCGGCCTGATGCTGGTGCCCTTCGTCATCTACATGATTGCCGCGATCGCGGAAACCAACCGCGCCCCGTTTGACTTGCCCGAGGCCGAATCCGAGCTGGTGGCGGGCTTCCATACCGAGTACAGCGGGCTGCGCTTCGCCCTCTTCTTCCTGGCCGAATACGCCAACATCCTGGTGATCGCCTCGGTGGCGGTGACGGTGTTCTGGGGCGGCTGGCTGCGGCCGTTCCCCAACGTTTCCTGGCTTGCCTGGCCACTGGAGGTTGCCTTCCCGCTGGCCGTGTTCGCGGGCTCCGGAATCTTGTGTATCCCGCTGATGCGGCGCCTCCCGAGCCAGCCGCAGCGCCTGTTCCTGCTGGCGGTTGCCGCGGCGCTCGTGCTCATCGGCCTGCTGTTCCTGATTCCTGCGGTGAACGCCGCGATAGTCGGGCTGTTCTGGTTCTTCTTCAAAGTTTCGCTGATCGTCTACGCGATGATCTGGTTCCGGGGCACCTGGCCGCGTTTCCGCTACGACCAGTTGATGAACGTCGGCTGGAAGCGCTTGATCCCCCTCGGGATGGCCGCGGTTATGGTCAACGCCGTGGTTGGCATGCTCAGGGGGTAAGAGTGGAAGACTTCGACCGCATCCGCCAGCGCCGCTCGGCGATGCGCAACCTGCTGTTCTGGATTCTGGCCGCCGTGGTGTTCGTCTACCTGTGGACCTCGGCCGGCCCGTTCACCTGAAAGCGCTGACCGCGCGGCCGTGTGCCGCGAACTTGGTGTTGCTGGCCGCTGCGCTGCGCGCAATTTAGAAACCGCTGCTGCCGGCCCCATCCTCGCACTGCGCAGCGGATAATGTTCGCGGCGCAGCCTATTAAGGTTTCTCAAGTGAACTTACTTCGGCGAAACCGCCCGGATTGTGACCGCGTCCAGCATTTTTGGTTGTTGTAGTTGTTTTTGTATTTCTGTTTACCGCCCCCGCGTGGGCGGAGTCCGGCCGCTTATTTCTTAATCAAGTCAAATTCGAACCCCGCAGTGAGGAGCGCCCCGTCGAAATCAAGCCGGGGACTTCCATTGACGAAAAGGGCGCCAATGAGGCGGCAAGCGCTCTTCGCCGGCAATTGATCGCCGAAGGCTACCGCGACGCGCAGGTGGACGCCGCTCTGGTTCCCGCCGGATTCCGCCGGGTGAATATGCGGGTGCACGTCAACCGCGGTCCGCTGTATCGTGTCGATGACGTAAAATTCATCGGCGATCCGAAACTTGACATCAAGAAACTCAAGCGCGCGTTCCGCAAAATTCCGTATTCAGACCCCGCGATTGAATCCGCGCTCGCCGAGACCCGCTCGCTTTATATCTCGCACGGCTACTTCGACGCCGAAGTAAACCTGGACCACGTCAAGCAAGACGGCGAAAAAATCACCCTCATAGTCAACGCGAACGCGGGAAAGCAGTACCGCATGCTGGGCGGCGGCGAGTTCTCCGCCCGCGATGTGTGCGCCTGCCTCTTCGAGTTTCAACGCGCCGCGGAAAAGGACGGCTCCATACATTTTCAGGCGCGGCTCGAGATCGACGGCTCGCCGGAAGACGGCACGGTGATAGTGCGGCCGATAGGGGTGCAAGGGCCGCCATTCAGCGTCGGCAGGATCGAGTTCCGCGGCAATCACGCCTACGGCGACCTCACGCTGCGGCGCGCGCTGAAGCTGGATGAAGGCGCTGTGTTCGACGGCGAGCTGTTCCGCAAGAGCGTGTCGCAACTGAACGATCTGAAGCTCTTCAGGCCGCTGACCGGCCAGGACATCGAGATTCGTCCCGATTTTGCCGCCCGCCGCGCCGACATCATTTTCAAAATGCAGGAGGGCCCGCGCGGCAAGTGGGCGCTCTCCGGGCCCGTGATCCCAATGGGGATCGCCGGAGGCTTTGCGGCCTCCGTCACATCGCGTCTGCCGGGATGGGGACGCGGGCTGCTCGAAGCATCGACGTACTATTTCACATTCAGCATGCTGGGGCTGCCGACCATGTCGAGCTTCCTCCCGTTCGGCAACAAGGCGACCCGCTGGCTGCCGATGGTCGCACTGGCGAGGCCGCCGCTGCCGGGACAGCGCTGGCTCTCGGGATTCGTCATTTCGCCTCAGTTGGGCGCACGCTACATGTTGATGAGCTATGGGATGTCGCAGACCAACCTGCTCATCAAGAGCCTGCTGGGCGTCGATGGGGTTGAAGTGCCGCCGCTGGCGGTTCCGGTGCAGTGGACATCGGCGCAACGGCCGGCCAAAGCCGGGACGCTGATCTGTAAGCCGCAGCAATCGAAGTGGACCAAGGTACGCAGGATCGCCGCCCTGGCGAACGACATGGCCTTCGGCTTCCAGGCCTTCTGATTCGCTACCCTGTTGGCGAGGAGGTGTGTTATGGATTTTGCCGAAATGATTCAGGCCATGCAGGAGAAGCTGACCTACAGCGGCAGCGTGAAAAACGTTTACGGTGAACCTGTCCAGAGCGGCGGCAAGACCGTCATCCCGGTCGCCAAGATCGGTTATGGTTTCGGCGGAGGCACCGGCGCGCACCCGGAGGAAGGCCGCAGCGGCACCGGAGCAGGCGGCGGAGTGGGGGCGAAGCCTGCGGGCGTCTTCGAGATTAGCGAGGCCGGCACGCGGTTCATTCCGGCAGACGCGGGCCGCCAGTTAGCCCTCGCGGCCGCCGCCGGGTTCATATTCGGCTTCCTATTCGCGAAATTCCGGGAGAGATAGCGGCGCCACCACAGGCGCGATTGCGATACATTGTCTGTTGGCATCCACGACTATCGAAAGGACTAGGAACGCTATGCGGAAGATTAGAACTGCCGTCATCGGCACTGGATTCATGGGCCGGGTACACACTGAGGCGATTCGCCGGCTGGGTAACGTTGAGATCGCCGCCGTTGCCGGCGAGACGGAGGAGCTGGCCAAGTCGTTCGGCGAGCAGATGGGAATCGAAAACGTTACCGGCGATTACCGGAAGGTTCTGGCAGACCCCTCGATCGAGGCCGTCCACGTCTGCACTCCGAACGCCACGCACTTTCCGATCTCGAAAGAGGCCATGCTCGCCGGCAAGCACGTGCTGTGCGAAAAGCCGCTCGCGGTCTCCTCGGAGGAAGCCCGGGAGCTGATGGAAATCGCCCGCGAGAAGAAGCTCGCCAACTGCCTGAACCACAACCTGCGCTATTACCCGATGGTGCAGCAAATGCGGCGGATGCGGGAGAACGGCGAGCTCGGCGAAATCCTGGTGGTGCAGGGCACTTATTCCCAGGACTGGCTGCTGTACGACACGGACTGGAACTGGCGCATTGTTGCTAAGGACAACGGGCCGTTGCGCGTGATGGGGGACATCGGCTCGCACTGGATGGACATGGTGCAGCACGTCACCGGGCTCCAGATCACGGCGCTCTGCGCGGACCTGCAAACGTTCCACAAGACCCGCAAGCGGCCGAAGCAGGCCGTGGAGACCTTCGCCGGAAAGACGCTGCGTCCGGAAGATTACGACGAAGTGCCCATCGATACGGAAGACTTCGGAGCGGTGCTCCTGCGCCTGGGCGACCGCGCGCGCGGCGCGTTCACCGCGAGCCAGGTGAACGTGGGCTGCAAGAACCGCTTGCAGATCGAAATCTACGGCACGAAGGCGGGCGTGATCTGGAACCAGGAGCGACCCGACGAGTTGTGGATCGGGCAGCGCAACAGCTCGAACCAGATCATCATCAAGGACCCGTCCCTGATGGCCGAGAAAGCGCGCAGCTTCGCCGACCTGCCGGGCGGCCACAGCGAGGGCTACGACGACGCGCACAAGCAGTGCTTCCGCCGCTTCTATGCCACCATCGCCGACCGGTCGGCGCCGGTGGAGTATCCTACCTTTGCCGATGGTTACCAGATGATGCGGGTGCTCGAAAAAGTACTTGAGAGCGCGCAAAAGGGCGCCTGGGTAAAAATCGATCCGGTAGCGGCCGAAGCAAAGGCATAACAACGGACAGGCTGGCAACAGCCGGCGGTATCGATTGGCGGGCCGGGCATCTGCCCGGCCCGACGCTTTTATAGCCCCCGCGCGGCAATTAAATCTTCTTTTGAATCCGGGATCTGGGGCAACCGGAGGCGAACAGCCTCCGTCCCACTTTCTGAGCAGTAATGAGCAGTTTGTTGTCCCTCCTACTCCTTGTCTCCCCGATCGCAATCCCGGATACAGGGGCGATCATTAGAAACTCCGTTGAGGCAAATGCCGCCGATTTTAAGGCGCAGTCTGCTTATTCCTACCTGGCGACGGAGAAGTCCGGCGGTTCGGTCTCGAAAACATACGAAGTTTTCATGATGCTCGGCTCGCCATACCGGCGGCTGGTGGCCATCGACGGGCGTCCCTTAACGGACGAAGAGCAGCGCCGCGAAACGCAAAAAATGGAGGAAGAACTGGCGGCGCGGAAGCGGGAATCGCCTCAGGAGCGGCAGAAGCGCGTATCGAAATATCTGAAGCAGAAGCAGCAGGAAGACCTGCTGCTGTCCGAAATGGCGCGCGCCTTCCAATTCCGCCTGCTCGGCACGCAAAAACTTCGCGGACACGACGTTTATGTCTTCGATGCCGAGCCCGATCCCAATTACAAGCCGGTTAACTCCAAGGCCAAGGTTCTCACCGGAATGCGAGGCAGGCTATGGATCGACGTCGACAGCTTTCGCTGGGTGAGAGCGGAAGCCCAGGTCGACCGGCCGGTCTATTTCGAGGGATTCCTGGCGCGGATAGACCCGGGCACGAAATTCGTTCTCGAGAAAGAGCCGGTGGAAGAGGACGTCTGGCTGCCGACGCTCTTTGAGATGCAGGTGAACGCGAAGATTCTGGGATTGATTTCCCACAACCTCTCGGAGCAGCAAAGCTACGGGCGGTATCGCCGCACGGGTGACATGGCGACCGGCAACTGACCCCACCACGGCTGGATGCCCGGCCGGACGTCCCGCTTGTTGTATGCTAAAGTCCGGAGTGTTGAGTACACGATGGTCACCGCGTCGCAACTCCGCGCCGGCATGGCCGTACGCTTCGAAGGCCAGCTATACAAGGTGCTAGCCGCCGAATATCACTCCGGGCAGGGCAAAATGGGCGGCGTCACACATGCTCGCCTGAAAAACCTCTCAACCGGAGCGCTTTGGGAGCACAGTTTCCGCGCCGACCTCAAGCTGGAAGACATCGAGGTAACCCGACGGCCGATGGACTATCTTTACGAGGACGGCGACCTGTGCTACTTCATGGACCCGGAAAACTACGAACAGATCGCCATACCGCGGCAGGTCATCGGTCCTCAGGCCGTCCTGCTGCAGCCGGAAATGCGGGTCGGGGTGGAGATAATTGAGGACCGCCCCGTGTCGGTCGCCTTCCCCGACGTGCTGGAAGTGCGCATTGCCGAAACCGCGCCGCCCATCCATCAGCAGGTAGACAATGTGTGGAAACCGGCGCGGCTGGAAAACGATCTGGAGATCATGGTTCCGCCGTTCATCAAGAACGGCGACGTCATCCGGCTGGATGTAGCCAATCTGAAATACATGGATAGGGCCAAGGGCCCCGCCAAGACCTGACATGACACCGTCGCAACCGCAGATTCAACTTGTGAAGGCTCCCGAATACCGCGAGAACTACGCCAACAGCGTGCAAGTGCGCGCGAATTTGTGGGACTTCTTTCTCTCCTTCGGAGTCATCAGCCAGAGCGGCCCCGACGCGCTTTCGATACAGAATTTCCAGGGCATCTATTTGAGCCCGCAGCAGGCCAAAGCTCTGTTCAACATTCTTCAGCAGAACATTCAACAGTACGAAGCCGCATTTGGTGAGATCCGTCTGGAGCCGCAGAACCAGGCCGGCATTGTTCAGTAGAAGTCCGTGGAGCCGAGCCGCAGGTATCACCGCGTCCGGATCGACACCTACCTTTTCTTCCTGGCGGTTTTCGCGCTGGTGGTGTTCCTCACCCACGCGCCTTGGCTTGATTTGCCGTATCACTGGGATGAACTAGGGCAGTTCGTTCCCGCCGCCCTTGACTTGTTCCATCGCGGGCTCTGGGTGCCGCGTTCGACCGTGCCGAACGTGCATCCGCCGGGGCTGATGGCCTGGCTGGCCGGCGTGTGGTCGGTATTCGGATACTCCATCATTGCCACGAGGCTCGCGATGCTGGCGCTCGCCTCGGTATCCGTGCTGCTCACTTTCCTGCTAGGCATCCGGCTCTGCAGGAATGTGCCCGGCGCGCCCGCGCTCTACGCGGTGCTCCTGCTGTTGATTTCGCCGCTGTTCTACACCCAGGCGATGCTTGCGCAGCTTGACTTGCCGGCAATGCTGTTCACGCTCTGGGCGCTGCTGCTGTTTCTGGATGACCGGCATCGCGCCGCCGCGCTGGTCTGTGTGCCGCTCGTGTTGATGAAGGAAACCGGCCTGGTTGTGCCCGCGGTGTTGGCCGCCTGGCTGTTCTTCGAGGGAAAGCGCCGGGAGGCCGCCTGGTTCTGTCTGCCTGCGGCGGCCCTGGCAGGGTGGCTGGCCGTGCTCTGGAAGCAAACCGGCAGCCCGTTCGGCAACACCGAATTCGCGGAGTACAATCTTCTCTATCCGCTGCACCCCGTCCGGCTGCTGCTCGCGCTGCTGCGGCGCGTTCAATATCTGGTGCTGGAAAACGGGCACTGGATCGGATGGTTGGGTGTTGCGGCCGCCTGGCGATCGCGCATCTTCATGAACCGGGCGTGGCGCGTCACGGCGACGGTGGCCGCGGCGCACGTGCTGGCGGTTACAGTAAGCGGCGGCGCAACGCTCGAGCGGTATCTCATGCCTGTGCTGCCGCTCCTTTATATCGCGATGGCGGCGGGCCTGTCCTCGGTCTCGTCTCAATGGGCGCGCTGGGGACAGGCGGCCCTGGCCGGCGCACTGCTGTTTTCGCTCTTCTGGAATCCTCCTTTCCCCTACCCGTATGAGAACAACCTGGCGGTGACCGACTTCGTGCGCTTGCAACAGTCGGCTGCCGCCTATATCGAGGAGAACTACCCGGACAAGGTCGTGGTCACGGCGTGGCCCTTGGCCGGCGCGCTGCGGCGGCCCGATCTGGGCTACGTCTCGCGGCCCATGCGCGTCAAAGAGATCGGCGGCTTCGGCGCGGGTTCACTCGCCGCTCTGGAGCCCGATTCCGTGCAACTACTGGTTGTTTATTCCAGAGAATGGGAACCCGAGCTCGATCTGCGCCGCATCCCCTTTCTGCAAGAGGTGGCGCGGCGTTTCTACGGCTACGAACCGAAGGTTCCACCGCACGAAATCGAGCGCCGCTTCAACCTCAGAGAAACGGCACGCTGGAGCCGGCGAGGGCAGTGGATCGCCGTCCTCGCGCGTTAACGGCGAACATCCGGGATAGCTCCTGGAAAATTTGGGAACAGCGAAGGAACATTTGCCGGACTCGCTCGTCTGAACAACTGGAACCAACCGGGTTCCAGTTGATGAGGGGAAATTTCGAGCCGCCGGTTTACCTCCCGAAAGCCAGGCTTTTGCCGGCGGCGGCCATTCTGCGGACCGGCTTCCCACCATCCGGCCACCCGGGAGCCGTTTGCTAGACTGTCATAAGTCGATGAAACGGCTCCTTATTTTAGGTTTCCTCCTCCCCTTGATCCCCGCCCGGGCCGATACCATCCTGGTGTTGCCCTTCTTCAACGAATCTTCCACCCCGAATGCCTCGAACCTGGATTGGATCGGCGAAAGCATCGCCCACACGATCTCGCAAGGGTTGGTTTCCCGAGGGCTGCTGGTGCTGGAGCGCGAGGACCGCGCGGAAGTATACCGCCGCCTGTCGATACGGCCGAACGCGCACCTCACGAACGCCTCCGTGATCAAGGTGGGCGAGGCTCTGGACGCTTCCCGCGTGGTCTACGGCAACTTTGAAGTCACGCCTGCTCCTGGCGGCGGCGACGCTTCGCGCGGGCGCATTCGGATCAGGGCCTTCACGCTCGATATGGCCCGCATGCGAAAAGGGCCGGAGTTCCTGGAATCCGGGCCGCTGGAGGAACTGGCCCAACTGCAATCGCACCTGGCGTGGCGGGTTCTGAGTTCGCTGGCGCCCGAGCTGGCGCCTTCGGCCGAGCAGTTTCTGGCCGAACATCCGCCCGTCCGCCTGGACGCCATGGAAAACTACACGCGGGGGCTGCTGTCTACCAACCCCGAGCAGAAGCACCGTTTCTTCACGCAGGCGCACCGGTTGGACGAGCGTTCGTCGGAACCGGCCTTCGAGCTTGGCCGCCTCTATTGGTCCAAGAAGGAGTACAGGCTCGCGGCCGGCTGGCTCGCGCGGGTGAAGCCCAACTCGCCCCGCTATTCCGAGGCCACGTTCCTGATCGGGCTCTGCCGCTACTTCACGGGCGATTACCGCGGAGCGCAAGCGGCGTTTGAGATCGTGGCGGAACGCGTTCCGCTGAACGAGGTGTTCAACAATCTGGGGGCGGCGCTGTCGCGGCAGAACCGGCCCGAGGCCTTGGAGGCATTCCGCAAGGCGCTTGAAGGCGACCCCGGGAATCCGGACTTCCACTTCAACGTCGGCTATGTGCTCTGGAAGCAGGGACAATTCGACGCCGCGGCAGACAGTTTTCGCGCCGCGCTCGACCGGAATCCGGAGGACACCGAGGCCACAACCTTCCTTGGCCGCTGCCTGGCCAAGACCGGACCCCGCCAGAACTTCAGGCCGAGCGAGGGCGCCGAGCGGGTCAAACTGAACTTCGAGGAGGGCGCCTACCGGCAGTTGAAAGCGGCGCTCGAAGGCCGCAAGCGCAATTAACCCCGATTCGCCTCTTGTTCGCTAATTCCCTTTTCAGGGCTTTCTCCGCCCGCTGTAATCCTGTACTATGTTCAGGAGGTTCCTCTGCCTATGAAGAGACGCGATTTGCTGAAGTCAGCGACTGCGGGGTTGACCATTTTAAGAAGCGGAACTTTGCGCGGCCAGGGAGCACCCAGCAATAAACTGAATATCGCTCTCATCGGAGTGTGGGGCCGCGGGACGGCGCACTACGCTTCCATTCTGAATGAGAACGTTGTCGCCATCTGCG
>Ga0209720_1003506_pt1 | contig 10702 bp, 9 predicted proteins | sample AD_JPNMR3_MetaG_FD_184426 | JGI IMG/M metagenome (GOLD analysis project Ga0209720, IMG submission 184426) | Active sludge microbial communities of municipal wastewater-treating anaerobic digesters from Japan - AD_JPNMR3_MetaG (SPAdes) (version 2) | ecosystem: Engineered > Bioreactor > Anaerobic >...
TACATCATCCATTATTGTGCAACAATTCAATATCTGTCCATATGGCTCGCTATGAAAATAATGAAATTCTATGATTGAGTGAGAAAACGAGAGAAAAATGAAGAAATATTAGGGAGGTAATAAAATGAGTGAAAGAGAAATTTTCGAGCAGATTAATGATGTATTGAAAGAAAACGGCTACGATACTAGGATAAACGGACTTATGGACCTGACACATTTTTTGAATGATAAAAAGGATTCGGACAGTATGGTATATGACAGAGTCAGGGAATTGTACGATCAATTTATAATGGGCATTGGTATGTGGTAATTATAATACTAATGATGAATATATGCAAAAACGGCTTCAAAACTAAGTGAAGCCGTTTTTGATTAAAGAAGATATAATCGGTCGCTGTTTATTGTTGCGTATTATAAAAACTGGGATTTTACCTGTGAAATATCGCTCTGGTCTGCCATTTCAGCTGCATGATAATATCCCTTTTGCTCTGCCAGTTTGTAGAGGTCGTACTGAAAAGTTTCGCAGCTGTTTCTTATTTGCTGTAAAGTCTGTCTCAACTGCGGATTGGAAGATTGTGAAATAAAGTTTGCATAACCTGTAAGGCTGCTGTTTATCTGTGACAAGACGTCATTCACCATTTCTTTGTCCTGCATTGTTATTTACCTCCTTTAGTTTAAGAATGACATTAATTGCTGTTTGGTGTTTCTTGCATCCTGAGCGGATTTTTGGAACATTTGTTTTACCTGCGGGTCTGTAGCCTGCTGTGCATAAGCTTCCAATTTTTTTGCCGAAGTTTCATGAGAATAAATAAGGTGTCTTAAATTCTGAAGCTCCAATTGGTTAATTTGAGACATATAAAACACTCCTCTCATTTGTATTTCACTATTAGTTTCTTTTAAATCAAATAAAATATTCAAAAAAATTTATCAATATAAGCCGGTTTTATTTGCTCCATTATAGGTGCCATAGTATTTATTACATACTATAAGAAGTTTTATAAAGGGCAAATTAAATATTGAAGTTTTTTTTAAGTTGGCAGGCAAAGGAGATGAAAAGGGATGGATAATAATAGAATATCAACCTTTAAAGTTGCAGCAACATATATAGGAACTGTGGTGGGAGCGGGATTTGCATCCGGGCAGGAAATGCTTCAATTTTTTGCGGTTTTCGGTTTAAAAGGGCTTTGGGGATTGCTTGTTGTTACAGCTTTGTTTATGGTATTCGGCTATATTATCATGGGAATAGGAAGAAGTCTTGGGGCAGAATCTCACCTTCAGATAATCAAGCATTCCGGCGGAAGGTTTTTAGGCACTTTAACAGACTGGCTGATTACTTTTTTCCTGTTTGGTGCTCTTACTGCAATGATTGCAGGATCAGGTGCCTTGGTAAAACAACAGTTTGGTATTAATCCCCTTTGGGGGAATATATTTATGGCTGCTTTTACAGCATTGACCGTACTTACGGGAATCAAAGGGGTAATAAACTCCATCAGCGCAGTGGTTCCCTTTTTGATTACTTCAGCGGTGGGTATCAGCCTGGCATCAATTATCCTTGTAACGCCTCAGTCAAGGAGTTATGAACTTGTTGCAGCAACGGTGCCAACGTCAGCAAACGGACTGATTAGCAACTGGCTTTGGGCTGCCATTCTCTATGTTTCGTACAACATGGTGCTGGCCATTTCGGTATTGGGTCCTTTAGGAGTGCAGGCAAAGAATGAGAGTGCTCTTAGAAATGGGGCAATACTTGGAGGAATTGGGCTTGGAGGCTCGGCAATAGCCATTTATTTTGCCATGGAACGAAACATTGAAATCGTCCGGAATATGGAGATTCCTATGATTTATCTTGCCGGAAGCCTGTCCTATGTATTGCAAATTATATATGCGTTAGTGCTTATCGGAGAAATATATACCACAGCTGTTGGAAGCTTATATGGATTTTCTGCGAGGATTACAGACATAAATGAAAATAAAGCGAAGTTTTATATAATCGGAGCAACCCTTTTGGCATTGGCAGCAAGTCAGCTGGGGTTTTCCAATATGGTAAAATATCTTTATCCTATTGTAGGATATGGAGGAGTTGTACTTCTTGTAAGCCTTGCTGTTGCGAGCTTTAAGCCAAAAAAGAAAGTATTGAATGCTAAAAAGTAAAATCGGCTCATTTATGGTTGATTTTTTTTTCTCATAATATATAATTATTATACTATTGCAATTATACGGTGAGTATTTATGGAGAAACACACAGGTCTTAAATTCTTTGAGCACATTCCGGCAGTGCCTGATAACGGAATGATTCTTACAAGACTGGGCTATAGGAAAACCACAACGATATTGGATGACAATTATAAAAAAAAACTTGCGGAAAATATAAACAAGGGCTTGATGCTGTGCAACACAAAGGGAGTATTCGGAACATTTAAGATAACAAAAAGGGATGAAGAATTCGTTGAACTTGAAAATGGTGTGATTTTAAAGAGCAAAAGCCTGTCAAAACTTCTTTCTGGCAGTATGGATGTTGTCTTGATGGCAGCTACGGTGGGAAAGGAAATTGTGGACAGGATAGTGGATGAGATAAATAAAGATGGTGCTTTTGCTGTAATTCTAGATGCTGTGGCTTCTGAAACGGCAGATGCCGCTCTTGACTGGATGGTTGATTTCATTAACAGAATGATAAGGAGAGAAGGAAAGAAGCTTACCAAAATGAGATACAGTCCCGGTTATGGAGACCTTCCTTTGTCGAATCAGAAATTGATTTTTGATACGTTGAATTTAGAAAGACTTGGAATCAGTATCACGGAAAGATTTATGCTGGTGCCCGAAAAATCGGTCATTGCTATAGCAGGTGTGGAAGGGGTTGGTTGGAATGAATAAAAAAGATTTTTTGGATTATTTAAATAAAAACATACTGGTTCTTGACGGTGCCACAGGTACCGAGCTTCAAAAGAGAGGAATGCCCAGCGGGGTATGCCCGGAGATGTGGGTAATTGAAAATCCGGATGTGATTTTGGATATTCAAAAAGATTACATAAACGCAGGGTCAAATGCTGTCTATACCTGTACCTTTGGAGGCAACAGAATAAAACTCTCCGAATTTGGATTGGGTGACAAGGTGGTTGAAATAAACAGAAAACTGGCACAGCTTTCAAAAAAGGCTGTTGGTGAAAATGGCTTTGTTGCCGGGGACCTTGCGCCTACCGGAAAATTCGTAAAACCTTTTGGAGACATGCCCTTTGAAGAAGCAGTGGATATTTACAAGGAACAAGTAAAAGGCCTTTTGGAAGGCGGTGTGGACTTTTTTGTAATAGAAACCATGATGGACATACAGGAAGCAAGGGCTGCTTTGCTTGCCGTAAAGGAAAGCTGTGACCTTCCTGTGTGCGTGAGCATGACCTTTGACGAAAGCGGAAGGACCCTTACAGGAACCGATCCTGTGTCGGCTCTAATCATTTTGCAAAGCTTTGGTGCGGATGCCGTTGGATGTAATTGCTCCACAGGACCTCAAGATATGATAAAAATAATCAGGGCCATGAAACCCTATGCAAAAGTGCCTCTGCTTGCCAAGCCAAACGCAGGTCTTCCAAGACTGATTGACGGTAAAACCCGGTTTGACATGGGAGCAGAAGAGTTTGGAAGCTACATCGGGGAATTCATAGAAGCGGGGGTAAATCTTTTAGGTGGCTGCTGCGGTACATCTCCGCTTTACATTGGAGAGATTCGAAAAAATATGGAGGGGTTAAGTCCTATACCTCCACAGCCTAAAGAGATTTGTGCCTTGGCCTCCGCAAGAAGGACGGTTTTTGTTGATGCCAACGAACCTGTGGTAGTGGTGGGAGAGAGAATTAATCCAACGGGAAAAAAGAAACTGCAGGAGGAATTGAGGCAGGGCATGACATCTTTGGTAAGGCAATTTGCCATAGAGCAGGTGGAAAAAGGAGCCAACATACTGGATGTTAATGTGGGTATGCCCGGAATAGATGAAAAAGAGACAATGATAAAGGTGGTGGAGCTTTTGTCCTCCATCTCCGACGCTCCTCTCTGCCTGGATTCTTCTTCACCTGAGGTTCTGGAGGCAGCTCTTAGGATTTATCCCGGCCGTGCCCTTATAAACTCTATCTCGGCAGAAAAGGCCAAAATTGAGAAGCTTCTTCCGATTGCGGCAAAATACGGTGCGGCATTTATAATCCTGCCTTTGAGTGATGCCGGAGTGCCTAAAAGTGCCGAGGAAAGGTGCCGTATAGTGGAAGAAGTCTTTAATCAAGCGTCAAAGTTGGGATATATGAAAAAGGATGTCATAGTGGACGGACTTGTTATGACTGTATCGGCCGATCAAGAGGCGGCTCTTGAGACATTAAAAGTTATAAAATGGTGTACCGACAGTTTTGGTTGCGGAACAATAGTGGGCCTTTCAAATGTATCTTTCGGAATGCCCGAAAGAGCATGGATCAACTCGGCTTTTCTTGCCATGGCAATCGGATACGGACTTACCATGGCCATATTAAACCCGTCCAGTGATACGCTTATGAGCATAAAAATGGCTTCGGATGTATTGAAGGCCAAAGATAAGAACAGCAAGAGATATATTGAGCATTTTGCTGCTTTAAAGAGTGGCATGCCGGAGGTTTCGGAGAAAAAAGATACGGCAAGCTCTGTTGAAAAAGTGTATGATGCCGTGGTAAAGGGTGACAGGGAGAATATTCGAAAGTATATCGATAATGCATTAAATGACGGGACAGAGCCTTCGGTAATAGTGGATAAATATCTTATCCCTGCCATAACCCATGTAGGCGACCTTTACGACAGAAAAGAATATTTTCTGCCCCAGCTTATTCAAAGTGCGGAGACAATGAAAGAAGCCTTTGGAATTTTAGAGCCTCTTCTAAAGAAGGAATCGGAAGACAAAAAAGGCAGCAAGGTGGGAGTAGTACTTGCCACCGTAAAGGGAGACATACACGACATAGGGAAGAATATAGTGGGATTGATGCTTAGAAACTACGGTTTTGAAGTATATGACCTCGGAAAGGACGTAAGCGCCGAAGAAATAGTAAAAAAGGTGAAGGAGACAAAGGCACCGATAATCGGTCTTTCAGCTCTTATGACCACAACGATGCTTGAAATGAGGGAAGTTGTGAACCTTGTTAGAAAAGAAGGACTTGACACCAAGATAATGATTGGCGGAGCGGTAGTAAATGCCGATTATGCAAAAGAAATCGGCGCGGACGGATATTCGGAGGATGCTTATGCTGCAGTAAAGCTTGCATCCAGGCTTGCAGGGATTTAAGAATATCAGTTCTTTATAAAATAATTAAAAATAATAGTCCGGAAATTCAAAAATGATATTGACACTATATATAGTGCATGGTATAATTAACCATAACAACATATTGAAAACGGTATAGGTGCCGGGGCTATTGTTTAGCTCAGGTTAAAAGGGAAGCAGGTGAGAATCCTGCACGGTCCCGCCGCTGTAATGAGGAGACGCTTCAATTTTATGCCACTGAATGATAATTTGGGAAGGCTTGAAACGTCGATGATTCTAAGTCAGAAAACCTGCCTATAAGTTCAAAACACCATTGCTCTACGGAGGATAGGGAGGTGTGGATACCTTGGGTTTTTCTCAGACAACCTTAAGCTTTTCAATTTAGAGGTTGTTTCAGTCCTCATGTCCATATAAATAGATCACATTTTTTCTAGAAACTATGTTTTTTCATTTTTTCAGGGAGTATCAATTTGTTCTGCATACAGAGCATTTCTGTTTCTGTGAAAAAAATCAGATGGGAGATGTCATAATGGTTACGAAAATTTCAAAAAGGGATGGAAGAGTTGAGAAGTACCAGCCGGAAAAAATAACTTGGGCGATTTTTAAAGCTGCCACTGCGTGCGGAGGAAGCGATTTTGGCCGTGCTGAAGAGCTTTGCCGCCAGGTAAATGAAATACTTAACAAAAAGTTTGAAAACAGGATACCCGGTGTGGAGGATATCCAAGACATCGTAGAAAAGGTATTGATTGAAAACGGTCATGCCAAAACTGCAAAGGCTTATATATTGTACCGTGAGAAGAGAAAAAGTGCCAGGGATTTAAATGCCTTGGTGGGGGCCACTATTAATATGTTTTCCGACTACCTTGGAGACAAGGATTGGCATATTCAGGAGAATGCCAACACTCAAAAAAGTGTAAACGGCCTTAACAATTATGTGAGAGAGACTTTTACAAAAAAATACTGGCTCCATGAAATTTATCCTGCCGAAGTAAGGGAGGCCCATGAGAACGGAGACTGCCATATACACGACCTTGGCTTTTTCGGCCCATATTGTGCAGGATGGGATTTGCGCCAGCTCCTTTTAGACGGATTCGGCGGTGTTAACGGCAAGGTGGAAAGCAAGCCTGCAAAGCACTTAAGATCATTTTTGGGGCAAATTGTAAATTCCACTTTTACAACCCAGGGAGAAACTGCCGGGGCTCAGGCTTGGTCCAGTTTTGATACATATTGCGCACCGTTCATACGTTATGACAATATGACGTATGAACAGGTAAAACAGTGCCTTCAGGAGTTTGTTTTCAACATAAACGTACCCACAAGAGTAGGATTTCAATGTCCTTTCTCAAACCTTACATTTGATATAAAAGTTCCAAACACTTTAAAAGATGAGCCGGTTATCATCGGCGGAAAATATATGGATGCAACCTATAAAGAGTTCCAGAAAGAGATGGATATGTTTAATATGGCCTTTTGTGATGTAATGTTAGAAGGCGATGCCAAGGGAAGAGTGTTTACTTTCCCTATACCAACCATTAATATCACAAGGGATTTTGACTGGGATAGTCTTGTAGTTGATAAATTTATGGAAATAACCTGCAAATACGGCATACCCTATTTTGCAAACTATGTAAACTCTGACCTGTCACCGGAGGATGCTGTCTCTATGTGTTGCAGGCTGAGAATTGACACTACTGAATTGAGAAAAAGAGGAGGAGGGCTTTTTGGAAGCAACCCTCTCACCGGGTCTATCGGAGTTTTTACAATCAACCTTCCGAGAATCGGTTATCTTTCCAAATCCGAAAGCGAATTTAAAGCAAGGCTTTGGAAAATAGCCAATATAGGCAAAACTTCTCTGGAAATCAAGAGAAAAATAATTGAGCAGCAGACGGAAAAAGGACTCTATCCTTATTCCGCCCACTACCTTAGAAACGTTAAGCAAAGGACGGGGCAATACTGGTTCAATCACTTCAATACCATTGGAATCGTGGGAATGAATGAAGCACTCATAAACTTTATGGGAAAAGATCTAACTACTCAGGAAGGGCAGAAATTTGCTATTGAAATAATGCATTATTTGAGGGATGTTTTATTGGAATTCCAAAACGAAACCGGACATTTTTACAATCTGGAAGCTACTCCTGCAGAAGGAACATCCTACAGGCTTGCCAAAATTGACAAGGAAAGATATCCTGACATAATTACGGCAGGACATGATATCCCGTATTACACCAACTCAACCCAGCTTCCTGTAGAATACACGGATGATATTTTTGAAACCTTGGACCTTCAGGATGAACTCCAGTCCCTTTATACCGGAGGTACGGTTCAGCACCTTTATCTGGGCGAAAGCATAGAGGATATAAATGTATGCAAAAACCTTATAAGAAAGGTGTTTACGAATTATAAAATGCCCTATATCTCAATTACTCCTACTTTCAGTATCTGCAAAGACCATGGATACATAAAGGGTGAGCATTTCTGCTGTCCCGAGTGCGGCAGCGATACAGAGGTGTGGTCAAGGGTAACGGGGTATTTGAGACCGGTGGCAAACTATAATATTGGTAAAAAGGAAGAGTATTTTAGCAGGAAAAAATTTAGACTGGCGGAGAAGGTGTCATGAGAATTGCAGGTATACATAACAACTCCTTTGTGGATTTCCCGGGAAAACTGGCAGCTATTGTTTTTACTCCGGGTTGCAATATGAATTGCTTTTATTGCCACAACAGGACGCTGATTTCCGGAAACAGCGAGGAGTTAATTGATAGTGATGAGGTTTTTAAGTTGCTCACAAAAAGAAAGGGATTTATAGAAGGTGTGGTTGTAAGCGGAGGGGAGCCTACACTCCAGGAAGACTTGGAAGACTTTATGGAAAAGGTCAAATCCTTGGGATATGCGGTAAAGCTGGATACCAACGGAACCAATCCCCAAGCAATTGAAAACCTTATCCGAAAAAGACTGGTGGATTATATTGCAATGGATGTAAAAGCTCCTTTTGGCAAGTACAATGAAGTTTGCTGCGCTAAGGTGGATATTGAAAGAATTAAGAAAAGCATTGAGATTATAAAAAGCAGCAAAATAGACTATGAGTTTCGTACCACTGTCGCTCCCGGGCTTGATATGGATGATATTTTGGAAATAGCAAATGATATTGCCGGGGCAAGATTGTATGTGCTGCAAAAATACCGGGATATAAGCGGAAAGGGGATAAAGGGCTCCCACAATCCTCAATTTCTGCTGGATGCGGCAGCAAGAATAAAGGGAATAGTCCGCAAAGTGGAAACAAGAGGGGTGGCATTTTGCGCATAATGTTATCAAAAAAAAGCGATGGACCAAATATCCATCGCTTTTTTCACAATACTGTTTATATCAATTTTTGAACTCTTTGCCTTACTTTCTCTTCACCCATAATCTGCTGTATCTCCCAAAGGTCCGGGGAACTGCTGCGGCCTACTATGGCAATTCTTATAACGGTACTTACATCACCCACATGTCCTTTGTACATATCGGGATTCTTCTTGAAGTCCTTCGGTTTTGCCGCATAACCGTTCTCTGTCGCAATTACCTTGATTTTTTCAAACCACTGGGTTTGGTCATCATTGTGATTGTATGTTTCAAGGTATGCCTTAAGTATTTTTTTGGCTTCCTCTTCGTTTATGTTTTTGGGATACTGATCGGCTATTGTAAAATATTCATCAAAGAAATAGCTGATAAACTCAAATATCTGTTCGCAATAAATTAAATCTTTTCGCGGTTTGTCAAGGTTTCTTCCAACCGACAGCAGCTTTATTACCGAATCTTTATATTCTACCAAGAGGTTTACGATTTCTTTTTTATACTCCTTAGCCCATTTAAGCAGAAAATCATAAATTTCTTCTGCCGGAATTTTAGCCAGAACATTTTTACTTATATCATTGAGTTTGTCCAAGTCAAACAAAGCACCGGAATTACTCATTTTATCAAGAGAAAAAGGGAAATCCTCTATATTGCTGTCCGGATTTTGAATTCTCCACTCTTCAAAATTGGAGTTTAATATTGTCATAAGATATTCCCTTACCGCTGCGGGATGATATCCCAATTGCATGTAGTACTCCAACCCCAATTCCGGATCCTTTCTTTTTGAAAGCTTTCTTTTTACTCCATTGTCTATTTTCATCAAATGAGCTGTATGGCAGTATACCGGCAAATCCCAACCCAATGTTGTAAACAATTCATAATGAATCGGCAGGGTTGAAAGCCATTCTTCTCCTCTTACCACATGGGTAACTCTCATCAAATGGTCATCAACCACATGGGCAAAATGGTAAGTCGGTATGCCGTTAGCCTTCAAAAGCACTATGTCCTGGAAGTTAGCCTGCATGGAAAGGCGGCCTCTTATAGCATCGTCAATTTCAAAAGTATCTTCCGGAGTACCCATGGATTTAAAACGAATTACGAAACTTTCGTTGTTTTCCAGATGCTTTTGAACCTCTTCCAGGGTCAAATCCCTGTGCACAGCCCATTTGCCGTAATATCCTGTATTTACGTTTTCTGCTAACTGCTGCTTTCTTATTTCCTCCAGTTCTTCTTCGGAGCAGAAGCATGGATAAGCCCTGCCCATTTCAATCAAGTGCTTGGCCACAGTTTGATAAATTTCAGCTCTGTTGCTCTGAAAATACGGACCGTAATTGCCTGTTTCTCCGTTGATGCCTGCTCCTTCATCAAACTTGAGATCAAAGAATGCCAGAGAGGATATGATGGTTTCCACTGCACCCTCAACTTTTCTCTTGTCATCGGTGTCCTCTATGCGAAGAATAAACACACCGTTGCTCTGATGGGCTAAACGTTCATCCACAAAGGCTCCGTACAGATTGCCAAGATGAATAAAGCCTGTCGGACTCGGCGCCAACCGGGTAACTTTTGCTCCGGCGCTTAAGTTTCTTTTCGGAAATACAGTATCCTCATAATAGGATACCGGCTTTGTTATGTTCGGAAAAAGCATATCCGCCAACTTCTTATAATCCATATTTCACCTCATTATAAATTTTTATAGTTATTGCTTGTTTATGGTTAAAATTAAAGACGGTTTTTGTTATTATAAACAAAAAACCGTCATTTCATCACTTTGGTGACCCATAGGGGAATCGAACCCCTGTTTCCACCTTGAGAGGGTGGCGTCTTAGCCGCTTGACCAATGGGCCATATTGCAATGAATATATTATACACTCAATGAAGTGTTTTTTCAATATAAATTTAAAAATTTTACGATGAAACGGGAAAGGGGAATAATGGTTTTAGAAAAAAAGGAATTTAAAAAGTCATAATATTTAATATAAAAAAATACGGGAGTTTGACAGTTAGTTGCTAAAAATTAAAAAGTAAAACGTCTGAAACCCATTGAAAAATGGGGTTTTTTTATGAAAAAATTAGTCAAATTTTTTGAAGAAAAATGTTGTATGGTGTTGTATTTTA
>Ga0209720_1003517_pt1 | contig 10679 bp, 16 predicted proteins | sample AD_JPNMR3_MetaG_FD_184426 | JGI IMG/M metagenome (GOLD analysis project Ga0209720, IMG submission 184426) | Active sludge microbial communities of municipal wastewater-treating anaerobic digesters from Japan - AD_JPNMR3_MetaG (SPAdes) (version 2) | ecosystem: Engineered > Bioreactor > Anaerobic...
GCCGTCACTCTGCTATCTAATTGCTTGATAATATTCGCAAAATATATCGTCTATTGCCTCGGCCGTATTTCGGCAAATGCTCCATTGAGCCTCTTCGCCGCCCCACCAAAGCTTAACGGCCATGTCGCAGGTATCCACTTCAATATGCGGGCCGCCCGTTGTTATTGTTACTGCAACGCCTCTATATTCACCGTTGCCGCTGATATAATAGGTAATATCGAGGGCATCCTCAAAGTAGCTGTACAAGTCCGTTGCTTCTCCGTTGTCAAGTTTTTCGCGGATTGCTTCGAGTTCTTCTTTAATTTCTTCGAGTTCTTCCCGTTCTGCTTCTGTTAACGGGCCGTTTTCATCGTTTTCATACTCGATTATTTCGAGTTCTAACTCTTCAGCTCGTTCTTCCAGTTCGTCTCTGCTCTGCGGATTTGCGGCTAGTTCGTTAAGTTCTTCGGCAATTTCTTTTACTCTTTTTAAGCATTCTTCTTCAAAAAATTTCTTATTCATGGTATAACCTCCTTATTTTTTCGTGGCTGCCGAAACTAAGACTATGATCGGTAGTGCCAACAAGAGTAACAATATCCAAATTGTATTCATTCTTCATTCCTCCCTCTCTATTTTCACCAACCTGTTACTACTTGCACGATTTCATCGAATGTGAAGACTAGGTACTGTTCCCCGTTATCCTCCCCATTGGTCAAGTGGTACAAGCTTTCTTCCACTTCGTCGAGAGTTACGAAGTAGTCAGTGTTCGGGAAAGTGATCCCCTCGATCCCCCCACCCAAGTCTTCGAGTGTGCAGGATATACCTTTCGCTCGCAGCTCTTCCATCAGTTCTTTCAGCATGTTGTTACCTCCTTCACCGCTCGTGCGGTTCTTTGTTTGACTTCATTATATCACGGTTTACAGTAAAGCGCAAGCCTTTTCTGTACTTTTTATTGTTGAATTTGTGTAATTACCCCTACCCCTCCCACTCTAGACTCAGCCGAAGGGGTCTCGTCACCCCTCCGAGCAATCTCCAAAACAAAAAGGGTACATTTACTCGATACCCTTTTTATGTAATGCTATATTCTTCTGAAAAAAAAGCAACCCCGCCCTGGTACGCATTAATTAGAGAACTAATTAAGAGGCGCGGCGAGGTCTAACTCATATCTTATTATGTGTTCGGATTGGCGAAAAAGTCAATACCTTTTTTTGTTATAGGAGGATTTTTTTTGTCGCATATGCAGATTCTCAAAGAAAAATTACATTAGGGGTTGACATTTACACGAACTAGTATATAATGAGAATCAGAAAAGGAGGTAACGACATGAAACCAGTAGTAGGGTACGTTAGGGTAAGCACGAATGGTCAAGCGCAGGAGGATAAGTATGGCATTGAGGCTCAAAAGCGGGACATTCTCGATTACTGCGCCAAACACAATCTAGCTTTGACGAAGTGGTATGTGGATGGTGGCGTGAGTGGTGTGGAGGAAGAGCGTCCAGAACTGGATAAGATTCTGTTCAATGACGAAGAAGTGGGCAATCCTCCCATTCAAGCGGTGGTGGTGGCGAGGTCTGACAGACTGGCAAGGGACATGAACTTGTATTACTACTACAAGTTCGTCCTGAAGAAGAAGAACATTGAACTGATTAGCGTGTCGGAAGATTTTGGCGCAATGGGTGCCTTCGCGGGTGTAATGGAATCGTTGACGCTTTTCATTGCGGAACAGGAGCGAATCAATATCGCTAAGCGTACAAGTTCGGGTCGGAGGATGAAGGCTCGGGCTGGAGGCTATGCGGGTGGTCGTGCGCCGTATGGATACAGGGTGGAGGATCGCCAACTAGTTTTAGATGAGGGCGAAGCTGAGATTGTCCGAATCGTGTTCGAGAAGCGAGAAAAAGGTGCGACGCTGCAAGACATAGCCGATTGGCTCAATGATCACGGTTATCAATCTCGTTCGGGCAAGAGGTTCTACCCATCCCAAATTCGGTCGATATTGAATAATAGAAAGACGTATGAGGGTTACTATTCCTATGCTGACATAGGTTGGGTCAAAGGGATTCACGAGCCTATTTTGGAGGTGGAGTAGGTGTATTATTTAATAACGTATGCTTGGAAGCCCCATGGTGGAAGGTACTGCACATTTTACAATGCGGTGATCGATATTCACCCTTTAGATTTTGTTCTGAACCAGATCAATAATAACTCCGCTAAAGGGGAAGCGGTCTTGTTGTGGGCGCAAGAGATAACTAAGGAACAATACGACAAGTCATATGAGAGGTTTAGGGAGGAGAAAGATTGACCAACGAAAAGATCGTTGAGAAGTTAAAGCAGAAGGACTTGACGAAGTACCAGAATCTTTCTGACCTCTTCGATATGGCTCGGCACATGGAGGATTACGATCTGAACGGTGAGGTCTGGAGATTGGCGGCGAAGGTGGCGAAGGAGAAAGGGGACTTAGAGTTCTACGATCTGTACAAGCGTTCCCTTTTATTCGCCGCCCCGCACAGGTTTGATGAGTACATGCTGTACTTGGAGTTCAATCGAGACCCCGATAAGAAGTTTTATGTACCTAGACGTTCTGTTTTGAAACCCGTGGTGGATGCTTTACAGGACTTGGAGGACGACAAGTTAGATTTAGTCACCATATCCATGCCGCCGGGCGTTGGGAAAACCACTCTTGCTATTTTCTATTTAACGTGGATTATGGGTAGGGACCCGATGAAGCCGTCTTTGGCTTCGGGTCATTCTAGCATATTGACGACTAACATATATGATGGTGTGATAACCATTCTTGACGACCCGGTGGAGTACCTGTGGCATGACGTGTTTCCAGGCGTGCAGGTGGTGGATCGGAGTGCTAAATATACAACTGTGGATCTGGGGAAGGCTAAAAGGTTCCCCACTCTAACTTGTCGGTCAATTGATGGTTCGCTCACGGGTGCCACCCGCTGCGAAAAACTACTCTATTCGGACGACTTAGTTTCTGGCATTGAGGAAGCTCTCTCTAAAGAGAGACTGGACAAGTTGTGGGAGAAATACACGAATGATCTTAAATCGAGAAAGAAGCTCGGTTGCAAGGAACTCCACATTGCTACACGTTGGTCGGTTCACGACCCGATTGGGCGTTTGGAGAGAATATATGGGAACGATCCGAGAGCAAAATTCATTGTTATACCCGCCTTAAATGAGCGGCGCGAGAGTAATTTCAATTATTCTCATGGGGTGGGTTTCGATACTAAATATTTCTTAGACATGGAAGCTACGTTGGATGAGGTGTCGTGGAGAGCGCTCTTTATGAATGAGCCGATTGAACGTGAGGGCTTGCTTTATAAGGCGGACGAGTTGAGGCGGTATTATGAGTTGCCTCCGGAGGAGCCTGATGCTGTATTAGCTGTCTGCGATACCGCAGAGGGTGGAGGTGACTATACGTTCCTCCCCGTGGCTTATGTCTACGGAAACGATTACTACATCGAGGACTGCGTGTGCGATAATGGGCTTCCGGAAGTCACAGACGTTCTTTGCGCCGAGGTGCTTTTGAAACATAACGTTAAACAATGTCAATTCGAGAGTAACAGCGCAGGGGGTAGGACTGCCGATAAGGTGCAGGAGTTGGTGAAAGCTAAAGGCGGCATAACCCATATTACTAAGAAGCGCACTACTGCTAACAAGCTCACGAAGATTATTGTCAATTCGGACTTTGTGAAGAAGCGGTTTTTGTTCAAAGACGCTAGTAAGTATAGTGCAAATTCCCCTTATGGTAGAATGATGAATATGATGTGCTCATTCACGGTGACGGGGAAGAATAAGAACGACGACGTGCCGGACGGACTCGCTCAATTAGCAGAATATATTCAGTCGCTCGAAGCAAGCAGGGTGGAGGTTTTCAAAAGACCGTTCTGAATGTTGACAGATAATACAAGTATATGGTATAATAATGCACAGAAGATTAGTTAGGGCATAAATGCTCTCGGTTGGGGAGTGTTTGTGTCCTTTTTTAGTGAGGAGGTGATGGCTCTGCGAAGAATGGTAGGGCGTTCGGTTATTTATACGAATGAGTCGAATATTACAAGGGACAACGTGCTTCGAGTGTTAGAAGAAGCCTTGAGAACGCATTTCAAGAATCGCGTCGAAATAGATTACCTTTATAATTATTACAAAGGGGATCAACCCATCTTGAACCGTGTTAAGCAAGTGCGTGAGGAGATCAATAACAAGATCGTGGAGAATCACGCTATGGAAATCGTGGACTTCAAGAAGGGATATGTCTTTGGTGAACCTGTGCAGTACGTTCGTAGGGGTGAGCACCCGGGTGTAGCGGATAAGATTGGTAAGTTGAACGAGTTCATGTTCGCAGAGGACAAGGCGAGTAAAGACCAAGAATTGGCGGAGTGGTTCTACATTTGTGGGACAGGTTATCGGATGATTTTGCCCGACGAGGACGCCGATCCCGAAGCTGATCCGGACGATAGTCCTTTCGAGATTGACATACTCGACCCGAGAAATACATTTGTGGTGTATCATAATGGGTTTGGTAAAAAGCCAGTAATGGGAGTCACATATACGCGCAAGGATACCGGGGAGACGGTCTATAGTGTCTACACGAAGGATATGTTTTATCGGATTGTGGACGCGACCCGTATTGTGGAGGAAAGGCCCCACTCGTTGGGGGACATCCCCATCATTGAGTATCCTGCAAATAACGCCAGAATGGGATCGTTTGAGGCGGTGCTCCCACTCTTAGACGCTTTGAACACCGTCATTTCTAATAGGATTGACGGTATCGAACAGTTCGTGCAGTCGTTTATGAAATTCGTCAACTGCGACATTGATGAGGAGACGTTCAAGGCTCTTAAAGAGATGGGTGCGATCAAAGTCAAGAGTGGCGGTGGCGAAAAGGCTGACGTTGACATTATTAGTCAAGAACTAGACCAGACCCAAACGCAGGTGACAAAGGACGATTTATACCAGACGGTTCTCATTATCTGTGGTATGCCCGACAGGAAGGGTTCGGGTCGGAATACTGGTGATACGGGTAAGGCGGTGGAGCTAAGAGACGGTTGGGCCGCGGCTGAATCAAAGGCGAAGGAATCGGAACTTATTTTCAAACGATCGGAGAAGAAGTTCTTAAAGTTGGCTCTAAGAATCCTTCGGGATATTGGTGGGATCGACCTAAAGTTGAGTGACATTGACATTAAGTTCACTCGCAATAAGACAGATAATCTCCTCGTTAAGACGCAGGGGTTACAGAACATGCTCGAGGCGGGGATTCACCCTCTTATCGCTATTACGCACAGTGGATTGTTTAGCGATCCAGAACAGACGTATCTCGATTCCATAGAGTACCTGGAGAAATGGAAACGGGCAAAGGTTACAGAGGTTCCTGTCAATAATAAGCCCAATCCGGAGGATGGTGACGGCGAGTGAATTACACGCCCAATTTGAATTTGAAAAAACCCGCTAAGACTGACCCTGTGTTGATTGATGATTTCAACGATAACATGGACATTTTAGATCAGGCAGTAAACGCTCACATAGAGACACAGGCCGCACTTAATAAGCTGGGACATATTTATCATGCTACGCTGACCGCAACATTGGATACCGATGACTGGACGGGGACAGAGGCTCCATTTGCGCAGATTCAAGAAGTTTCTGGTATTCTTGCTACTGATGTGCCCATTGTTGATGTTGTTTTAAGCGGCGACTGGGAAGTAGACGAAGCTAGACTAGAAGCATGGGGGTATATTTATCGCATAGTAACAAGCAACAATTCTATTACTGCGTATGCAAGTGAAAAACCTGAAGTGGCACTTCCACTCCAGTTAAAGGTGGTGAGGTAATGGGCGAAGCAATAATTACAAGGCGTGGTGGTTCAGGAGATGTCATAGTAGAATTTGACAACTTTATACCCTCGGATATTGACCTTCCAAAACACTCAACCTCTGCCGCCTTGTCTGTTGGAAGAGGTGAGCTAGCAGGAGCCAGCGTAGGTAATTATGCTCTGTTTGCTGGGGGGTATGATGGTTCTTACCGCGACACAGTAAATGCCTATGACACCTTCCTCACCCGTTCAACCCCCACTGCTTTGTCTGTTGGAAAATGTGAGCTAGCAGGAGCCAGTGTAGGTAATTATGCTCTGTTTGCTGGGGGGTACCGTAGTGCTTCTAGTTACAACGGTGCAGTAAATGCCTACAACACTTCTCTCACTCGTTCAACCCCTACTGCCTTGTCTAAGGCAAGGAATAATCTAGCAGGAGCCAGCGTGGGTGACTACGCTTTGTTTGCTGGGGGGTATGATGGTTCTTACCTCGACGCAGTAGATGCTTATGACACCTCCCTTGCCCGTTCAACCCCTACTGCCTTGTCTAAGGCAAGGCGTAATCTAGCAGGAGCCAGTGCAGGCAATTATGCTTTGTTTGCTGGGGGGGATAGTAGTTCTTACCGCGACACAGTAGATGCCTACGACACTTCTCTCACCCGTTCAACTCCTACTGCCTTGTCTGCGGCAAGGCAATGGCTAGCAGGAGCTAGTGTAGGTGACTACGCTCTGTTTGCTGGGGGGTATGGCTCTTCACCTACTTATAAAGACACAGTAGATGCCTACGACACTTCTCTCACCCGTTCAACCCCTACTGCCTTGTCTGCGGCAAGGTATAATCTAGCAGGAGCTAGTGTAGGTGACTACGCCCTGTTTGCTGGGGGGTATGATGGTTCTTACCTCAACGCAGTAGATGCCTACGACACCTCCCTTACCCGTTCAACCCTTACTGCCTTGTCTGCGGCAAGGAATAATCTAGCAGGAGCCAGCGTGGGTGACTACGCTTTGTTTGCTGGGGGGCAATCTGGTTCTTCTAGTTACAGCGATGCAGTAGATGCCTATACCCGTTCTGTGCCGGAGGTTAGATTATACATGCCCATTGGTACCAAATACAAATTTGGGGAAAGCGAAGAAACAGCAACAACAAATGAAATAACAGTCCGTGCGCCGATAACTGGTTATATCAAATTTAAGAATGGAGTGATTCGTAATGGCTAAGTACAAAATTTGGGATAGAGAAACCGATTTGGTCACGCCTATTGGAGAAGTCCTAACTCCAGAGCAGGTTTTCGCACGCTATCCTGCTTCCAGACTGCCAAACATGAAGTACATCATCTGTGATGCACCAATTTCTATGGGAGTGTTCATGGAGTTTGAAGCGACGAAAGAACACTATAAGCGCCTTGGTGTGCCCATCACAGATGACATGACTGACCAGGAAGTGCTGGATGCTATTTCGTACTGGGAAGAAAACCCGCCTGAGCCGGAGCCGACAGCAGAAGAACGAATTGCTGCAATGCTGGAATTCCAGTCTATGATGATGTTACCTGATAACGAATGAGGAGGGCGAAGCTATGTCTTTTGAGACCATCAAGAAAAACTTTGAACGTGGCTTGTGGACAAAACAAATGGTAGCGATGGCAGTGAGAAAGGGCGTTATTACACCCGAACAGTACAGCATGATAACAGGCGAAGATTATTCTGATTAGACCAAGAAGTTGAGGGCGCTCAGGACATTCTTGATAACTTATTCGTGGGAGGGAGGGGGAACCGTTAGATGAGTGAGCCTACGTTACAACAAGAGATTGAAGCGCGGAGACCTGCGACCGAGGGCACGTTGCGACAAATCGTTGATTTACTTCAAGGCCTGGAAGGTGGCGCTAGCATGGAGTTTCTGTTCGGCCCAACAGCGCCAGAAGATACAACGGGTAAATCAGGAGATGTATATTTAAATACAGCGAATGGAGACTTTTATAAAAAGACTGACGCGTGGACTAAAATAGGTACGTTAATGGGGCCACAAGGCGAGCAAGGGCCGCAAGGGGACCCGGGACCAAAAGGTGATCCGGGAGCAGACGGAAAATCGGCGTACCAGATAGCTGTTCAGAATGGGTTTGAAGGAACAGAACAAGAATGGTTAGCTTCCTTAAAAGGTCCAAAAGGTGATAAGGGTGACCCGGGACCACCAGGAGCAGATGGATTCGGCACAGAAGCGCAATATAATGACATAATAGCAAGATTGGAAGCACTAGAATCCGCATTGGAAGCACTAGAATCCGCAGGCGCATAAGATCGATTGATTCTGCTATAGGCTGTTTTAAAATGGCCGTGTAGCCATTTGAACTTTAGTTTTCGACAGAGAAGTCGGTAAAACGCATTAAAGGGGAGAGAACCCCTTCAACAAACACAAAATTTCGTGAGAGAACACGTATAAAACACAGGAGGTAAATCTAATGAACTTGAAAGAATTACTTGGTGACGCTTATCGTGAGGATATGACGCTGGAGGAAGTGGAACGGGCTTTAGAGGGGATTAACTTGGTTGACCCAGACAAGTTGCCGAAATCGGTGTCGAAGGAGGTTTTCGACAAAACTGCTTCGGAATTGGCCCGAGTCAAAAAAGAGCTTAGAGAGTTGCAAGAAAAGAACATGACCGCCGAGGAAAAATTAAAGCTCGAATTGGAAAAGGCCGCCGAGTCGCAAGCGCAGTACAAGCGTGAGTTGGCGAAACTCCGTGCGACAGAGATTTTTGTAACTGCTGGGCTAACCGAGGACGATTATAAGACGCTCTTGGACATTGTGGTGTCCGAGGATGAGGAAGAAACCAAAACCCGTGCGAAGTCGATGATCGATGTGATAGCGTCCCAAAAGAAAGCCGTGGAGAAAGCGGTGAAAGCTGAACTACTGAAAGGCACACCTAAACCTGAACCCGGTGATCCGTCTAAAGGTGTGACTCTTGAGGATTTTAGGAAAATGAGTTTGATGGAGAAGCAAAGATTTGCTAGGGAGAACCCCGAGCTATATCAATCAATTTATAAGGAGGAATAAGAATTGGCAGATTTGAATCACACACACAAACTTTATGACAATTTCGTTCTAGCGAACGAGATTGAAGATCAGTACAATAGTAAGTTAGACTTGGTACGCTTTTGTACCGTAGATAACTCTCTAGTAGGTGTCGCAGGAGACACCAAGAAAATCCACGTCTACCGTGCTACAAACGGAACCGAGAAATTGGAAATGGGTCAAGGTAATACCCTGAACATTGAAGTAAGTTATGCGCCGGAAGAATATAAAATCCAATTAGCACAGAACCGTTTCCCCTACTACGACGAGGAAGTAATGAAAGATCCGATGGTTGTACAGGTAGGGTTACGCCATATGGCGACCGATATGTTTAATACCATACAGGCTGATATTTTCGCAGAGTTCAACAAGGCTACTCTCAGAGTTTATACTGGCGCAGCTAGTAAGCCGATTGGCTTCGATTCGTTTGTAGATGCTGTGGCGCTACTCGATCTTGAAAACATCGAAGATGTGGAGATTTTCGCATTTGTGAATCCTACCGAGATGGCGAATCTTCGCAAGACTTTGAAGGACGACTTGCAGTACGTTGAAGCGTTCGTTCGCTCTGGTTATGTTGGCACAGTGGCTGGAGTGAACATCTACACTAAGAGGGACGCGGAGACTGGTACAATTGTACTCGGAACCAAGGAAGCGGTTACGTTGTTTAATAAGAAGGGTGTCGAAGTCGAGCAAAAACGTGACCCTAATACCCGTTTGAACGAAATCTACTCTCGCAAGTATTATCTGGCGGCTTTAACCGACGCTACAAAAGTCGTCAAGATCGTTCGTGGCGAACCCGAAGAACCTAAATATACACTCACTATTGAAGAAACAAACGGGGTAAGCGTAACAGTCGTTATTAAACAAGGTGATACTACCATAACCGCGGAACAGGATGGAACCTACAAACTTACAAACGGCACATATGATTATACAATCTCAGCTACAGGATATGTGACTCAGACCGGACAGGTAGTAATCCACGACGATGACAAGACATTAGAAATAACAATGGTGCCTTCTCCATAGATAGGAGGTGGAGCGAGTGACTAATGAAGAAAAATTAGAACAATTAAAGGTATTAATAGGTGCCGAGGAAGATGAAGATTTATTGTTACTCGCTCTCTTATCTTTGGCGGAGGGTAAGATTCTGGAAAGACTGTACCCTTACGACCATAGTAAAGAGACTCTGCCTACTCGATATGTGAGGAAACAGATCGAAATAGCGGTTTATCTTTATAACAAGCAAGGTGCGGAAGGGCAAACGGTCCATAGTGAGAACGGTATCTCTCGGACGTATGAGAGTGCGGATGTTCCAGAGTCCATGTTAAGAGGGATAGCTCCTTTCGTGGGTGGTATTAAATGAGGACTCTAAAGAGAAATCAACGTGAGATATACTACGCAACCTTGATAGGGAAGGAACCTGTCACGGACGAATGGGGTAATGAGACCGGGGAATACAATATGGTTTACAGCAACCCCTTACCTATCAGAATCAACGTTTCGGCGGCGCAGGGGAGGTTGGAAACCAGACAGTTCGGACAGATGGAAAACTACGACAGGACGTTAATTACAGACGATATGGATTGTCCGATTGATGAATCCTCGATTCTCTGGATCGACAACTTGGACACTACAAATGTCACGTGGATTATGCTAGAAGATTTGACATGGGGGGACATTGAGGGGAAAATCTGGGAAGTGTGGACGATACCTCACGACTATGTGGTGACGAAAGTTGCACGTAGTTTGAACGTTATACAATATGCGGTTCGTAAAGTGAATGTGAGTCATGGCTAAAAGGACGATTAAGTTCTC
>Ga0209720_1003520_pt1 | contig 10673 bp, 5 predicted proteins | sample AD_JPNMR3_MetaG_FD_184426 | JGI IMG/M metagenome (GOLD analysis project Ga0209720, IMG submission 184426) | Active sludge microbial communities of municipal wastewater-treating anaerobic digesters from Japan - AD_JPNMR3_MetaG (SPAdes) (version 2) | ecosystem: Engineered > Bioreactor > Anaerobic >...
ACTACTGGGGTTTATCGGAAGCCGAGATAGAGGAGCTTGCTGACTACTGGGGTTTATCGGAAGCCGAGATAGAGGAGCTTGCTGACTACTGGGGTTTATCGGAGGCCGAGATATCAGATGAGTACGAGAAACTTCGTTGGTTGTTAAGTAATGCAGATGTAGAGACTATAAGGCATAGTTGGGGTAAAGCTCAGTTTGATGTTGAGCTTTGGAAGGAAAGTTGGGCAGTTAGTTGGATGAATATTAAAGCAGGGGCTGAAATGTATCGATGGGTTTTATCACATTTAAACGCTGAGGTATATACGATTAAGTGGGCGAGTACCAGTCTGAATATTTTTCTTAGTCGGTTGCGTTATCGGTGGGTAAGTACGGCGGCTTTGGTTGAAGGGTTATTGTCTCGCTGGTTAAAATCTATTGCTACGATAGACAGTATGCGTGAGGTGTTGCGTTGGACGGGTATTTATTCCTTGCTGGAGGATATTGGTTCTGAGTGGTTACGTACTTTGGCGGTTTTGCAGATTGAAGCCGGCCGATGGTTAAGTATTTACAAGAACTTGATTTCGGTAAGTTCTTTTTATTCTCCTGTATCGATAATTAGTATTAGGCCGGGGGCAAGGCTTGAGCCTTTTTCAGGTACTTACGATACGCAAGTAGATGTAACGTTGAAAGCGGATGCCCCGTGGAATTCTGTATATTTTAGTTATGATGGAGTGAATTGGTACGAGAAGCATGGCGATGCTGTATGGACATTGCGCAGTGACAGGACTTTATTTGTTAAGGTAGAGTTTGAGGATGGTTATCTTGTTCAGGTACAAGGTACGTATAAGATAGGTACTGCATATGGTAGAGAGTTGTATAGGGATAATGAGTATCGTGTTAGTTTAATGGATGCTGTTGTTTGGAGAGAGGTGTAAATGCCTGGTAGTATACGACAGCAGTTTCGGGAAGCGATTGGTTTTTACTCAAACGATGACTTGGTGCGCTGTGCTGCGCAGTTGGTTCGCCTGTTAGGTATAAGTGGTAGTTTAGGACTGATTCAAGCGATAAATAAGTTGCTTCAGTCCTTGCAGGCTTTGCGTTCTGTGTTGTCGATGCTTCAATCGATTATGGGTCAGATACAGAGTTTGGGGTCGTTTGTTTTTGGATTGGATTTTGTTAAGAATATGGTCATGCAGCAGCTTTCGCGTATAAATGCTTGTCCGCTGCTATTGAACTTGGTTTGGAGAGAGGCGAATCGTTTAGGATTTGGTACTAATTTCCAGTTGTTTGACTGGTGGAAAGACAAAGTATCGTTTTTGAACAAGGTAAGTTCAGATGTACAAGACGAGTTGGATGAGGCCATTAAAGTTTTGACAGAATTGCAGGAGCTGATTCAGCTTGCACAGGACAGCTTGACTATATCAAAGCCTGGATTTGGTGGTATTGACACTGGTTCAGGATTTGGTGGTCAAGGTAAGATGTTGAAGGACTTGCTAAAGTTAGAATTTAAGAAGGAGGACTTGCCTAAGATAAGTCCTTTTGAAGCTTCTGCCTTACCTTCAGTGGCTGTTGAGCAGCAGTTAGGTAGATTTAGTGTACGAGATAGTTTTTATCATTTTTATGATAAGTCATGTTATTTGCATACGTCGATTGATTTGAAGGACCTGCAGAGGCAGTATAGTTGGGTTTCAGTTTCTATGGACTGTGAGCCTTTCATTTCGTTTGGTGATTGGGTGGTAGATGTACGTGGATTGCATGCTGGTGGCTCGGGACTTGTGTCTATGAAGTCTATGACAGGAACTGAAGAGACTCCTGGACAATTGACTTTGTTTGCGGTGAGTTCTCGTTCTTATCTGGGTGTAGTGGTACTTAATCACCGCTTTGAGCCTTCTAAAGGGGCGCTATTTGATACGTCGTATATGAATAACCGTCAAATAGAGTTAGGTGGTGTTATTTATACAGTTGCAAACCTTAGTATGTCGTTGCCCATGGTCCAGAAGCAAGGTAATTACTATTATCTTTGTTCTGGTGCGATGTTAGATAATAAGAGTCACGGTGGGTTTATTTGGGGGTTTCTTGCTATAGTATATGATTTGGACTTTAATTTTGTTTCGTCGATGTTTTTATCGACCTCGTTTGGTGGGGCCAGGCAGTTGCCGAATGGTAAGTATGTTGGTCATATGTTTTCTGAGTATAAGTTAGTGACTCCGGGGCAGAATCAGTATGATTACTGTAAAGCCTTGTCTGGTTATATATGGAATGTTTCGAGTTATTTTACTTATCAAGGGGGTGTGCGCCCTATTCATGGTGGAAGAGATTTTTCGTCTCCGCAGAGGCCCGTGCTGATATTTCCATCTCCCGACGGTGCGTTGGAGAGCTATTGTGTTTTTTATTTTGGGCACTTGGATTGTAATCAGTGCGTGGACCAGATAGTTCCTGGGGTGAATAGTTTTGTTGTTTTAGTTACCGCTGAGACCAGCTATCAGAATGCTAAGTATTTACTTTGTAAGTTTTCAGGGTTTCCGCCGCAGTTGGAGGTTGCGAAAGAGTTAGTGTTTGATAACACGTCGCTGATGGGCAAGATAAATGTTTTGTCTGATGATACAGGACCGTATTTTTGTTGGGTGCGCGGTGATGTTCACTATATTGCGAAGTTTGACTGGGATTTGAATTATTTGTGGGGTAAAAGTTACTATGGTTTAGTCAATGGTGCATGTTTGTTCAATTGGAGGGGTCAGATTTTTACGGTAAATACTTCGTCTGAACCGGATGCTCAGAGGTTTTCACGTATGGACTGCTCCGATGGAACGATGGATGATTGTCCCGGTTGGTTGGCGCCGTTGAGGATACTTCCGCTTGTGGATGTTATTGATAGAACGTCGAATTTTGTGCTGGTAATGCGTAATTTAGGTAGTCCGTCGAATGTTAGCTATGGGACTTCTGATGATATAATAGTTCCTAAGTATGCTGATAAGACTATCACGCGTCAGGTATTTTGCTGAACCTTGGTGATTTATGAGTACTAAGTACGAGTTTTTTGAACGGAAACGAATTCGTGACATAATGCTCTATGGTCGAGTTACGGAAGAGTTGCCGCCAGTCCCGCCTGAGGTTGTCTCTGAGGTACCTTCTGCTTTTGACATTGAAAAAGTAAGAGCGCGTGAAGCGTTTGTTCCTCGTACAAAGAGCGAGGCATATAAGGAGCCGTCGGTTTTTCTGTTAGGTAATCCTCAGCAGGACCGGGTTAAGTGGCCTATTTCCTTGGAGAGTAGTGATAGTTTTTCTGTTTGGTTAGGTTACAGTATTGAGAAGGATAGTTCTGTTTTAGTTAAGTTTTCTGGAAGTATAGGTCTCAATGCTTTTGAGCAGTCGTCTTATTTTCGCTTGAGCGGGTATGATAGGACTGAGATAAATTGTGTGAAGGCAGTCTCTGGAGGATTGATTATAGCAGGGAATGTGGTGCAAGGTTCCGGTTTTAACGCTTTTGTTGCTTGTTTGGGTGCTGATTTTGCTCTGACTTGGGCGTATTTGTTTCCGTGGTTGCAGTCTACTGTTTTGGGTATAGAGATAGATTCAGAGAAGTTTGTTGTGGTGGGAAGGTGCTATGAGGCTGGTCTTAATCAGTCTTTTATCGCTTGTATGTCTTTTGATGGAACTTTGTATTGGTCTGGATTGACTTATGTTGGTGCGCAAGACCGTGCTTATGCAGTAAAAGGGGACGGTAATGGTGGTTTTGTAGTGGTAGGGATTACCATAGGGGTTGACTTGAGTAAGTCTTTTTATGTGTTGCATCTTGATGAGTATGGTAATTGTACGTGGTCGAAGCAGCTTTCCTTTTCTGGGTATAGTGCAGCAAGAGTTGTAAACTTATTTGTAGATGAGAATGGATTGCTTTTGTTCTTGTCCGTTTTTGCTTCTGGTGTTTTGTCCTCTTTGGTGGTTAAGCTTGACTGGTTAGGTGATGTTGTCTTTTCCAAGTGGTTGCGGGCAGATAGTAATTATGTATTGGTAGTTAGTGGTGTTTGTGTTAGGAAAGATGTGCAAGGTTACGTAGTAGTAGGTAATCTGTACAAGTATTGCACGTCATATAACTTTTTGTTGCAATTAAGTTCTGCTTTGGAGGTTGATAAAGTTGTTGTATATTATCCCTGGATTAGGAGTGGCTTGGAGTTTGGTGATATTGTGCCATTGACTTCTGGTTATGGCATAGTAGGGAGAGAAAGTCTTTTGTATACGCAGAAGACACAGGGAGTGTTGGTCTTAGTTGATAATGAAGGACTGATGCTGTCGGATAGCGCAATAGGATTATCTGTAATAGATAATTTGTCTGTTTCTATAGACTATGATACTGTTTCTCCTGTTGTTTTTAGTTTGTCCGGTGTATATACTAAGTATGTTGATTATCCTGAGTTGCAGAGTGTAGAATTTGATGTATTAGAGTGTTTGGATAGTTTCTACGTGTTAGATGTTACGTCTGGGTATAGTGGGCAGAAGGAGCAGACTCCTGTTACTCAATTGATTGTAGACGCAGGGAGAGGAGGTTCTGGGGGTTCTGGGGGTACTGGGGGTACTGGTGGATTAGGAGGTACAGGTGGTGCGGGTCGGTATGTTAGTTGGGGTATGTATGTTTCTCAGACTTATTCCCCAGGTACTGGGGTGGGAAATGGTGGTGCAGGAGGGGTTGCTCGATGGGTAGCAGGTGGCTATTCGGGTAGTGGCAGTCCGGGGGGTCCTGGAGGTTCTGGAGCTCAGGGTTTGCCTGGATTGGCAGGTAGCTCTGGTCAATCTGGAGAGTTTTCCTTAGCTTATGTGCCTGATAAGTATCAGGGGTTTGGTTTTGGGCAAGGTGGTGATATTTTTATCCAGACGGACACTGTTTTGACTGGGAGTGTAAGTTGTAAGGTGTTAGTGGTATTTCCGGGTGTTAGACTTGATACAGGTGGTTATGTTATTCGTTGTACCGAGTGTTTTGTTAATTTTGGTGTGGTATATAATTTGTCTAATACTCGAGCTCATAGTGGTAGTAATGGATTGAATGGCGCTGACGGTGTAGCTGGTGGGTCGGGTGGTGTGGGTGGTAGAGCGATAGGTGGGCTGGATACAGGTGCTGCCTCAGGAGGTCTTGGTGGATATGGTGGTCAAGGTGGCCAAGGTGGTCAAGGTGGACAAGGTGGGAGGCATGGCGGGAATGTTTCGATTTATGCTCGTGCGATATATAACTATGGTGTTATAGATGTTAGTGGGGAAGATGGCAGTCCGGGGGGTCCTGGAGATTCTGGAGCTCCGGGTGGTGATGGAGGTAGTGGTGCAGATGGTGTGTATGTTGCTTATGGTGGTTCTAAGTATGGTCCACATGATATGGCGGGAGGTGGAGGTGGTGGGGGTGGAGGAGGTCAAGGAGGCCAGGGAGGCCAAGGTGGCCAAGGTGGTAATGGTGGCAATGGTGGTAAGATTTCGTTGATTTGTTGCTCTATAGGTTCGCTGGGTTGTATTTCGGTTGAAGGTGGGCGAGGGGGTCTTGGTGGACCTGGTGGACCTGGTGGTTCGGGAGGTCGTGGTGGTGTTGGAGGGACTGGTCAGCCTGTTCAGATTGGTGCTGCGTATTCAACGATTTATGCTCCGGGGAGTGGGGGAGGCAATGGAGGTGCTGGAGGTGCTGGTAGTGCGACAGGTGGAGTGCCTTCTGCCCCTGGTGCTAATGGTGGAGTAGGCAGTTTAGGTACTTTGGGATTGCGTGGTAGCTCTGGGGTTGGAGGGGGGAGAGGTACTTTGAACTATGTGCTTTTGCCTTTTGCTGGTAACGAAGAATTGTATGGTAATGGTGCCAGTGGAGACTTGGTTATTTCCGACTACTTTGTGATGTATTCAGACTTGAGTTGTGAAAATTTGACCATTGCTTCGACGGGTATTATTTATACGAATGGTTATGTGATACGTGTTAGGAATTTGCTTGTGAATGAGGGTATGATACTTTGTACTTCGACTCAGCGAGGTGCTGATGGTGCTACTGGTTGTAGTGGTTCGTCAGGTGCTTCGGGAGGACAGGGAGGGTTTGGTGGTAGAGTATACAACGGGAATTTAGGTCTTGACACGGGTACTGCGCCTGGAGGTGCAGGTGGTTCAGGAGGTGCTGGGGGTGCCGGAGGTGCAGGTGGTCAAGGGGGGTATTATGGGGGAGTGGTTTCGATTTATGCTCGGCGATTTTTAAATCGAGGTTTTATATCTGTTAAGGGGAGTTCAGGTACGAATGGGCTTGCTGGTAGTCCTGGAGCTCCTGGAGGTAATGGTGGTAATGGAGGTAATGGGCAGTGGGTAGGGTCGTATTCGTGGCAAGGTAAGGAACTGGTGCTTGCCTTTGATATTGCGGGAGGTGGAGGTGGTGGGGGTGGAGGAGGTCAAGGAGGCCAGGGAGGCCAAGGTGGTCAAGGAGGCCAAGGTGGCAATGGAGGTATTTTGACGATAGTTGTGGATTCGTGGAGTTGCTGACATGCAGAAGAAGAATATCTGGAGTTTTTTGAGAAGTTTCGTTCCTGATGGGCTTTTTTATCGTGTTTCTGCTATCCCTTATCGAGAGTCTGGTGATTATAGATTTTGTATAGATACCGTTGCTCCGAGTCAGCGGATTTTTGTTCGATTGAACAGAGGTGTAATAGATGAATATTTGTCTGATGATAGTTGTATAGTTAGTTTGTCTTTGTCCTTGAGTTTGGGTGAGAATGAGTTGAGGTGGAAGAGTGAGTCAGCTGCTGATTGGAGGGTGATTAAGTTATGGGTGACCAAGGAATCTTTGTTGCATGCCAGTTTGGCGGATGTAGGTTTATACTTAGTTGATAGAACGAGTCGTGTTTTTTACCTGCCTTTTTTGGATTTGTCTGTTTTGAATGCCTGGTTAGCCGATGACTCTATTAGTGACGTTGAGCAGGCGAAGTTATTGAAACAGTTGTATTTTATATGGGGTGACAGTTGGCGTGCGGTTCGGCAAAAGGCTATTGGAGAGGGGAAGTCTCGTCCTTATTTTATTGATAAGGTAGGGAAGTTCATTCCTCAGCGTAATTTAGTAGTTGATGAGTTTTTGTTGCGGGACGATTCTTATTCTATAATGGAGCCGCAGCGTATAAAGGGAATAATTCCTGAGTTGGACCCTTATGGAGACTTTGGCGTGTGTACGCGGGTACAGCTTGAGGAGGAGATTCCTCAGATTTTGTCTTCATGGTTTATGTTTTGGTGGTCTCGTACGGATTCTTGTTTAAGCACTTTTGTGATTCAGACCAGTTCTTATACTGCGGGGTTTTTGCGCGATTATGAGGATTGGAGTATAGTTACCTTGTTTGATGGAGAGTATGTTTCTGCTAATGTATTGTATGCGAAGCTTTTGTTTGGTAGATTCTTTTTGGTTTTTGGTAGGTATGTATTGCTTTTAAGGTTTATTGATGAAGGTAAAGCTGTATATCTGTACGATGCAGTAACAAGGCAGTCTGTTTGGAGTATTTTGCTTCCGACTGGGGTGGATGCTTATTATGCCACTTATGACAGTGGGGTGATATTTTTGATTGGCTTCGTAGGTACTCCGCCGTTTTATACTGACCAGAAAGGTTATGTATGCGTATTAGATAGTAGTACAGGGGAAGAGCTATGGAGAGGAATGCATGTAGTTTCGCCTGATAATTGGGATTCGGGTGCTACCAGTGGGATATACTATCGTGATGGTAGCTTATATTATTGGCTGTCGTTTTATAGCTTTCCTGCTGCAGAAGAGCAAAGAGTTGTTAAGCTTAGTTCGGATGGTTATGTGTCTTGGATAGTTGAGCCGTCGGAGGGATGTAGGTTTGCAAGTTGTCCTATTCTATTTGACACGGATGGAAATCCTTTGATAGTTTGTTTGATTGAGAATTCGAGTGATAATTTTGCTTTGGTTAAGTTGGATAGACTGACGGGTCAGGTTTTGTCTGCTATAGGTTCAGGTAGTGATATACAGTGTGGTCAAGTGTATGATAACGGAGATGGTACTGCTTTGTTGTACTGGACTGATAGAGACAGTTACCGTGGTTTTATTTTGGTTTGTATAGATGTTGATAGTTTGGATATAGTTTGGGCTAAGAGATACGATTTTAGTCCTGAGCAGATTGATGCCGTTAGTATTAGTGATTTGCTGGAGTGGCCGTCGATTGCTAAGACTTCGTATGGTTATCAAGTTTCTTTTGCAGTGAAATGGGCGGGGGATGAATATTGGAGGGGCTCTGTGTTAGAGGTTGATGCCTATGGGACTCCGTTGGCTCAAGTAGAGAATCTTCAAGTTGTAGACATAACGAATGACTTGTCGTTTGGTGACTCTGTTTCCGTGGAGTTCACGAGTTGTAGTAGTTCAGAGTATACGAGGTACGATGGGGAGTCGTTGTCCTCTGCTGACCCGCCTGAGTTTTACGATTTGGAAGAAGGAAAATTTCAGATTGTTGATATTACTCGTGATTACCACGGTGAAGAGAACGAGAGGAGGTTTTACTGATGTGGAGACTTTATTTTTTAAGTTAGGTGAATTGCCTGGTACGGTTTATTCGCAGTGGCTGGCGAGTATATATTTTAAGGTAAGCTCGGATTATTTGGTAGTTAGGTTGAAGTTGCTTGTTAACGATGAGTTTTTGTATGGTCCTGTTGTACAGGTCCTTCCTGAGGAAGGATGGAAGGAGGTGCAGATGATAGTTCCTGAAAAGACTGCTCCGCCGACGCAGTTTGGGGTGGAGTTTATAGAAGGCAATCCGGGTGAGCTGTATATTGCACGTCCGTATCTGGGTCGTATTGGGTGGAGTCGTGTACTGCCTTTGACGTTAGGTTCGTATAAGAGTATGCGGTCGTACTGGGTGACTACGCCTTAGTTGAGGAAGGTATGGGGTTAGAGAGAATTTTTTCTGTAAGCGGTTTGTTATTTTATGGGCAGGATAATTGGGTTGCGGGAGTAGAAGGTGAGTCGCTTCAGCTTTGTGCTTTGGATAATTGTTATTATGATGCTGAAATGCGTGTGATAAAGAATAAAGCTATTTGGATGAAGGATTTTCGAGTTACTTGGGTTTCCAGTAATATAGGTGAAGTGAGTACTTTATCCTCGATGACTGACGGGCAGTTGAGGAAGGATGGTAATATAGTGCCCCAAGGTAGTTTGCCCGGGGTGTTAGGATGGGATTGGTTGAATCCTCGTCAGATAGTGGTGAATAATGGTGTAGTGAATTATGGAGAGGACTGGCGTATTGACTATGAACAGTTAGTAGCAGTAACGACTCCGATTTTGGACATAGGGCAGGTAGTAGGTGACTGGGATATTTTGGTTGATGGATACGTGTCTTATCCTGTGGTTATTCAGGATAGAGTTGTGACAATGACCCAGGTAGCCGTGGTTAGTAATGATGGAGTTATTACTTGTGAGTACAATGTTGTAGATTCGCATTCTCTGCGCGTAGTTCAGCTTAGGGATGGTAGTGATATTTTGGTTTTGCGATTGCTGGGGAACAAGGTGTTTGTAGACCGTAGCTATGCGGGAGTGGAAGTCCTTATGACGTACGATGTTTTGGGGCAAGTTTACTTGACTGGTGATGTGCACTTGTATTGGCGGGGGTCTGACATACAGTCGCAGGTAGGCGAGCTGCCCTGGAATGAGTGCGGGTTTTGTGATGTAGTTTATCCTTTTCGCTATTATCAGTTGCTGCTAAGATTTGCCGGGGATTTGGAGGATGGGTATTTTAAGGTTTACAGCTTAGGGTTAAGAAAGAGAAAGGAGGTATAGAGGTAAATGAAGCGAAGTCTTTACAAGCCTGGTGTAGAGGTCTATGCAGACCATCTGAATTACACTGAAGACACGAAGATTGAAGCTATAAAGCGAATAGTTTTGGATTATGGTGTTGTGGGTCCGATACGTGGTTGCAATGTTGCACCTGACCCTTTGAATTCGTACGATGTAATGGTTACGCAGGGTTATGGATATACTTATGGTGGTGAGCGATATGAGATAACCGAAGACGTGCATGGTATAACGATTGCAAATACGATAGGAGTTTTGACTTATGTAGCGGTTAAGGTGACGGAAGTTGGAATAATGAATTTGCCGAATGTTGTTACAGGGGAAATGACCCCGACAGAAGTTGACACGGTTGCTGAAGTTGTTTCGATGAGTCAGGAGGACTGGTATAATATAAGTGACAAGTCTTTTTATGGATTGCTTGCGATAGTGGAAGGTAGTGGGGGAGTGGTGCGGAGTTCTGATATCAGGAAAGCGGCGATTCAGCCGATATCTGTTGTGTTTGTTGATAAGCAGCCGATGTTGATTTCAGGTGTAGCGGTGGTATTGGTCAGTACGAATGCTTCTCGTGGTCAGAGTAAGTTAAAGTATCGCAGAGACAGTAAAGGCTATAATTACTTGTCCTGGTGGGCTCCGGGTGTTTCGACTTATGGTCCTGAAGTACTGTTGGGAATCTCTGGTGAGTATACGCTTTGGGATGTGACGCAGTCCTCTATTATACGAGTGGCTGTCGATGTTGACAGATTGCCGGCTGATTCACTTTTAGAGGAAAATATAGTGATAGTGGACTTGTTGGAACAGTTTGAGCTTTCTATTGGTACGATGATGGATACGATTCATAGAGCTATGATAGGTAAAGGTATCCCAGGTCCTCGTAATCCGCACGGGCAGACGCTTGACGACTTAGACC
>Ga0209720_1003523_pt1 | contig 10663 bp, 10 predicted proteins | sample AD_JPNMR3_MetaG_FD_184426 | JGI IMG/M metagenome (GOLD analysis project Ga0209720, IMG submission 184426) | Active sludge microbial communities of municipal wastewater-treating anaerobic digesters from Japan - AD_JPNMR3_MetaG (SPAdes) (version 2) | ecosystem: Engineered > Bioreactor > Anaerobic...
TTCACCAGAGTTAAAGAAAAAAGAGAAACAGCGGGGTAAAACTCTTTTTCTTACCCTAGGAAAAGAACTAGATTAATTTTAATCAAAGAAGAAAAAATTGTCAAGAATTTTTAGATTCAATGTCAGTGTCATTGTTAGCTAATCCGTTAACTCAACTGGCGCTGTCCAAATATTGAAAACTAATATCTAATCTTGTTTTTCCTTTTGAGAAAAACCATTTTTATTTTCTTTTAAAATCAGAAGCTGTCTATAAACAGTGCCCAAAACACCATTAACAAATCGTCGGGAAGAATCATTAGAAAAACTTTTAGCCAATTCAACGGCTTCATTAATGGCTACTTTGGGAGGCACTTCTTTGGGATCAGTGTACAACAATTCATATACTCCTATTCTTAAAATATTGCGGTCAACAATATTAATTTGATCCAAAGGCCATTCTGGCGCTCCTTCAGCAATAATTCTGTTTATTTCCTCCCAATGCTCAATAATGCCTTTTAATAATTTTTTAGGATAATCCTCGTCTTTTAAACCTTCTCCAAATAATTTTAAATTCCTCTCTAAAATTTCTTCCGGATTTCCTTGTTGGTTTAAAAAATCCCATTCAAAAAGAGTTTGAAAAACTATTGAGCGGGAAAGATGACGAGAACTCATATTTTAATTTGTTTATTTACCCTTTATTTCTTTTTCCTTTTGTTTTTTCTCTTTCTTTGATAATCCCCGATAAACATCAATTACTTCTTTTTCTTGATAATAGCCGCACTTAGGACAAACTCGATGAGGCAAAATCATTGCCGCACAATGAGGGCATTTCACAAGTTGAACTTTTTTCAGCGCCTGATGAGAACGTCTTTTATCGACTCGTGAACGAGAATGATGACGAGTAGGAACAAGCATTTTTTTATTTTTTGTTTATTTTTTAAGTCGAGTTATTGATTATTGATTATTAATCGTTGATTAGTGATTATTGTTAGTTTCTTTACCATATCATATTTTTTTCAAAATGACAATTTAACTTCTCAATTAGTCATTTATTCAATATCTTTTTAACTTCGTTTTTAATGGCTGTTTTATTTAGTTGATATTTTTCTATCAACTCCTCGGCTTGACCAGTTTCTCCAAAACTATCTTTTACTCCCAGAAATTTAATTAATGTTGGCTGAGCAGAAGACAAAAATTCAGCAATAGCTGAACCCATTCCTCCGCTAATTTGATGTTCTTCAACTGTTAAAAAATATTTTGATTTTTTTGCCCATTCAAGAATTAATTTTTCATCCAACGGTTTAATCGAAGAATTATTAATAACGGTTACAAAAATTCCTTCTTCCGCCAATTCTTTAGCAGCCATCAATGTTTCATAAACTAAAAAACCGCAACTAACAATAGTAATCCCAGAAAAATTTTCCCCTTTTTGCTCGTCAGGCAACCAAAGAACTTGAGATTTTCCAATTTCAAAAGGTGTTTCCAAGGTAGTAATTAAAGGAGATTTTTCTCGAGCTAATCGAAGATAAACTGAAGAAGGATAATTAACAGCGGCTAAAATTGCTTTTCTGGCTTCTAAGTAATCACTTGGCACTACTACTGAAAGATTTGGCAATACCCGGGTTAAAGCAATATCCTCCAAGGCCTGATGAGTGGCTCCATCAGGACCAACATTTAAACCAGCATGAGAACCAACAATAATGACTTTTTGCTGATTATAACAAATAGTCGTCCGAATTTGTTCCCAATTTCTTCCCGGCGAAAAGACCGCGTAAGAACCAATCACTGGAATTTTCCCCACAGCAGCCAAACCCGAAGCAACCACCGCCAAATTCTGTTCAGCGATGCCAACTTCAATAAATCTTTCAGGAAATCGATCGCGAAAAAGATGCATTCTAACTGATTCAGTGACATCAGCGCATAAAGCAACAACCTGAGGATTCATTTCGCCAGCCAATAATAAACCTTCGCCAAAACCATCCCGGCTGGCTTTTTTTTGTCCATCAGGAGAAAAAACGTCCGGGTTTAATTTTAATTCTGGGTTTAACATAATAAAATTTATTGATATTGGTTATTAATTATTAGGGATCGTCACTTCGTTTCTCGCAATGACAAAGGGGTGGGGTCCTCGCATTCGCGAGAGATTCTTCGGCCTTCGGCCTCAGAATGACAAGAGAAAATTATTCTTCTTCTATTTTTCCTTTTAAACTCCTCAATTGCCTTAAAGCCTCTTCAGCTTCTTTTGAATTAGGTGCCTGGCCATGCCATCGATAATTCCACTCCATAAAATCAACTCCCTTACCGGGAACAGTATGGCAAATTATCAACACTGGTTTAACAAAAAATGAACGGGCTGATTTTAAAGCCTTAATAATTTCTTCTATATTATGACCATCAACCTCCAAAACTTTCCAATTGAAAGATTCATACTTTTCTTTTAGCGGTTCCAAAGGCATTACTTTTTCAGTGAATCCATCAATTTGGATTGAATTCCTGTCTAAAATAGCTGTTAAATTATCTAATTGATATTTTCCCGCCAGCATTGCGGCTTCCCAAGTATTACCACAATCTTGTTCACCGTCACCCATTAGACAATAAACTTGATTATTCTTTTTATCCATCTTAAAACCAAGAGCCATTCCCACCGCCTGCGATAGACCTTCGCCTACTGGGCCAGAGGACGTTTCAATTCCCGCTAAGGATAATCTTGAAGGATGGCCTTGAAGCGCTGAACCCATTTTTCGAAAAGTTGTTAAATCTTCCTTTGTTAACAAACCAAGATGAGAAAAAATACTATAAATTAAAGGCGCATAATGACCATTAGAAATTACCACCCGATCTCTTTCCGGCCAAAAAGGATTTTTAACGTCATATTTTAAAATCCCGCTAAAATATAGCGCCACATAAATTTCTACTGCTCCTAAGGGTCCGGCACAATGGCCAGAACCGGCTTCGATTAACATTTCAATAATTTCCTGACGGATTTCAAAACTTAAATTCTCTAATTTCTTAATACCCAGATTAGAAGGTTGATTTTTGGTTTTCTTCTTAACCATTTTAGATTTTCATCTATTTTAGCAAAAAATAAGCAAAAAGGCGATCTTAATATTGGGTAAAATTTCACTTTAAATATTTTTTCCCTTTTAATTCTGGAGGGAGATATTCTTGTTCTTCCTTATAATTATAGTTTGGGCTATACTTATAATCTTTGCCGTAGCCCAAATTTTTCATTAACTCTGTTGGAGCATTTCGAAGGTGTAAAGGCACGGGCAAATTACCATATTTTTTAACATCAGCCGCAGCTTTTTCGTAAGCCACGTATAAATCATTGGATTTTTTGCATTTAGATAAATAAACAACTGCTTGCGCTAAAATAACATTGCATTCCGGCATTCCAATAAAATGACAAGCTTGATAAGCAGCCACTGCCTGCTCTAAAGCCTGAGAATTCGCCAAGCCAACATCTTCTGAAGCAAAACGAATTAATCGCCGGGCAATATATAAAGGATCTTCACCGGCTTCTAACATTCTCGCCAACCAATACAAAGCCGCATCAGCATCAGAACCCCTCATTGATTTATGAAGAGCAGAAATAATATTATAGTGCTCTTCCCCGTCTTTATCATAAAACAAACTTGATTTTTGAAAAGCTTCTTTAACAATAGATTTAGTAATGTTATGAGACAAAGAAGAAGCATACTCTAAAACGTTCAATGCTACCCTTGCATCACCATTACTCATTTCCGCAATAAGATCAATAACCTCGTCCTCTATTTTAATTTTTAATTTTCCCAATCCATTCTCTTTATCTTCCAAAGCCCTTTTAAGAATTTTAACTAAATGGTTCTTTGATAATGGTTTTAAAACGAAAACTCGACATCGAGAAAGCAAGGGGCCAATAACTTCAAAACTCGGATTTTCGGTGGTAGCGCCAATTAAAGTAATTGTTCCCTTTTCAATATGAGGCAACAGCGCATCTTGTTGAGATTTATTCCAGCGATGAATTTCATCAACAAAAAGAATTGTTTTTCTTCCCAATCTTTGGTTCATTTCTGCTTCTGCTAAAATTTCTCTTAAATCTTTTAAGCCACTGGAAACCGCGCTAATTTGTTTAAATTCTGATTTTGTTTTTTGAGCAATAATATAAGCCAAAGTGGTTTTACCACTGCCCGGTGGCCCCCAAAGAATCATCGAGGGAACTTTATCTAACGCTATTGCCTGATTTAATAATTTTCCTTCACCCACTAATTCATCTTGCCCCAAAAAATCATTTAAATCATTGGGTCTCATTCTTTCAGCCAAAGGTTTAGTTTGATCCATAAATATAACTTTTATTGATTAAATGTTTGGACAGCGTTAATTGAAACCCCCTTCGGGGGGAGATCGCCACGGTTGCCCTCTGGCAACCTCGCGATAACAAAAAAGAAGGTTGCGCATCGCTCATTTCATTCGCTCCTCGTAGGTTGGTTTTTGAATTTTGTAAAATATCCCAATAGGGATTTTTTGATTCTCGGTCAAATTGTTATAATCCCATTCTTCTATTTTTTTTAAAGCTTCTTTTTGAGAAGTTAAATTTTTTTCTTTAATTTCATAGATGTTTTGATTATAAAATAAAGTTTGATCAAAAAAAGAAAGACAAGGCATAAGGACATCAATAAAAGAAAATCCTTGATGGTTGATGGCCTGAATAATTAAATTTTCCAGATGTTTTATTTTTAAAGCATAACCTCGAGCAATAAAGGTTGCCTGAGAAGCCAAAGCCAATTTTAAAGGATTTAAAGGAGATTCAATATTTCCTTCGGGAGTTGAAGGTCCTTTAAAGCCATAAGGAGAGGTGGCGGTAAATTGACCGGTTGTTAAAGCAAAATTACTATTATTGAGCACCAAAACGGTAATATCAATATTTCTTTTGGCCGCGTGAATAAAATGAGAAATTCCTTCATTATAACAACCGCCATCGCCAATAAAAACTATTACTTTTAAATCAGGGTTGGCTAATTTTATTCCTTCAGCAGAAGCTATTGCCCGGCCATGCAAAGCGGAAAAACTATTTAAATCTAAATAATCAACAATTTTTGAATTACAACCAATATCGCTGACAACAACTATTTTTTCTTTGGCTGCTCCTTCTTCAATTAACGAAGCAATAGCCCTTTTAAAAGCTTCAAGAATCGCAAAATTGCCACAACCGGGACACCAAGTTTTTTCTGCATAAGTATCTAAGTTCATAATCCTAAAAATTTTTTAATTTTTCTTCTATTTCTTCCGGGAAAAATGGCCGACCATCATATTTTAAAATTTTCTTCACCATTTTTATTCCATAGCAATTTAAAAGTTTTTCCATTTGAGAGAGACCGTTCATCTCTATTAAAGCGATTTTTTCTATTCCTTGAAGGGCTCGCTTCATTTGTTTTTCTGGAAAAGGTTCAAGAATAATGGGTTGGATCATTTTAAAGCCTAATTTTTCTGCAGCTTCTTTTGTCGGTCCTTTTGTTGAACCCCAGGTAATAATGGCTTTTTTGGCTGTCTTTTTACCATAAACCTTAACTGCTTCTAATTTTTCTACTTCTTTTCGCATTGCTTGAAACTTTTTTAATCTTTTATTCTGCATTTTTTCTACTTTTTCTTTATCTTCAACCGTCAGGCCGAATTCATCATGTTCATAACTGTTTAATTTGACAACTATATTTTTTTCTCCCGGAAAAGCCAAAGGAGAAATTCCGTTTTTTGTTTCTTGGTATCTCAAATATTTTCCCTTTTTATCCCACAAAAAAGGCGCTTCATATTTGACTTGGCCAAAAATGTTTTGATCAAAACTAAAAATACTTTCCGAAATTAATTTATCAATTAATAAAATTGCCGGTGTTTGGTATTGCCAAGAAAGATTTAAAATTTTCCCTGCCCAAAAATAGGCCTCCTGAGCATCTCCCGGCGCAATTACGAATTTAACAATATCCCCATGACCAGCAGTTAAAGTAAACAATAAATCACCTTGACCATTGTAAGTTGGCACCCCGGTTGCCGGCGACATTCGCTGACTTTCCACAATGACAATCGGGATTTCACTCTGACTAGCTAAACTAATTCCTTCGGTCATTAAAGCAAAGCCACCGCCAGAAGTCCCAACCATTGTTCGAGCCCCGGCAAAAGCCGCCCCTAACGCTGCATTAATAATTCCGATCTCGTTTTCTAATTGAACCACTTTTATTTTAAATTTTTTTTGATTATTAGATAAAAAATGGAGGATGCCGGTAGCTGGAGTCATTGGATAAGATAAATAGAAATCTAAACCAGCGGCAACTGCCCCTAAAGACAAAGCTTCATTACCGGTAAACAGAGGAAATGTTTTTTGGCCTGTTTTTTTAATTTTGAATAAATTAGAAACAGCGTTAAACCCTCGTTTGGCTATTTTAAGATTGACTGAAGCAGACTGATGGAACCTTTGCTGAAAAACTTTTTCCACCACTGGCCAATCAATCCCCATTATTTTAACCAAAGCCCCAACTAAAGCGCTATTTTTCATTATTGGTAATCCTTTTTCTTCCTGAGTGATGGTTTCTATTGGAATACCAATTCCTTGATATTTTTCAGTCAACTCGTCGCTATTGTATAAAATTATTCCATCTTTTGTTAAGTCTTTTTTATGCTCTTCTATCGTTCTTCTATCTAAAGCCAAAAGAAAGTTAATTTTTTTAGTCGGAGCCAAAACTTCTTTTTGACTAACTCTAATTTGAGAAAAATTATGACCGCCTTTTATTAAAGAAGGATAATCTTGATAAATGTAAACTCTATATCCTAACTCAGAAAAAATTTTAGCTATCACTATTCCTGAGGCTCGAGATCCTTCTCCGGCTGCTCCTCCTATTAAAATGGAAAAATCTTTTTTGGAGTTTTGAAAAATATTGTTTAATTTAGCCATAAGAAATTTATAATAAAATCATTTTATTAAATACCCTACTCCCTTTTTTACCATTCCAGCGGCATTACCTTCATCAGTATCCAAATGAAGGCATAATTTCCATTTATCACCCACCCTCACCTTAACCTTATTAAAAACTAAGGATCTTTTTCCTTTTATTTCTACGGAAACTATTTCTCCTTGTTTTAAATTTAATCTTTTGGCTTCTTCAGGATTACAATGAATATGTCTTAACATTATAATTATTCCTTTGCTTAACTTAATTTTTCTTTGGGCATTAATCAAGGTTGCTCCCGGCGTGTTTTTAAGGTCACCAGATTCTTTAAAAGGTACTGCTAATCCTAAATAAATTGCGTCAGTTAAAGATAATTCAACTTGAGTTTGTTTGCGAACCGGACCAACTATTCTCACTCCGGAAATTTTCTTTAAACCAACTTGAATATCCAAAGTTTCTTCGGCAGCAAATTGATTAGTGCTTTGAAGTTTTCTTAATATTTTTAATTGATATCCTTTACCAAAAAGAGATTCTAAATCTTTTTGAGACAAATGAATATGCCTCGCAGAAATTTCAACCGGAATTTTTGGATAATTTTTATTCATATTTTGTGTTTCTATGTGATTGAAAATTGAAGATTGATACTATATATTTATACCAAGTTTTTTAATTTTTTAAAAGACGAAGCTTTCTGAAAGCCGATCAAGAAAAGATCCTTTTTCCTCTCAACCCTCTAAAATACTTGCTTTTCCTTTATTTATATGATATTTTAAACTTAAAGGTCGAAATAATCTAATTAAAAATATGACAAAAGAAGGATTAATTGAGGCCATTGTTAATAAAATTGGCTGTTCCAAAAGAGAAGCTAATGACATTTTAGATACCATCATTGACACTATCACTCAATCATTAAGTCGAGGCGAGGAAGTCACTCTTACTGGTTTTGGTACCTTTACTATTAAAAAAAGAGCGGCAAGAATGGGTGTTAACCCTAAAACCGGTGAAAAAATCCAAATTCCGGCGACCACTGTTCCTAAATTTAGAGCAGGTAAATCTTTAAAGGAAGCAGTCAAATAGAGTTTTAGAGGTTTTTTAAAAAAGAAAGCCCTTAATTAAGGGCTTTCTTTTTTATTTATCTTTTTTAGTATTAATTACTAATCATTTTTCAAATCCTCTTTTTCCAATTTTGTTGAATCTGAGGCTTTTAAATTTTTAAGAGAAAGAAACACCCGACTTCCCTGAATTTTAACTATCTTAGCTTTTATTTCCTCACCTTCTTTTAATATCTCATCAATTTTTTGACCTTTTTCGTTAGGAATTTCAGAAATATGAATTAAGCCATCAATGTTTTGATTTTTAAATTTCACAAAAACTCCAAAATCAACAATTCTCGTGACTATTACTTCAACGATATCGCCTTCTTTAAATTGTCTTAAAGTTTCTTTGGCTTGATCTAATTCAATTAATTTTTCAGAAAAAATTAATTTATTGGTTGAAGGGTCAAAATCTAAAACCTTAACCATTAATTCCTGACCAATTAACTCCTTTAACCGGGCTAATATTTTTTCTTTATCATTATCTTCAACTTTTGGATAATGCTCACTCGACATCTGAGAAGTTGGCAAAAAGCCTGTTAAATTATCAATCTTGCCGAGTAATCCTCCAGTATTAGCATCCAAAATTAAAATTGGGAATTTCTCGTCTTTTTCTTTCAATTCTTTAATTTTTAACCAACTTGCTTCTTTTAAAGTTGTCTGAAGAGCAAGTTCAATAAAACCATTTTCGTTATCAATCTCCAGTACCCGTACTTTAATGTTATCTCCTTCCTCAATATCTTTTAATTCATTTTTAGCTTCTAAATAATTAACTCCTCGAATTACCCCAACACCAAAAGGAGAAAGATCAACAAAAACTTTCTTCTTTTTTTTCTCCAAGACTTTTCCTTCTAAAACTTTGTTTTCTTGTAAAGTAGTATCCATTCTTTTAAAAATAGTTTTTCCCGTTAAATAGTGCCGGAGGGCGGAATTGAACCACCGACGCCGTGCTCTTCAGGCACGCGCTCTACCACTGAGCTACTCCGGCAAAACTATTGAGGAAAACAAAAAGAGTTATTTTAAACTAAAAGATTGTTTTGAAATTTAAATTTTTACGAATGTTTTGATTTTAACAATTCTTTTTAAAAAAGTAAAGAAGCAAAGGATAAAATCTCCAATAATTCGGCTATAATGATAATCTTGTTCGGTGCGCGTAGTTGGACTCGAACCAACGACCTTCCGCATGTAAAACGGACGCTCTAACCAACTGAGCTATACGCGCTTAAAAGAGTAAAGTTTAAACTTTACTCTTTTAAGATTATTCGTCCATTGAAATAAATATTAACGAGCAATTTCGACAATTCTTGTTTCTCTGATAACCGTCACCTTAATTTCTCCCGGAAACTTTATTTTTTCTTCAATCTGCCTAGCAATTTCTTTAGCTAATTTAATTGATTCTAAATCATCAACTTTCTCATTAAAAACAAAAACTCTTAATTCCCGACCAGCAGAAATGGCATAAGCTTTTTCTACCCCTTCAAAGGCAGTCGCTATCTCTTCTAAATTAGACAATCTTTTAAGATAAGCTTCTAAATTATCTTTTCTGGCACCCGGTCTGGCTGCTGAAAGGGCATCGGCTGTTTTGATGATTACAGCTTCTAATGTCTCTGCTGGATAATCTTCGTGATGGGCTTGCATCGCTTTGATTATTTCTTCCGGCTGATTATATTTCATTAGTATTTTTCTTCCAATTTCCAAATGGCTTCCTTCCATTTCTTGGCTAATAGCTTTGCCAATATCGTGTAATAAACCGGCTTTCTTAACTATCTCAACATCTGCTCCTAATTCAGCAGCTAAATTAGCTCCAATCAGGGCAACTTCGATGGAATGAGCCAAAGCATTTTGACCATAACTCGTCCGAAAGTTTAATCTTCCCAAAAGATGAATTAATTCTGGAGGCAAATCAAGAATTCCTACTTCAAAAACAGCATCTTCACCAGCTTTTTGAATGGTATTTCTTATTTCAGCTTGAGCTTCAGCTACTTTTTCTTCTATTTTTGCCGGTTGAATTCGGCCATCTTTTATTAATTTCTCCAAAGCTAAAGCAGCGACTGCCCGTCTGACTGGATCAAAAGACGATAAAACAATCGTTTCTGAAGAATCATCTAAAATTAGATCTACTCCGGTTAATTTTTCAAAATGTTTAATATTTCTCCCTTCTTTACCAATAATTTTTCCTTTGATATCTTCAGATGGAAGAGAAATAGTAGTAGTTGTTACTTCGCTAAAACCAGAGTGGGAATATTTTTGTAAAGCATCAATTAAAATTTCTTTGGCTTTTTTATCTATTTCTTCTTTTCTAAATTGTTCAAAATTTCTTAAAGCCTTGACTATTTCTTCTTTATATTCCTGTTCCGCTTGTTTTAAAATTTCTTCTTTGGCCTCTTCAGGTGTTAAACCGGCAATTGCTTCTAATTTCTTTAAACTTTCTTCTCTAGCTTCTTCTAACGCTGCCTTAATGTTCTGAATTTTTTCTAAAAGTTTTTTGTTTTCCTTCTCCTGTTCATCAATTTTCATTTGTCTTTTATCCAGCAAATCTTCTTTCTCTAGCAATCTTTCTTCTAATTTTCTTAACTGTTCTTTTTGAGCTCTTTCTTCTTCTTCTGCCTCTTCGATAATTTGAGTAGCCTTTTCTTTAGCTTCTAAAACGATTTTTTTGGCTTCTTCTTTAACTTT
>Ga0209720_1003534_pt1 | contig 10628 bp, 10 predicted proteins | sample AD_JPNMR3_MetaG_FD_184426 | JGI IMG/M metagenome (GOLD analysis project Ga0209720, IMG submission 184426) | Active sludge microbial communities of municipal wastewater-treating anaerobic digesters from Japan - AD_JPNMR3_MetaG (SPAdes) (version 2) | ecosystem: Engineered > Bioreactor > Anaerobic...
TCCAGGGCGCCCATAGCGGAATCGAGCAGGACGTAGTCCTCCGTAATCCGGTTGTTGCTCTTGCCATTCTCTGGGTTGTTCCTCATTGACTCACCCTTTCTATGCTTTCCCTCACGATAGCCCGATTCCGGACATGTTCGGGCCGAGCAGCCTCCGCGCGTGCATCGAAGCGCCGCCGAAAGCTGGCGTAGCGATCGCGCAGGCGTTGGACCTCACCATCGAGCGCCGCAGCTTGCTGGGCCGCCGCGAGGTGCCTGGTCAGTGCCGGAAACACGGGCCGGCCCAGGCTCGCGCAGCCTACCAGGAGAAGATCCAGGCTGACCAGGAGCATGACGGACACCGCGACCAGGCGCGCCCACCACGGCATCTGTTGATCTTGCCTTTCCATCCACTCCACCTCCCACGGACAAGATGCTACTCTATTATACTACAAATCGGCAGACGCCTGCCTATTCCTGCATTCCCGCGGCACGAAAGCACTCAGTTGCCCGGCCCCACGGGCGCAATGCGCAGGGTGGCATACTCCGTTTTCAGCAGCGACTCATCACCGATGGCGCGCATCTTGCGCCACATCCGCTTCACCATCGCATGCAGCACTTCGCGGAATGCCGGATCCTGCGCCAGATTGTGGCGCTCGTGGGGGTCATTGCCGAGGTGATACAGCTCATCGATTCCGCCCGGGCTGAAGATGTACTTCCAGTCGCCGTGCCAGACGATGCGTTGGGTGTAGACGAAGCGCTGGCCGTAGAACTCGGCATACGCCTCCTGCCACTCCTCAGGGTTCCACCTGCCTTCGAGCAGAGGCCGGATCGACCGGCCTTGCGCGTCCGGGAGCGGCGGCGCCCCGCAGAGGTCGAGCAGCGTCGGACCGAGATCCACGGTGCTCACCCGCGCGTGCCTGGCGGGGTCGGGAGCCGCGCCGGGGTTCGGGCCGGTCATTCCGGGCACGCGCATAATCAGCGGGATGTTGTAGACCTCCTCGTAGGGTGTGCCGATCCCCTTGGCGAAAAGCCCGTGCCCGCCCAGCATATCGCCGTGATCGCTCGTGAAGACGATGATCGTGTTTTCATCCAGGCCCGTCTCGCGGAGCGCGCGCAGGAGGCGTCCGACCTCGTGATCCAGGAAGGTGATTGTGGCCCAGTAGGCCGCCGTGATCCGCTGCCAGTCGGCCTCGGAAAGCCCTTCCCACACGGCGCGCATCCGGCGCACGATCTCCGGCTTGCCGGCGGGGTCCTCGCGCAGCGTTGGGCTGACCCGGATGCTTGAGAGGTCATAGCGCTCGAAGAACCGCTTCGGGGGGACGTAGGCATCGTGCGGCTCGGAGGTAGAGATGAAGCAGCAGAAGGGCCGGTCGCTATGCTGCGCCGAAGCGTGCCGCTGGATGAAGTCGATGCCGCGGTCGAAAGCGGGGTGACTCGGGATGGCGTCGTCTTCGGAGACGGCGGCGAGGAGGTAATCCCGATAGCCCTCCTTGGGCATGACCACTTCGGTGCCGGGGATGCGCCGGGGCCGGGCGCTGGCGCATCCGAGGTCATATTCATGCCATCCGAAACGCTCCAGCTGGTTGCTCTGCTCGACGTGCCACTTCCCGAAATAGGCGTTGTAATATCCGGCCTCCGCCAGGATGCGCGAGAAGTAGGTGAAGCGGTCGGGCGGAACATCCAGCCATTCGCGGCGCTGGGTGTGCGTGCAGTCCCACATGCCGTGCGTGGAGGGGTAGAGCCCCGTCATCAGCGACGCGCGCGCCGGCGAGCAGATGGCATTCGTGGTGTAGCAGTGCGCGAAGCGCGTCCCCTGGGCCGCGAGGGCATCCAGATGGGGCGTCAGACACTGGCTCCCCGGCGCAAGGGCCTGCGCGTTCGTGTGATCCGTCATCACGAAGAGGATGTTTGGCCGCGCTCGCATGATCTTTCCCTTCCGAATATCGCGCAGGCGCTCTGGCCACGCGCCCTCAGAACCTCACTTCTCGGGTACCTCCAGGTCTGCCAGAAACTCGGAGGAGACGCGCTTGCCGAGGAGGAAGAACTTCCGCTCGGGATGCCAGAGGACGTTGTTCCCGTTTCGCGTGGTGAAGCTCGGGTAGACGCCGATATCGATCCGCTTCAGCGGGCCGAGGCGCGCGCCGTCGTTGTCCATGAACTGTTTCGACTCGCTGAACCATATCGGCTGTTCGGCTCCGGGGCGAAACTCACCCAGGGCGAGGAACGCCGGGCGGCGGTTCTTGCCCGTCTCCTCCGGTGTGCACCCTTCGAAGCGGCCGTCGTTGTTGTGGTGCAAGAGCACATAGCGGCCATCCGCGAGCTGGTAGATCGGGCAGCAGCAGAGGGGTTGCAGGATCGGCCGGCCATGATCCTTGCGCAGCAGCGGGCGGGGATTGCTCCAGGTGGCGCCATCGTCTGCCGAGAGGCTGTACCAGATGTACCCGGACATCGTGCGCATCACGCAGAAGAGACGGTCATCCGGCAGGCGCACCAGACTGGGCTCCTGAGCGATGCTCAACAGCGGATTGGCGTAGTGGGGCACTCGCAACGCCTGGTCGCCCCAGGCCGAGTAGGTGATGCGGATCTCCGCCGGCTCTGGGTCGTCATCGATGTTTTCAAAGCGCATGAACTCGACGACGCTTTCCCAGGCCGTCCAGCTATCGTTGTGCGGAGGGGTACGCACCGCCTTGCTCACCCAGCGCGTGAACCCGGTGAACCACCTCCCTCGCAGATCGCGGATCGGCAGCTGCCAGACGATCCAATTGGAAGGTACGCTCGGGTCCGGGTCATCATGCGGGCTGCGCGGCATCGGCACGGTGGCGGGTGTCGACCACGTCTTTCCCATATCATCGCTGTAGCAGCAATCCATGGTGCCGGTGTGCTGATGCACCACGTCATCGATTCCCTGGTACTGGTTCCAAAGGACATAGATGCGCCCGGATTTGGAGACCAGCGGGAAGCCCCAGCTGGCCATGTAGCCATCGCCAGGGCGCTTGGGGCCAGCCACCCGGACCGGCGGCGCCCACGTGACGCCGTCATCCTCGCTGCGGGAAAACAGAATGCGGTGATCGCCCGCGCCCTCATAGCTGCTTTGAGTCCAGATTGCCATCAGAGAGCCGTCTGGCCCCTCAAAGACCAGGAAGTGTTCGTTCCCCGTATCGAAGGTGGACCCATCCAGGCTTTTCGGCATGTACACCACGTAGTCTGGCTGGCTCCTCATCATCTCGGCGCGTAGTACTGCATCCACCATCTCTTCCTCCAGGTCCCTTCACACCGAGGGGTTCCTCCTATCCGGGGAGACCTCCTGCTGGCCGGCCTCTGGAGACTCGGACCCCTTTGGACTCCCCCAGCAGAGCCACGCTGGGGTCCTCTCGTGGTTCTGAAGGCGTTACATGGCCTGGCCCGAGGTGTCTAGCCGTCTAGATGATGTGACCGCTTGGTGCTGAAAGCGTGTGCCACGGTCAAAAAGTGGGTAGGCAACGAGGGGGAGTAGTGAAGGCGATGCCGCGACGAGGAGAAAGACAGAGCATCAGTGTCGTGATGGGGCACGAGAGTGTCGTTCCGGATCTCGTTCGCCGGTTGATGACGGTCCTCGTGCTCGTTGCCCTGGTGACCCTGGTGTTGTGGCTGGACCGCGCGGGGCTGCGTGATACCGCCCACCCCGAGCGCCCGTTAGAGCTGCCGGACGTGGTCTATTTCGCGGTTGTCACGATCACCACGGTGGGCTACGGCGATATTGTCCCCGTGACGCCGCGCGCGCGGCTGATCAGCACGTTTCTGGTGACGCCGATGCGGATCGTGGTCTTGATCCTGTTCATTGGCACGGCGTATGAACTGGTGTTTCAGCGCTATCGAGAGGCATACAGGATGCGTCGACTCAAGGGACGGCTGGCCAATCACATTATCGTTTGCGGCTATGGCGTGAAAGGCCATGCCACCGTCGAGGAGTTGATCTGCTTTGGACACTCGCCGGACGAGATCGTGGTGATCGATGCCAGCGCCGATGCGGCCCGAGACGCGGCGCGCCTGGGGGTGGCGGCGCTGCGCGGCGATGCGACCAAGGAAGCGACGCTCGAGGCGGCGGTGATTGAGAAGGCGACCGACATCGTCGTGGATGTGGATCGAGACGACACCACCGTGCTCATCTGCCTGACGGCGAAGCACCTCAATCCCGAGATCTGCGTGGTGGCCGCCGCGGGAGGCAGAGAACGTTCCCCTCATCTATCAGAGCGGTGCCGATGTGGTGGTGGCCGCTCCCGTATCGGGCGGGCGCATGCTCGCGATCGCCACTCACCTCACCCATGCGCCGCGTTTCGTTGATGATATCCTCTCTTTTGGCCGGGGCCTGGGTTTTGGGGAGTACCGGCTCTGCCAGGCCGATGCCGGGCGCACGACGAGCGAGATTCCGGAGCTATCCGGGAAACTCGTGCTGGGCGTATACCACGAGGGGAGAACGGTTACTTACGAGCGCCTCCCGGGGTTGCGTCTCCGAGAGGGTGATGTGGTGATCTACCTTGAGGCCAAACCAGAGACGGCTCACGGAAGGTAGTGTCTTCGCCGCGCATCGATCCGGCTCCATCGCAAGCGAGCGCAAGAGCATCCCGCGGCTCAGGCGATCACGCCTGCGGCTTGCAGCAGCGTCACCACGATGAGCACCACCGAGAGGATGCTGACCACGACTGTCACGCTCCATGCGGCGAAGTTGAACAGGCGGCTGTTCACATAGTCGCCCATCAGATCGCGGTCATTCACCAGGCGCATGATAAAGAGGAGTGTGACGGGGAGGAGGATGCCCTGGATCACCTGAGAGTAGATCATGAGATCGATCGGGTTGATGCCAGGGATCAGCGCTACCAGGGCACCGATCACAAGCAGCACCGTGAAGAGCCCGGTGAAAAAGGGCGCCTCTTCGAAGGAGCGCGAGACGCCTCGCTCGAAGCCGAACGCCTCGCTGACGGCATACGCGGTCGCCAGGGGTAACACTCCTGTGGCAAGCATCGACGCGCCGAAGAGGCCAATGGAAAAGAGCGCGGTCGCGTAGGGGCCGGCGAGCGGGCGCAACGCCATCGCCGCGTCGGCGGCGCTTTCAATCGTGATCCCCTGTCGGTGGAGCGTCGCGCCAGTCGTGATGATGATGAAGGTCGCGATCGTGCAGGCAAAGAACGACCCGAGATAGACATCGAGGCGCTCCAGGGGGTAGTCGCGCATGCGGATGCCCTTCTCGGCGACGGCGGACTGCACGAAGAGCTGCATATGCGGCGAGATCGTCGTACCGATGAGCGCGACGAGCAACAGGATGTAACCGCTGTCCGTCTGGAGCCGGGGCCGCAGCCCGCTGGCAACGGCGGACCAATCCGGCCGGGCCAGGAACGCGGACGCGATGTAGCCCAGGAAGACCAGCGACATGGCGAGGAAGGCGCGCTCGACCGCCGTGTAGCTGCCACGCACGACCAGGTACCAGATGAGGGCGGCGATGACCGGCACGGAGAGATAGATCGGAATGCCGAAGAAGGCGAGGGCCGCGCCGATGCCGGCGAAGTTGGCGACGATGGTGCTGCTGGCGGCGATGAGGAAGGCGATGACCGCGATGAGAGTCCAGCGCACGCCGAAGTTCTCGCGGATCAGGTCGGTGAGGCCCTTGCCTGTAACGGCGCCCATGCGCGCGGCCATCTCCTGGACAATGGCGACGCCAAACGCGATGAGGAGCATCGCCCAGAGGAGGCTGTAGCCATACTGAGCGCCCGCCGAGGAGTAGGTGGCGATCCCAGGGGCATCGTTGCCTGCGTTGGCGGCGATCAGACCGGGTCCGATGATGGCCAATACTCTCAGGAACCCGGTTCTCCGCATGCGCATCCTCTCCAACCACACGACAGGTCGCTCTGCCGCACCGCCTGACGGGGCGCGGACAGCTACTCTCCTTACATATACGACGGCCAGGGGGGCTGCCGCGTCGGCTCGTGGCAAGCTGCTTCCCGGGTGGCCCTCCTGGCATGGGCCAGGGGGCCCCGGACGCCTTACGAGCGAAAGAAGCGAGGGAAGCGTTTGGTCCACTCTCCTGGGAGAAGGAGCTCCATCGCGTCATCGACGGTGACGATCCCCAGGAGAATGCCCTGCTCATCAACAACCGGGAGGGCCAGGAGGTCGTAGCGTGCCATCATCCGCGCCACCTCGCGGTTGCTCTCCGTGGCGGGCACGCGGATGAACTCGGTCTCCATGATCTCGCCGAGGGGGCGCTCCGGGGGCGAGATCACGATCTCGCGCAGAGGCACAACGCCCACGAGCCGCTGATCCTCGCGGCTGGCCACGACGTAGATGTCATGGATCACCTGGGGCAGCTCCTCACTGCGGCGAAGGTAATCCAACACCTCGCCCGCCGTGAAGCTGCGCGGCACCGCGACCAGGTCGGTGGTCATCATCCCGCCCGCGCTCTGCTCTGGATACTGCAAGAGCTCGCGCACCTCTTCGGACTCTTCGGGCTCCATGCGGCCCAGGATCTCTCGCGCTCGATCCTGGGGCAGGTCCGCCAGAAGATCGGCCGCATTATCCGGAGCCATCTCCTCCAGAATGCTGGCGGCGCGCTCGCTATCCAGGCTTTCGACCAGGTCGGCCTGATGCTCCGGCGACATCTCTTCCAGGGCCTCGGCGGCGGTCTCATCATCGAGCGCACCGAGAATTTCATGCCGCTGCCGGAGCGACACCCCTTCCATCATCCCGGCGATCTCGACCGGGTGCATCTCTGCCGTGCCGGCGTGCGAAACGGCGAGCTGCACCGGCACCTCGCTGGCGAAGAACTCCACGGTGTTCCACGCCAGCGGCGAACTCCGCGGCCGGAAGCCGAGGAAGCCCAGGACGCGTGTCAGCCCAAGACGCCGAAAGATGGGGCCCGAGCCGGCATCGACGCCCGCCAGCCGGCAGATGCTCCCCTCCGAGTGCAACAGCACATCATTCACGCGCACCACGCGGCGGCGCTCGATATCGATCACCTTGTGATCGAGCAGATCCCGTGCAAGGAGCATCTCGCCCGCGCGGCGCGCGAAGGGGCGCAGATCAACACGGGCGGAAGTGAGCCGGATGCCCTCGGCGAGCGCGGACTGCACCTGTTGCCACGAGACGAAGTAGTCGCGATTGCCCGTTCGTAAGACCAGGCCCGTAACCGGGGGATGAGCCTCCGTTCCGATGCGGACGATCAGGTCACCCACCTTCCCCAGGAGCTCCCCCTGGGGGCTACGAACCGGCCGGCCAAGGACAATCGATAGCGGTAATGCGTCCGGGTTGTCTTCGGGTTCCATATCCTCTTGGTTGCCTTCGTACGGCTGCTCCCCAGCCTCATTCTACCATCGTGCCCACCTTGCGTCAAGCCGAGGCAGGCACGGCAAGCGCCCTGTGCGTTGGCGGACGCTTGAAATACAGCCGTCTGATTTGCGGAAAGACTGGCGATTCGAAGGTTTTCTGCTCATACAGGACATGCGTTCCGACATCTCCGCTCCCAATGCGCCATGCTCTGGGATTCCGACATAGGGAATCCGAAGCCTCGGAGGCAGGGCGCAACCCGGCGCGCAGCGATAAATCACCGCGCTGCTTGCGAGCGAAGCCCTGCCGGGCTGGGTTGGGGATACTCCCAGATGTCTCAAAACGGCGCTGGCTGGGAGGGGGAGCTCCGCAGGGGCTTTGCCGGAAAGCAGCGCGGAGCTTCGAGCTCCGCGCGTGCGGGCGGCCCTCTCCCTATGTCGGAATCTCAGGCCATGCTCTCAAGGTTTGACATGCCTGCCTGCATCCAGTATAATGGGGCCAGGATGTTTAAGTGACTTACATGAATTGCACTGATGCTACGGCATATATGGGCCAGTTGGCGGATCTCTTTGCCCGGGCGGTTTCGGAGACTCTGACGACGGAGGTTCTCCGGGGCGTCGGCGTGGAGGGGATGACGCCGTCACTGCTGGCTGCTTTGGAGTGCTTGCATCGCCGAGGCGTGGGCGGAGTGGGGGATCTGGCCCGCGACCTGGGGGTGACCTACGCGGCGGCGAGCCAGTTCGCAGCCCGGCTGGAGCAGAAGGGATTGCTGGTCCGCCAGCATGATGCGCGCGACCGACGGCGGGCTGCGCTCCGGCTGAGCACGCGGGGTGCTCAGGTGGTGGATCAGGTGGCGCGTCTTCGCGCCGACCGCCTGCAGGCGATCCTGGCGCGGATGCCGGAGGAGCAGCGCCAGGCGCTTCTCGATGCGCTCGAGGCGTTTCTTTTCCATGCCTTCGAAGATGCCGCGGCCATCGAGCGCCTCTGCGGGCGCTGTCGCATTCCGCACTCGCCGCAGTGCGTGGTGAATCAGATGGCTCTGGCGCGGACCGGGCGCGGAGTGAAACGGCCGTGTTGTACACCACGATCCGATGCCCCTGAAGGCGGTGGGACCGTTCCGAATGCATGAGAGATCCCGGAGGGCGCGAGCGCAACGCGGGTGCCATCCGGGTGCTTACTAAAGGAGAAGAGAGTGAGCGAGAGCAAGGTGAGTGTGGACCAGGTGCGCGCAGCCCTCGGGAAGGTGATGGACCCCGAGCTGCAGCGCGACCTGGTGTCGCTGGGAATGATCCAGAACCTGGAAGTGGACGACGGCGCCGTCTCGTTTGACCTGGTGCTGACGACGCCGGCGTGTCCGCTCCGCAACCAGATCCGCGAGGCCGCCGAGGCCGCGGTGCGCGCCGTGTCGGGGGTCACGGAGGTGCGCGTTCGCGTGACGAGCAAGGTCTCCTCGCGTCCGTGCGCGGATCAGGCGCTGCTACCGGGTGTGAAGAACGTCATCGCGGTGGGCAGTGGCAAGGGGGGCGTCGGCAAATCCACGGTGGCGGTGAACCTGGCGGTGGCGCTGGCAGAGGCAGGCGCGCGCGTCGGCATCCTGGACGCCGATATCTACGGACCGTCGATCCCGCTGTTGATGGGGGCGGAGGAGCGGCCCCTGCTGGTGGATGGCCGCTTGCGCCCGCTGGAGCGGTATGGGGTGAAGCTGATGTCGCTCGGCTTCCTCATCGATGGGAACGCGCCGGTGATCTGGCGCGGGCCGATGGTGGCGGGCGCGGTGCGCCAGCTCCTCACCGATGTGGAATGGGGCGAGTTGGACTACCTGGTGGTGGATCTCCCGCCTGGAACCGGCGACGCGCAGCTCACGCTCGCCCAGTCCGTCCCGCTCACGGGAGCGGTGATCGTGATGACCTCCCAGGAGGTGGCGCTCAGCATCGCCAGCAAGGCGCTCCTGATGTTCCGGAAGATGGATGTGCCGGTGCTGGGCGTCGTGGAGAATATGAGCAGCTTCGTCTGCCCTCACTGCGAGCAGGAGACGCCGATCTTCGGCCCACGCGGGGGCGGCGAGAAGGTGGCTGCGGCGCTGGATGCACCCTTCCTGGGAAGCGTGCCGCTCGACCCGGCGATTGTGGAGGAGAGCGATCAAGGCACGCCGAGCATCGCCGCGCACCCCGAGTCGCGCCAGGCGGATGCCTTCCGAAAGATCGCGAGCGCGATGGCTGCGCAGGTGAGCCAGCGCAATCTGAAGGGGCAGGCATAGCACGATGGGGAGAAAGTCATCCAATCGGGCGTTTGCGCAGCGCCCCCCAGAGTGCCTCCAGAATGTGCGCTTTATCCTCATGGAGACACAGTTTCCTGGCAATGTCGGCTCCACGTCGCGCGCCATGAAGACGATGGGCCTGACCGACCTGGTGTTGGTGCGGCCAACGCCTTTCATCGACGTGCCGGAGGCGCGAAACCTGGCCCATGGTGCGCTTGATGTGCTGGAGAACGCGCGCTGTGTCGAGACAATCGAAGAAGCGATTGGCGATCTCACCTTGCTGGTGGGGACGACGAACCGGCGACGCATCGGCGTGCTCCCCGATCTGCGTCCTGTTGTCGAAGCGGCGAAGCAGATTGCCGAGATGGCGCGCCAGGGGTATCGCGTGGGCGTCCTCTTCGGGAGGGAAGATTGTGGTCTCTCTACGCGCGACCTGACGCACTGCCAAGCGATCGCGACGATTCCTGCGGCGGCGGGAATGCCGTCGCTCAACCTCTCGCACGCGGTGCAGGTGGTGGCGTATGAGATCTTTCAGGCCAGTTTGGGAAAGATGCTGTGCAAGCAGGCCGATCTGGCTGATATTGCCGAGCAGGAGGCGCTGATCCGGCGCGTGAACGACCTGATGCTCTCGACCGGGTTCCGGCCGTTTCGCGATGATCCGGAGGCGTTTGCGCACACGCTGCGCCGCGTGTTCGGGCGCGCTGGCATGGAGCGCCGCGACGTGCGCGCGTTGCACAAGCTGATCGCGACGCTGCAGCATTGCGTCGCCACCGGGCCGGTTGGAGACGGCGAGGAGCCATAGGCCGGCGAGGCCTCTCTCCTCCGGTTTTGCCACGGAGTGCCTGGGTAAATGGACTTGGGCGTGCAGTGCCCCGAGAGGAGAGGAAGATGAGCAGGGCTACGAGCACAACGGTGGGAGTGCTTGTTGGCGGCGCCGTTGGCGCTATTGCCGCCCTTCTCCTGGCCCCGAAGCGGGGTGAGGAGATGCGCTCCGACCTCATGCAATGGACACGCGATAGGGAGCATAAGGCTGCGGAACGGATCCGGCAGGCGGGCGCCAGCATGGCATCGAACCTCCGGCAGATGCCGTCGAAGGTATC
>Ga0209720_1003535_pt1 | contig 10628 bp, 7 predicted proteins | sample AD_JPNMR3_MetaG_FD_184426 | JGI IMG/M metagenome (GOLD analysis project Ga0209720, IMG submission 184426) | Active sludge microbial communities of municipal wastewater-treating anaerobic digesters from Japan - AD_JPNMR3_MetaG (SPAdes) (version 2) | ecosystem: Engineered > Bioreactor > Anaerobic >...
CGATGCTTTCCCATTTCCATACAAATCGATGTCGAAGTTCGATCTTTTATTTATCATTTCACTGTAAGCATGGTAAATGGTATCGGCATTGGGGCCTGCTAATTGATTAAAGCCATGCTCAACCAATTCAACCCACTCGGTTTGTTCGCGCAGAGTAATGCAGTGTTTTCCAAAAAAGAAAGCCTCTTTCTGTAACCCTCCGCTATCGGTCATAACCAGCTTGCAATTGCTAATAAGCATCAGCATATCAAAATACCCAACCGGATTAATAGCAGTAAACTCAGGGGAAATTCCCATTTGCTCAAGTATTTTCCTGGTTCTTGGATGCAATGGAACCACTACACGTGTTTCACGGTTAATACTATTCAGCCCATCAATAATGTTTTTGAGGTTTGAAGGATCATCGGTGTTCTCCTGCCTGTGAATGGTTGCTAAAACAAAGTCGTTGCTGAGCTTGAGTTCGTTTAATATTTTCGATTCACGTTTTGCTTTGTCGAGGTAGAAATAGGCCGCATCCTGCATTACATCGCCACACTTAACAATTTGAGCTTTAAAGCCATCAAAGCCTTCGGCTTTAAGGTTGGCAACCGCGGCATCGGTTGGGCAGAATAGAAGGCTTGAAATACGGTCGGTAAGTATCCGGTTCACCTCCTCGGGCATGGCCATGTTGAACGAGCGTAAACCGGCTTCAACGTGGATTACCCTTACATGCAACTTAACAGCAGCAAGCGCTCCGGCAAGGGTTGAGTTTGTATCGCCATAAACCATAACAGCCGATGGCTTCTCCTTCAGGATTACCTCTTCAACCAGCTCGAGCATCCGCCCGGTCATTGCCCCATGGTTAAGGCTGTTGATGTTCAGGTTGTAGGCAGGTGCCGGTATGCTCATCTCGCTGAAAAACACATCGGACATGTTTTGGTCAAAATGCTGACCGGTGTGAACAATTATCTCGGGAATGTCAAATGCCTGCAGTTGGCGGCTAACAGCCGCCGCCTTTACAAACTGAGGGCGTGCCCCAAGAACAGTAAGAATTACCTTTTTACTACCCATTTGTGATTTGGTTTAAAATCTCGGACAACCTGCCGGTAAGGGCTTTACGAGAGTATTTCTCAATACCCTTGGGTTCGGGAGTGAGGTTGCCCTGCTTGAATAAGTTAAAGTATTTGACGAGTGTTTGAGTGGCCCCCTCAACATCGGTATAATCAATAACATCGCCAGAGGCCGTTTCGTGCACTATTTCTGCTATATCGCTATCGGTGGGGCCAATGGTAAGAATTTGCTTGCCAACAGCAAGGTACTCAAAGAACTTCCCAGTCACAATTCCCTTTGCGTTTGGGGTATTATTGATGACAAGCAGCAGAATTTGAGCGTTTTTTTGAAGCGCCAATGCCCGGTCGTGTGGAAGTAAGCCATGGTGCTCAAAGTTCTTTTCAAGCCCATAACTCTTTATGGCCGTAGTAACCGAGATATCAATCTGGCCAGCCATTTGTATCCTCAACTTTTGGGCAAACTCATCGTTTTCCGCGCATATCCTACTTAACGCTTGCCATAAAACATGTGGGTTACGGGCTGAGTTCATGGTTCCCACATAGCAAATGGAAAAACTATCGTTACTTTGGGTTTCACCAGCAGGGATGTCATCCGTATCAAAGCCGTTGGTTAAAACGAAAACTTTATTACTGCCTAAGCTTTCAAATTCCCGTTTCATTTGCTGCGAAACTACAACAACGTGATCGGCAGTTTTTACAACTTTCCGCTCAAGCCTATGGTGATACCAGTTGGCAAACTTGGTAAGCCTCAGCTCATGGTAAAAATCGATATTTGTCCATGGGTCTCGGAAATCGGCAAGCCATGGTATATTGAGTTTACGCTTCAGATTAAGTCCAATTAGATGCATGGAGTGAGGTGGCCCTGTGGTAACAATGGCATCAGCTGGGTGTTGCTTAAGGTAACGCTTTAAAAACTTTACCGATGGCCTAACCCAGAATACGCGCGGATCGGGTATCAAGATGTTACCCCGTATCCAAACCATCAGCTTTGCCAAACCCACTTTTTTACCGCTATCGTCGGCAAAGCCAAGTCCTAACTTTTTCCCTTTTCGCCCTGTTATCCATTTGTAAATGTCGTAGGGTTCCCAAATTGGCCGTTTAATTACCTCAATGTTCTCAGGGATATCTTTAAACAGGGAATGGTCGTCGTAAAAGGATTCAGGGTTCTCAGGGGTGTAAACAATTGGCTCCCAGCCAAAATCGCGAAGGTACTTTACAAACTTTAGCCAACGTTGCACGGCAACACCACCCGATGGAGGCCAGTAGTATGTTACTATCAGTACCCTTTTACGCGATGTTTGACTCATACAAAAATTTTTGTTAAAGATAGATAGATTAGCCAATTCCAACAAATGGGGGCATCACTTGATTGTCAATTCAAATGTTTTTCATACCTTTCCTAATCTAACTTAAAATGCATAAGTGTATGGTACTCTTTAAAGTTGTTGCGTGGTTAATCCTTGTTTATGGCATAATTGCATTGGTTGCCAAAAAGGCAAGGCCATCGGGGTTTGACCTTCCCTTTGCTTTGCCAGCCATTTTGGTTGGTGCTATACTTGTAGTGATACTTTCGCTGATTGTGGTTGTTGGGCCGCAGGAGGTTGCTGTGGTTACCACACCAAGTGGTGTCCGCTCTGAACCTCTGCACACCGGATGGCATGTAATAGCCCCGTGGAACGATATTCACTATATGGATAAAACCGTTTGGGTTTACACCTGTGCCAATGCTATTGGCGAGGGCGAAAAACCTAACTCCGATGCTATTTGGGCACCTACCAAGGACGGTATTAAGCTTGGTTTTGATGTATCCGTTTCGTGGCGCATTGATGCCAATGAAGCTCCTTGGATATACCAAAACGTTACGGAAAATGACGGTGGCCGATCGGGACGTTACCTCTGGCTTGAGGAGAATGTAATCCGCGCAAAGCTGAAATCGGCATTAGCTCTAACCGTTTCGGGTTATACTCCCATTGAGGCATACAGCACTAAGCGGAACGACATCCAACAGGAAATCCTTAACCGCATTAAGGATGAATGCAAGCAGTATCGAATAATAATTGATAACGTGGATGTGCGCGAGGTTTACTATAACGAGGAGTACGAAAAGGCTATTAATGCTAAAAAATTAGCTGAGCAGGAAGCCTTAAGGTTAATTGAGGTAACCAAGCAAAAGGAAGAGCAGCTCAAGCAGGCTACTATCGATAAGAATATTGCCATTGAGAAAGCTAAGGGAGAGTCGGAGGCTCTTAAAATCAAGGGTCAGTCCATTAGTAGCAATCCTAAGATCATTGAACTTGAATGGATCAATAAGTGGAATGGTCAGCTTCCCACATACATGATGGGGAATGGCCAGGGAATAATGGTTAACCTTAACAACAAGTAGTAACCCCTACTGAACTAGCGAAGCCGGTAATCCCGGCTTCGTTTGCTATGATTTATCTGCAATTAAAATATCTATTCAAGGCGATATATCGACATAATTTCCTTAAGAATAGCATCGGTATCGACCTTTAAATCTTTCAGCAGGCCCGTTTCCATATCGAAAACCCAGCCATGCACTTTGAGTGTTTTGGAACGGATAGCTTTTTGAACTTCAGGGGCCTTGATAACGTTTACACATTGCACCCTCACGTTCAGTTCTACCAGACGTCTTTGCCTATCGGTAATAGAGTTACTTGTTTCAATTTCGTGTCGATGGTGGCGATAAATATCACGTATATTCCGTAGCCAGGGATTGAGTATATTCATATCTTTAGGCTGCAGTGCAGCCTCAATGCCTCCACAGTGGTAGTGACCTCAAACTACAATATGTTCAACCCTTAGTACCGTTACAGCATAGTTTATTATTGCCATTGAGGCAAGGTCGCCAGCGGGAACGAGGTTGGCAATATTGCGGTAAACAAAAACATCGCCCGGATTTGCCCCCATAAGCTCTTCAGCTGTAACCCGGCTATCGGAACAGCCAATGTAAAGCATTTTGGGTTGCTGGTTTAGCGAAAGGTTTAGAAAGAAACTGGGGTTAACGCGCTTGCGCGCTTCAGCCCAGTTCCTGTTATTCTCAAAAACCTTTTTGATGTCCATGAGCTACAAAACAATATTACCATGCTTGCGGGGTGGGTTCTGCTGGCTCTTGGTACGGGTCATCTCCAATGCCTGAATAAGCTTGGCACGAGTTTGTTTTGGGTAGATAACCTCATCGATATAGCCCAGTTCAGCAGCACGGTAGGGGTTTGCAAATGTCTCGCGGTACTCATCAATTAGTTCCTGACGGGTTTCCTCGCTGTCAATTTTATTCCTGTACAGTATGTTTACTGCTCCCTCGGGGCCCATAACAGCAATCTCAGCCATGGGATAGGCGTAGTTAACATCGGCGCCAACCTGCTTGCTGGACATTACGCAGTATGCACCACCGTATGCCTTGCGGGTGATTACCGCAATTTTAGGAACTGTTGCTTCCGAGTAAGCGTATAGCAGCTTTGCTCCATGGCGAATAATACCATTCGATTCCTGATTAACACCCGGTAGAAATCCCGGAACATCAACAAAGGTTACAATGGGAATGTTGAACGAGTCGCAGAAGCGAATAAAGCGGGCGCCCTTAACCGATGCGTCGATATCGAGCACGCCGGCAAGATGGGCAGGCTGGTTGGCAACTATGCCAACGGTGTGTCCCGCCATACGTGCAAAGCCAACAACAATATTTTTGGCAAAAAGCGGCTGAACCTCCAGAAAGTTTTTATCGTCAACCACGGTTAGGATTAACTCCTTGATATCGTAGGGTTTATTTGGGTCGGCTGGGATTAGGGTTTGTAGACTTTCGTCCTCGCGGAGCGGGTCATCGGTTGTTGGGAAAACGGGTGGCTCCTCCATGTTGTTAACGGGTAGAAAACTCATTAGCTCCCTAACAAGCATAAGTGCCTGTTCGTCGTTTTCGGCAATGAAGTGCGCTACGCCGCTTTTGGCATTATGGGTAACAGCTCCGCCCAGCTCATCCTTGGTAACATCCTCGTGTGTAACGGCTTTTATCACATCGGGTCCGGTAACAAACATGTAGCTGGAATCCTTAACCATAATAATAAAATCGGTTAGGGCTGGTGAGTACACTGCACCGCCAGCGCAAGGTCCCATTATACAGGTTACCTGTGGGATAACCCCGGAACTACGAACGTTGTTATAGAATATCTCGGCATAGCCAGCCAAACTCTGAACACCTTCCTGAATACGTGCACCACCCGAGTCGTTCAGCCCAATAATTGGTGCGCCCATACGGGTGGCCAACTGCTGAAGCTTGATAATCTTATCGGCGTTAGCCCTACTAAGCGTACCGCCAAAAACAGTAAAATCGTATGCATAAACGTAAACCAACCGTCCGTCAATCTTGCCATAACCGGTTACCACGCCGTCGCCGGGTATTCGGTTCTTATCCATGCCAAAATCGTTGGTACGGTGGGTCACAAACTTGTCAAATTCATTGAAAGTACCGGGGTCGAGCAGTTCAACAATACGTTCCCTTGCTGTTTTTTTCCCACTTTCGTGTTGTTTAGCAATACGATCGGATCCGCCAGCCTGCTCGGCTATGGCATTGCGTCGCTCTAACTCCTGATATAGCTCATCAAGTGTTTTCATGGAAAAAAATAATAAAGGTTTAAGGATAGAATTTACTCAATCTCAACAAGCGGTTGGTTAGCATTGATATTATCGCCCTCAGCCACGAATATTTTCTTTACAATCCCATCAACGGGGCTTTTGTACTCGCTTTCCATTTTCATGGCCGATATAACAATCACCGTTGTTCCTTTTGAAACGGTTTCGCCTTCAGATACCGGAATCTTAACCACCCTACCGGGCATGGGTGTTGATATTATCTTATCGGCAGCATGGTCGTCGAGAGCCTTTCGGCTTCGTTGGTATCGGCTTTGGGCGTCAATAATTTCCACCTCGTGGGAGTTGTAAAAGGTATTCACGTAGTAATTTTTTGGCCCATCGCCAGGAATAATCTCAATGTTAAACGATTTGCCATTATGGATTATGGAAAAAACACCGTTCTCAACCTGGGCAATGTCCACCTCGTACTCAACGCCATCAACCTCAAAAACGGCAATATTTTCATCGCGGCGCACCAGCTTAACCTCGGCTATGCGATCGCCAATTCTAACTTCAAGTCCCATTGTTCAAGCATGTTTGTTTAGTAAGGAAGCAAGCTGCGCTTTAACCCGTATGTTTTCCAGTTATCGGAGTGGGTTACGGTAAAATCGCTCATGGCCACCTTTTCCATCTTGGTGATAAAATCGAAATAGGCTGCAATTATTGCCATATCCTCAAAGATTTTACTGCCACGAGGCTGAATATCCATCAGTTCATCAAGGTGTTCGGGTATGAAGTGGGTGTTGTAGTTACCCATCCTAAAGTCGTGGTTATCCATGATACGCTCAAGGAAGCGGATGGATGTTTTCACCCCGGTGATTTTGTACTCAAACAGAGCCCGTTTCATTCGGTTGATGGCCTCGGTACGGTCGCGCCCCCAAGTGATAAGCTTGCTAATCATGGGGTCGTAGTAAATAGGAATTTCGTAGCCCTCGTAAGCATAGCCATCGGTTCTAACACCAAGCCCATTGGGCTCGCTGATATGCCTGATAAGGCCGGGCGATGGCATAAAGTTGTTGAACGGATCCTCGGCAAGTATGCGGCATTCAATGGCATGCCCATGCTGGGCAATCTCATCCTGTTTAAACGATATTGGCAGGCCTGAGGCAATGCGGATTTGTTCCTTAACCAGATCGATGCCGGTAACACGCTCAGTAATGGGATGTTCCACCTGCAGGCGGGTGTTCATTTCAAGGAAGTAGAAGTTGTGGTTGGCATCAACCAGAAACTCGATGGTTCCTGCTCCAACGTAGTTAACAGCCTTAGCAGCTGCCACGGCCGCTTTACCCATCTCATCCCTAAGCTCAGGGGTAAGAAAAGGCGATGGGGTTTCCTCAACCACCTTTTGATGCCTTCGCTGTATGGAGCATTCGCGCTCAAACAGATGAACAGTATTGCCGTGCCTGTCGGCAAGTATTTGGAACTCGATATGGTGAGGCGATTCAACATACTTCTCCATGTAAACGGTATCGTCGCCAAAGGCCGATAGGGCTTCGGACTGAGCCATTTTCACAGCCGATATCAGTTCCTCGGGCTTGCGAACCAGCCGCATACCTTTCCCGCCACCACCGGCCGAAGCCTTGATGATTACCGGCAGGCCAATCTCGTCAACAATCTTACGAACGGTTTCCATGTCCGAAACTTTTTGCTGGGTCCCGGGTACAACAGGTACGCCGGCAGCAATCATGGTTTGACGGGCGGTTATCTTGTCGCCCATTTGGTTTATGGCTTGGGGGTCGGGTCCAATAAAGGTTATTCCGGCCTCGGCGCATTTACGGGCAAAATCGGCGTTTTCCGAAAGGAAACCGTAGCCCGGGTGAATGGCATCGGCACCTGCTTTCAGGGCTACCTCAATAATCTTATCGCCATTCAGGTAGCTTTCCCTTGAGGGCGATGGCCCGATGTGGTATGCCTCATCGGCATAGCGAACATGGAGTGCACGCCTGTCGGCGTCGGAGTAAACCGCTACGGAGAGTATCCCCATCTCGCGGCACGAACGGATAACCCGGACTGCAATCTCGCCCCGGTTAGCTATTAATACTTTTTTAATCATAGTTGTCCCAGATATGAATCCATGACAAAGGTATGGAAAAAAATCTTTTTTGTGCAAGCAAATTTATACAAATATGTTGTTCGGCACAATTATATAGCATGTTTGTATTCGTCGAAAACGTTTTAAATCAACATTTTGGATAAAACGTTCGTTTGATTATTTTTATTAAGTCTAAAAGGTAGAATCGGAGAATAAGGAGAAGGAAAAGTAACTAAGGGGCGGAGAAGTGAAATGTAATTGCCTATGATTGTGTGCAATGATGTTAGATTAACGTTCAGCGGCTATAAGACGTTTTTTATGGCGTATAGCCGCTGTTATGCGATAGGCAGATTGTCTTTTTTTTTTCTTCATTTCTAACCTCACACTTTCCCTACCGGCGGATCGCACGGATGGGTTTAAGTGATTCCTGACATAACCAATAGTAAATGAGTATATGTCCACTTCTCCCAGCCTTCGTTAAATATCTCCTTTAGAAATAGTGAAAAAGCGTTCAAAGAACAGAGTCAGCTTATTTAATACGCTTTCGCGTTTTTTCGATCGTTCGCCCGTGGGCGTAAAACGTGAGATAGGGGGTAAAACCTTTGCGAAATCGGTGCCTGTGGTTGTAATATATCCATTACGAAATGCATTTTGCATAAATTTATAGGTTTCTTCGGGGTTAAGATTTTCCTGCTTGATTATTTCATCCAGTTCTTCTCTTCTTTTGGTTTCGATGTATGTTTGCCATGCTTCATCTACTACCGAATGAGCATCGAGCGAGTCAATAAATTGTAAAATGAGGTCTTTTTTATTGCGTAGCCCAACAGTTGCATCAATGGCTTTATTGATATCAACCAGTATTTCTTTGTTTTTGATGTGGTCTTTGTGATACTTTTTAACCAAGTCCAAAATATAATCAATGTTTATCTCCACCTGCTTAATGAGTTCCATTTCAAAGACCAAATCGTCGTTGATAACTTCTTTTTCCTCATCTCCAGTTTTGCGAAACTCATTGTACAAATCGATGTAGATGCTATGATAATCTTGCGTATTTCGTTCGGTTAGTATTTCGTTACCTTTAAATTCATCAAAAGCAGAAAGTATATTTTGCAAGCGCAAAATGGCGCCGTAAAGCTTTATAAAATCTTTTTTAGCTTGTTCGCTTATAATAGGTACACCTATAGGATATTTATTCAACAGTTCTTCCACCAAGTCTTTATAGCCACGTACTTCTTTATTACCTTCTTTGTAGCCGTAGTAATAATCAGAATAAGTTTTTAACAAAACAATTCCGCTGGCTTCCTTATCGCCAAAGAGGGCAATGGCTTCGTTGGTGGCTTGTTCCAGATTGCGAAAACAAACAATATTGCCAAAGGTTTTGACGCTGTTTAAAATACGGTTGGTGCGCGAGTAGGCTTGCAAAAGTCCATGATACCGTAAATTCTTATCCACCCACAGGGTATTGAGCGTGGTGGCATCAAAGCCAGTTAAAAACATATTCACCACAAGCAAAATATCTATCTCTCGATTTTTGACGCGTTCGCTTACATCTTTATAGTAATTCTGAAATTTATCGGACGAGGTGTCGTACATGGTACCAAACATGGCATTATAGTCCGCAATGGCACTTTCCAGAAAATCGCGTGAACTTTGGTCGAGTCCGCTGGTGTCTTCGGAATTTTCGTCTATTACGCCATCAATTTCTTCTTCGTTTACTCCAAAACTGTAAATAAGGGCTATCTTGAGTTGCTTATCGCTGGGCAAGTTTGCCATCTGTTTTTTAAACTCAGCATAATACTTTTTAGCGGCTTCAATGGACGAAACGGCAAAAATAGAGTTGAATCCACCTAAGCGACGGTCTTTTATCTTATAGTAAACATTGCGTTTGGTTTTTTGGTCAAAATGTTCAAGAATATATTTAACTATATTGGCTATGCGTTCGGAAGCGAATAAAGCTCGTTCGCGGTCAATGTCGTTTACCTTTTTGTCTTCGATATTTTCGGCTTCGCGCATGGTAGATACGTAATCTACTTTAAAGGGCAAGACATTGCGGTCGGCAATGGCATCGACAATGGTGTAGGTGTGCAATTTTTCGCCAAAAGCTTGCTCGGTAGTTTTCAGGTTGGGCTTACCGCTCGATGAGGCATTGACAGCAAAAATAGGAGTACCCGTAAATCCAAATAGGTGATAGTTTTTAAATGCCTTGGTGATAGCTGCATGCATTTCGCCAAACTGCGATCGGTGGCATTCGTCGAAGATGATTACTACATGACCATTAAAAATAGTATGCCCTTTATTGCTTTTTATAAATCGTTCGAGTTTTTGAATGGTGGTAATGATGATGCGAGCATTTTTATCTTCGAGTTGTCGTTTGAGTATGGCGGTACTGGTATTGCTGTTGGCAGCTCCTTTTTCAAACTTATCATACTCGCGCATGGTTTGATAATCCAAATCTTTGCGGTCAACCACAAAGAGCACTTTGTCCACATAGGGCAGCTTGCTTGCCAGTTGAGCAGTTTTAAAGCTGGTAAGCGTCTTGCCCGAACCGGTAGTGTGCCAGATGTAACCGCCTGCTTCGATGGTTCCCAGCTTTTTGTAATTGGTGCTGATTTCTATTTTCTTCAAAATTTTTTCGGTAGCCACAATCTGGTACGGACGCATCACTAAAAGGAGCCGATCGGTAGTAAACACACAGTAGCGGGTAAGGATATTTAAAAGCGTATGTTTGGCAAAAAAAGTTTTGGCAAAGTCCATCAACTCCATGATGGGTTTGTTTTTCTCATCTGCCCACCAGCTGGTAAACTCAAAACTGTTGCTGGTGCGTTTCCCTTTTTTTACACTCCCCTCCCTGGTTTCCTTTATGTGCTGCGAGCGGGTGGTATTGCTGTAGTACTTGGTATGCG
>Ga0209720_1003547_pt1 | contig 10600 bp, 6 predicted proteins | sample AD_JPNMR3_MetaG_FD_184426 | JGI IMG/M metagenome (GOLD analysis project Ga0209720, IMG submission 184426) | Active sludge microbial communities of municipal wastewater-treating anaerobic digesters from Japan - AD_JPNMR3_MetaG (SPAdes) (version 2) | ecosystem: Engineered > Bioreactor > Anaerobic >...
ACCCATTGTCCTACAAAAGGAGTAGTAAATTCAACATTTTGGGTTAATTTCGAGACCGTACCACTACTACCATCATCATGTATATTATGATAAAAGTTTTGCATTAATACATAATTGCTATGATTAGGAGGTAGTTTTTTTTCAAAAACATCTATTTCATCATAACGATAATTTGGATCTGGTGGAAAACTTCCTTGCATGCCATACATCCAAAAACAAGGGTCTAAAGCAATATTGGATGGAAGATAGCATTTTATTTCGATATATCCGTATCTAATAGGATTTTTAGAAACAACATATCCACTGGAGTAGTAGTAATCAGAACATAGATCTGGATCGCCCCACAGACAACATTCTGTTGGTGTAGATTCTTGTTTTGCTTTCAGTACAAGTTTTCCGCTCTGTATGAAAACATTATTACTACTACTTGAAAAAAATGCATAAGATGACATAGAATGACAATGTGAGTTTTTCTTTTCCCATTTATTTGAGTCAAAGGAATTAAATTCATCTGAAAAAGGAGCATAACTAACCCAACCAGTTGTAATATCGGTATTGCTAGATGGAAATGCTCCAAAGTAGTTTGTTTTACCTTGCCATTCACAAAATGTTTGCGCTCTAGCAAATGTGGCTAAACTTAATGTTAAAATAATGACTAATACTTTTTCCATAATAAATTGTGTAATTGAATTAAGATTTTGCTACTCTAATGTTTTAGTTCGTTTTTCACTATCCCGCACTGGTGGTCAGCCAACATATAACCCGATCCTCCTTTCTTTAATTACCTGTAACGGTCGAGTGTATGTGCCGTAAGGGAGTGCGGGGCAGTTACCTATCAACCGACACGAAAGTTTGAGCGAGCTAGAATGCTTGAATACCTTCTGAAACCCTTATGGCATATACACTTTGTTGTGCGTTCGGTGTTTTGTTTGTCATTAACTGGTGTATTAATTCTTTTTCATTTTTGTTCATTATTTCCATATATTCTTTAAAGTTTTCTGCTGACTGTGGAATTGCAAGTCCAATTTTCTTAAGTGTTCCGTCTGTATCCTTTATGCGGTATGTTTCAAAAAAACTGTTGTCTTGTCTGGGAAAGATTAAGAAACCATTATTTGACCTAAAGCGATACATATAGGCAATTGTCTTGTAGTAAATACTTGTGGCTCTTTCAGAATCTTCTGAATACGATTGTTGCCTGTCAAGTGGAATATACTTTGCGTCTCCAACCGATTTTGGCTCTTCCTTACTTATGAAGTCAGGATAAATCGGTTGAAAATTTTCAAAAAGGAAATTCCTATGTTTACCTGTTTTATTTTCTGGATGTATGAAGTTTGCTTTTAGAATTGTGTTAAGATACTCTTCCCAAAGCCAAGCACCATCAAACAACAAACCGTAAACTTTATCTTTTTCTTTACCAAATGTAATTTTCTCGTGACGAAGAATCTTTAAGCAAATTTTTTGCAACGCAGAATACTCTGTAAAATATGGATGTGTTACTGGCTTTAAATTTGCTGTAATAATTTTTTGCTTTGATTTACTATTGTATGTCTTATTAGTTACAAAAATAAACTTGTTCACAATGGCTCTTAGTTCACAATCAGTCGACAGTACTCCACTGCCATAAGGATGAGTTCTAATGTATTCAATTGTATGCCTAATAAGTTGTGTTAGATTATTATTATAGCTGTGCTCTCTTGTGGTGTAAGCTATTTTTCCAGTAAATGGAATGTTCCTAATTATGTGACGTTTAACATCAATACTTCCCTTAACGTTTATATCGTTATATTCCTCCTTTTTGTATTCTTTATAGATTCCTTGAGAATATGCTTTTTTGAGGTAGTACGGAAAAAGGTAAAGAAGAAAATCCCAAATGTTCTCCTTATTGGGTGTTTGATCAAATTTTAAAAGGTTAATCGAGAATACTTTTTGCAACATATAATGCAAAAAAAAGTCGTTTTCTTCATCTTTAGCAAATCTTGATGATATTGTTAGTTGCGTTTTGTTACGACCAATAAACCCCATTAAATTATATGTCGTAAGCTTTTGGTTGTTTAGTGTGAAAATGAGAGAATTTTCAATATCGTCTTGATATTTATCAAATGAATGAGGGAAAACAAGAAAATCGGGATTTTCCTTTAATAAATCCGTAAGAGTTTTATTTGCAATTGCTGATAAATCAGCAATATTAATATTTTCGAATACATCAATATTAATACCTCCATTATTATCGGTTGTTCTCATAAAATGCATTATTCAGTTGTTTAATTTTATCAATGCTGTCAGGCATCCCTCTCAAATATTCTTTCAGTAGCGGTTCAATTCGTAAATTCCAAATTCTGTCTATATCTTGTGTTGGGTTACCGTTTGAGTCAAGAAAATAAGCTGCCCCAATATAGTATGAGGAATTAAGACCCTCTATTTCAGAAATTTGCTTGTTTAATTTAAACATTCTTTCTTTAATATCCTCTGGCAAATTCATATTTTCTGCACTTTGTTCCGCTGTTATCTCAATCCAAGTAAAACGTCTTCGTATTGCAAAATCGAAACTTTCAACGCTTCTGTCAATGTCGTTCATAGTGCCAATTATATAAACGTTTTCGGGTACATAAAAAACTTCATTTTCATCAATGTGTAAATTTGAATATTGAGTTTTTACAGCACCTTTTTTCCCTCTATATCCAGGGTCAATAGAAAAGAAGAGCTCTCCAAATATTTTTGAAATTTCACCCCTGTTAATTTCGTCAATGACAAAAACATATTTTTTGATGCCATCATCTGAACTTTCTTCTTTTTTTACAAATTCTACTAATCCAAAATTGTCTTTTAGATAATCCACAACATCTTCCATATCTTTTTGGAATGCACCTGAAGGCCTTGCTTGCTTTCCTTGGTAGGCATCGTATAAATTCTTTTTGGTGATAGTAAAACTATATTGTGAGGGACTATTTATGGATGAATATTTTAATGAGTCTTTTGAAGATAACCCGTAATTCCAAGAACCAATTTTTGTTAATTTACCTTGTGCTAAATTATTTCTTATTTCTGATAATAGTTTTTCCCATGCTTCATCAAAATTGTCAATTGTTTGTGAGAATCTTGCTTCCAAAGCCTTTTTGCAAAATGATTTAAATATTCCATCTTTTAGCTCAAATCCAATTATTCCGTTTTCATCTGGTGGTGTTGGCCTCAGTCCTTCAATAAAGTCTGTGTAGTCATAAGAAGGGTGAAATTGTACAAAACCAAATTGTCCGCTTTTTTCTAATTCTTCATCGGTTTCTACACCAATCAGTTGTTTTGCAATTTGTTTTGCTAAAAATGTTTTACCTGTGCCTGGTGCACCAGTGAGAATTACATTTTTGTTGGATTTAAGCAAATTAACCATCTCATTCATTGTAATCATTGCTTTTATGTATTTAATAGTTTCTTGATCTGTTAATTTCCATATAGCTGGTGGAATTTGCCCTGAATAACCATTAAACTTCTCAATTTTAGGTTTTGAAATCCAACATGATAATTTTCTATACCAACATTTTGATGGCATTTTTTCCCAGATATCTGCTTCAATTCCGTTACCATTAGAAAACACTTCTGAACCAACCGTACCCAATGAATAAAAGTTCCATTTCCAATTTTGTCTTTGAGCAATTATTACAATATCACCAATTTTCATTTCATTGTAAAAATATTCCCCACCCTTATCGTCGGGACTCCACCCCATGCAGACTAATGGATATTTTGAAAGATACTCTCTCCAATTTTCAACTTCTTCATTGTTTTTTACATTTGGGGAGACTACCCAATAATTTCTATTTTTCATTCTTGTTACTTTTTATTTCGTTGTTTTTTACACTGACGCATAACGTGATTGGGGTTGGTATTGGAGCGACTTTTGAAACACTTCCTTTTCAATCCCGTACCAAAGGTAAATAATAGCTCCGAAACTTCCAAATATGCAGTAAATTAAGCTCTTATACCAACCCCATGTTACCGCCTGGTGTTCTATCTTCCAGGCTTGTAAATCATTGTCATTTTACTTTCTTGTCTTTCCGTGACGGCTTGTGTGTCAGCGTTTTTATTTTTTTTTGTGTCGGCAAATTTTCATTGTAAATTTTTGCAGTGTGTTGGCTTTATAAGCTCTTTGACAAAGCTTCGGCTGGAGCGTTTGCACGAAGGGTCACTGGCAATTCCGATAAATCGGAACAGGTCGTGATTGCAAAATGAGGAGGCTCTTAGTTTTTCGCAAACCTCAAAATTGTTACAATTTGACTTTTATTATAAAATTTCAATAAATATATTCCTGATTTTAGATTACCTGTAAAAACTTTAGTTGATTCTGAGTTAATATTATATGTTGAGATTAATCTACCTGTAATGTCATAAATATCCATTTTATCAGCTTGTATTCCGTTCAAATTTAAGTTTATGAAATCTTTTGCAGGATTCGGGTAAACATATATTCCGTTTTCGATAGTTTGAGATGGATCAGCTGTTTCAATATCTACAATATTGATACTGATATTTTTGCTGTAATTACCTAAGCTGACTGTCAAATTTTCGATTCCCAGACTTAAAAGCGTAACATTTTCGCCGTTGAAACTTACTCTTCCAAATGTTTCATTCCAAGTTACATTATTTTCAAGTCCAACGGTAAAATTTCTACTTACGCTGTCCACATGGTTGTATTCTTCTTCGGTTTCAAAATGCAAATATACTGGTGTTGCGGCTACTAATGCCATGCTATCATTTTCCAAACCTAATGGAATTGGGTAACGCCCCTCTGCATAAGACCAACCATCGCCTAACATTGCCTGCAATTCTGGGCTTGTTCCTGTTAGTTGGGTGGTTAGTTTACCTTCGGCGGAGTTGGGAACATCGACATCTGCTATACCTTTACTTAGGCACATTTGTTTGTCGTAGAAGTTGTTGGCAATTGTTAGAGGATTGATTTCTAACTCATCATCATTGGCAATAATGGCTGAACTGTTTGTGCGACCAATATTTAAGCAATTGTATATTGTATCAGTAGTTGGTCCTATTATTCCAAATCCGATACCCCCAGTATATGTAGAACCACTTACATTGCCACTGTTAAAGCAATTACTGATACGATAACCAGCACCATTCCCGTAAATACCTCCAATACTACTCTCTCCCGAGATATTTCCGTAATTGCTGCATTTATCTATTAAGGTATATTGGTTTATGTACCCTGCTATGCCTCCGCAATACATAACTTTCCCTTCAATATTTCCGTAATTAATGCAATTAATAATATGTGTATCTCCTACAATATAACCAGCTACACCTCCAACACCAGTCGAAAAATTATTACCAGTAAAATAAAAATCTCCATAGTTATTGCAATTGCTGATAATGACCGGCAGACCATCATAACCAATTATATTATACCCTCCAATCCCCCCTCCCGAAGACCCATCATATAAAGCATTTTCTATTAAAATATTTCCATTATTTATACAATTAACAACCATTGCGGCGTTCATATCTTCGGATGTATTTATTTCCGATGATATTCCCCCAACCATGGTACCGTACAGATCAGAATTATTTATGCAATTTTGTATTATTCCTCCGTCATTCCTAAAACAAATTCCTGAACTAAAAATATTCCCATAATTGTCAAATATTTCAGTAATTATTTCATTATTTGAAAATACAGAAGAAAGATTATTTATACAGTAATTAATCTCTCCATAATTATACCCGACAAGGCCTAAACTTGCAAAAATATAGCCTGAAATACTTAACGAATCCAAATAAGCGTCTTCGCCAAGTTCAGGAAAAAGGCAGTACTCAATTTCTGTGTAGGAGTACATGACGCTGTCACGCAAATCCATACCCAAAACTATGTTATGACCTTTACCATGAAAGCTTCCGTTAAAAGGGAAATTACGCTTACCAACAGGGGCTCTTAACGAATCGGAAATATCATTCATCAAATCGAAATGAATACCGGTAAAGGAGTTTCCCGACAACAGGCTGTCGCTTAGTTCTTCAATGTGGGATTTTGTGTAAATCCGGTACGGGTCAATATTTGTACCTGTGCCGCCGCCAAACTGACAAAAAACACTTGTACTTACTGTTATCAAAATAATAAAAAATACATATTTTCTCATAATACAAAATTTATAATGCTTACTAAAGGGCTTCCCCAAATATTAAATCCGGGGTCGCCCAATATAAAACAGTTATTCCAAAATCATTATTTTTGCATTTGCTGTCTGCTTATCTTCATCAATTGCGCTAATTATATACATTCCCGGCTTACTGATCTTTACCGAATTAAGGATCCCATTATCTGTTGTCCCTGAATCAACCATCCTTCCTGACATATCAAATATTTTGTAAACGATATTTCCGGTAAACATATTGCAAATGAATTGATCTCCATCAAAAACCCTAATCTCTGCTATTTCATCAAAAGAAGTCAGATCTACTATCTCTCTTGAATATATAGCCTGTTTTTTATCAATGATGTTTTTTATTTCATCACAAGCTTTGTTGTAGCTAGATTTTGCTCCGCCACACAGCTCAGACGCAGACAAGGAATAACTTGAATATGATGTTACATCATAATAAGTTGTATATGCATGGGTTTGTGTTATTGCAGACATGGTAGAGTCAACATAATCAAACTCAGGCATAGTAACAATTATTTCGGAATCACAATTATCATAGTTTAGATCAAATGTTTCCACAAGGTAGGCAGTATCAGAAACAGCTCCAGAAGAATACACATTATATGTCCCATCGTCAAAAATAATATTGTTCAGGTATGCCTGCTGCGTAATATATTGAGTTGAAACCCACGGGATCGTATCAAGATCCACATCATCCATAAACTTAACTATATAGTTTGTCGGATCATATAAATCGAACTGTGCAATATAGCGTTTTTCAAAATTTTCAACACCATCAAATCCATTATGATGTCCCAGAACAAACAGGTTCATAAAATTGTGGGCAGCATCAATTATCATTACTTTCTCAGACGGGAACTGATAAATATTACTGTAATTTACCTGTCCGGAAATATAGTTTATCTCCGTTACCCACAGGCCGTCCCCGTTTGCATTACGTATATCCTGAATCAAATAAGCAATACTGTCATAATAATACCCGTTGCCGGCAAGCACATGATCATTAGTCCCTTCCGAAAAGTAGAAGTCATCCGAACGTAATAAATGCAAAACACTATTGGCAGGATATAATGTAAATGTACCTGGAATATACCCGATTACATTATAATTACCAATGTTACCACTTAAAATATGTTTTTTTCAACATTGTCCCAGGAAACAGCACATATCTGGCCATTATTAAATTTCAGCCCGGGATAATAAAGACTCAAATCATTTTTAATCCTGGCAAAACTACCGCCATTATATGTTGTAACAAGATTATACATTTTGTATGCCGGTGTAGTTACATTACTCCAGCAACCATCAACAAACATCGAATTAGCATAATTAAGGAAACGATATCTAACTGAAACTGCAGCCTGACCACTCATTGTTATCTTGATAACAACCCCCCTGTCATCAGAGTCGCCATATCCGTAAACGACAATATTGTCCTCTTCGTCAATGAATCCTCCTTTCAGAAGTATTTTCCCATAAGTATCAGATAACTGAAACGCCCTAGAGTTTGCATTGTCGGGTTGTGGGAAAGGCGTTGAATAATCAAGAGGTGTTACAAAAATTTTCAAATCATCATCAGTACCAACCATGTAATGATAATAATTATTCATGTCTGATATTGTTACTGCGCTAATAATGTCAGCAGAATTTGATTCAAACATACTGTGTGCATTTTGTCCAAACGCAAAGCCACTCGAAAAAACGAGTGCAACTATTGCTAAAAAGAATTTATTTTTCTTTTTGATACTCTCTAAAAACATTTGTATGTGAAATGAAATTATATAAATAAAAAACAAAGTGTTCATAAGAATTATAGCCGGAAAATTTATTAAATGAATGGTTAGGCTAGTGAAAGTAAAAACAAAGAAAAATAACGAGTGAAAAATTGTTGTTATTAAAAGTGATTTTTTTCTAAGATGGCTTACTAATTCATCTTCAAGTCTTTCTTTCGAAAATGCGATTAAGAAAAAACCTAATACAGCAATTGCATAAATGGAGTATATTTGAATGTTAGTTTCAAACTTAATAAAATCCAAAATTGAGACCCCAGAATTAAGTTTAAGAATCAAGAGTATTAGAGAAAACAAAGCAATAAATACTCCAATAACTTTGAAATACCAAGGCAAAAATATAATTTTTGGGCTCTGCATAAATGATCGTGAATTAGTAATTACAAATGTACGATATGTTTTCCAAAATCCCAAATTAATTTCCAATTATTTTGCTCTAATATAGAAAATAAGTTATTTGGCTATTTTTTTATATAAATTTGATTCGATAAATTTTATTCTACTTCAAATTTTAGTTAAATATTCTGATGTGTGTCGGCAAAATTTGGCTCTTTGACTTTTGCGAAGAAATGGCTTGTGTGTCGGGCAATAGGCAATGTGCCAAATGTGAGTTGGGAATAAAATTCTTTTTTTTAATGTGCGGTGGGCAAAAAATAAAAAACATCGGGTCGGCTTTCTGGTCTTGTAAGTATTTTGTTTTTCTGTCCTTTCATAATGTTTTACTTTCTGTTTTGGTACTGTCGTCTGGTTTTTTACACTTCCAACTAACGTCAAATCTAACTTACTGATAATCAGCAATTTGTAAAAATCCGACATCTTCTGGTTTTAGGTCAAATTTAGTAATATTTTTTCGAATTCTAGAAACTAATTTCATTTTTCTTTTCTGATCTAAAAACAAATATTCGGCTGGAGGATTATAAGGAACTCCTTTTGCCAGCATATTCCAAATAATTACTGCAAGTTTTCTTGCTGTTGCATTTATAGCAGTAACACGCCCTTTTTTGTAATTAATTCGTCTAAAAAAATCAGCAAGATGACCTTCTTTTAAATTTCCTATTGCATTTGCAGCATTCCTAAATGCTATTTTTAACCTGCTACTTCCTTTGGGGATGTGATGATTAAGTATTTTTCCTCCGCTTATTTTATTGTTCGGAGCAAGCCTAAGCCATGCTGTAAACTGTTTACCCGAATTAAACTTTTTTATTCCTTCTAAGCCTATCTCACTAATTATAGCCATTATCGTAGCATCATTGACACCTTCAATTCTCATTAGGTCTATTCCTTCAAAGTATTGATAAGATAGTCTATTAATATCAGCCCCTTTAATGGTGTTTTTGTTTTTCCTTTTATGCTGTTTTGTATCTGCGACGTGTTGCTTTTTATTGTCGTCTTTTTCAATTATATCTTCGAGCAGCTTTTTTATTTCTTTATCCACTGCTTCTATTTGTTTTTGGATATGAAGATATGTTTCCCACTCCTGTTTTAGTGCAAACAAATAATCGTCCCTGCCATTATATTGTAACGCTTTGGCTATCTCATCTTCAGGCTTATGACAATTATAATGACGGTTTTGTGCAAGTCTTTTTCCGGATGTTTCTCCCAAGATAAATTCTGTAATGATCTTTGTCCCGGTCAGACCCACAATATCATTTACCACAACATCTAATCGCATATTCATTAACCTTAGATACTTTTGGACTTTCAAAACTGTTCTTGCTGACTGTTTTATCAGGTTTTGTCTGTGCCTTGAGTAAGTTCTGATCACATCGGTAGTGCTATCGGGTAGGAAGCTGCTGCTTAAAAGTCCTAAACTGTGTAATTTTTGTATCCACTGACAGTCTTTTATATCTGTCTTTTTGCCTTTGATATTTTTTGTCTGCCTGCCATTTACCAAGATAACATCAAAACCTTGCGACACCAAACAAGAAAACAGGTTTTGCCAGTAAGTACCTGTACTTTCCATGGCTATGTTTTTTATTTTATTGTCATGCAGCCATTGGCACATTTGCATATTGTCATCGCTATATACTCCGAATTCACGAACATCTTCTGCATCCTGACCAATAGCTACCCAGTGGCTTTTACTCCCAATGTCAATACCTGCTGCATTGGGATTTACTACTTCTAAACTCATTTGCTTTTTACTCATAATTTAATCTTTTAAGGTTTGTAAAAAGCTCCAAGGAATGTAACTTCAAAGTTTGTTATTATTCCAATCGGGATACCATTAGGCTCACCATTAAACTCTACCGCAAGTTATAACAATTAACATTATAACTTTTTACATTCAAACCTTGATTGCGCTCGGGCTTTATAATGCACCATTGCGAAAACCGGCCTTAACATGGAGCCGTCGCAAAGATACAATCGTTAGCATAAAAACTCAACTGTTTTTTGGGACGGTAGGGGGATTGTTGGTAACGGTTGCAAACAGGCACATGTAGCCATGTGTTGCGCCTGCGGCATGGCTATTGTGCTTGTTTGTTGTTAGAACCTGTGCATTTTAGTTTGTAAGTATCATACGTTTGGTGTCGATTGCGTTGTCAACAATCAAGGTATATAAATACATCCCAGAATTCAATATTGCGCCATTGATGGTTATATTGCCTTCGCCAGATTCAGTTATCATAAATGACTTTATTTCCACCC
>Ga0209720_1003557_pt1 | contig 10574 bp, 9 predicted proteins | sample AD_JPNMR3_MetaG_FD_184426 | JGI IMG/M metagenome (GOLD analysis project Ga0209720, IMG submission 184426) | Active sludge microbial communities of municipal wastewater-treating anaerobic digesters from Japan - AD_JPNMR3_MetaG (SPAdes) (version 2) | ecosystem: Engineered > Bioreactor > Anaerobic >...
CCCGGGCTCATCATCATCATCCCGCTCGTGGACAGGTTCATCAGGCTCAGCATGAGGACCATCGTTCAGGACGTCCCGCCCCAGGACGTGATCACCAGGGACAACGTGACGGTCAAGGTCAACGCCGTCGTGTACTTCAGGGTGATCGACCCCCTCAAGGCGGTCATCGAGGTGGAGAACTACCTGTACGCGACGAGCCAGCTCAGCCAGACGACCCTGCGCTCGGTGTGCGGCCAGGCGGAGCTGGACGAACTCCTCTCCAAGAGGGAGGAGGTGAGCCTCCACATCCAGAGCATCCTCGACAGGCAGACCGATCCCTGGGGCATCAAGGTGTCGGCGGTCGAGCTCAAGCACATAGACCTGCCCGAGGAGATGCAGCGGGCCATGGCGCGCCAGGCCGAGGCCGAAAGGGAGCGGCGCGCCAAGGTGATCAACGCCGAGGGCGAGTACCAAGCCGCCCAGAGGCTCTTCGAGGCGGCTCAGGTCATAGCCAAGGAGCCCATCGCCGTGCAGCTCAGGTATCTCCAGACCGTTCGGGAGATCTCGTCCGAGGGTTCGACCAACACGATCATCCCCCTGCCCATAGAGCTCCTGGGGCCGTTTCTGAAGAAGTGAACAGGGGTGCCGGGCCGGCCATGGCCGTGCTTACGAGCAGGGGCAACAAGGTCTACAAGGCCATCTGCCGCCTGAAGAGGAGCAGGGACGTCATGGTGCTCGAGGGCAGGCGCCTGGTCCAGGACGCCCTTTCGCGGGGGCTCAGGCCAAGGACGATCGCGGTGAGCGCCTCGTTCCTCGGCGCTCACGCCCTGCCCGCGAGCCCGGATGCGGTCTTCTCCGACGCACTGTTCGCCACCCTCGCGGAGACCGAGACGAGCCAGGGCCTGCTGGCGCTGTTCGACGTGCCGTGGGCCAGGATGGAGGAGGTCCTCGGCCAGGACCGCATCGTGGTCTTGGACGGCCTCCAGGACCCGGGGAACGTGGGGACCGTGATAAGGACCGCCGAGGCGTTCGGTTTCAGGGGCGTCGTGATCTTGCCGAACACCGCGAGCCCTTTCTCCCCCAAGGCGGTGAGGGCGTCCATGGGGTCGTGCCTGGGGGTCGCCGTCGCGAGAGGCACCCACGAGGAGATCGTGGCGTCTTCGCATAGGCTGGTGGCGCTCACCATAGACGGGGACGAAACCCCGGCCCCGGCCCTCTTCGAGGGTCGGTTCGCCCTCTGCCTCGGCCGGGAGGCCTCGGGGTTGAGCCCGGTGCTCGCTTCCCGCGCCCATCACAGGGTGCGCATCCCCATGGCGGGGCCGACCGAGTCGCTGAACGTGGCCGTGGCGGCAGGCATCGTCATGGCCGTCGCCGCGGGGGTGGTCGCCGGCCCAGGCTGAGGACACCCCCCGGCCTCTCATGTGGGCGTCCCGGGGGGCATGACGCGTGCAGGTCCATGACCCCCGAGCCGTCTTCCCGCCGTCAACAGGGAGAGACTTCGGGGAGCGTCTCTCCCGCCGGGCTTCAAACCCCCGGGCGAGACGGCCGCCCAAGAGCCCTCCCGGCACCTGCGATCTCCCCGGACGGGCTTCGGGGGTGTTCGAAGCGGCCGTCTCCTCGTCACTTACGGGATCTTGTCGCCCCGGTCTTTTTGCGGGACGCTCGCGAGCACGATCACCACGTCCGTGCCCGCCACCGCCCTCGCCCGAGCGCGGGCGAGGATCGAGCCGGGCCTGTAGTAGCGCTTGGTCTTCAGGCAGAGGTTGTCGTAGTCGACCTCCACGATGCCGTGCTTGACGATCGCCACGCTGCCCTGGGGGTTGATCGGGATCTCCTGGCCCTTGGAGAACCTGAGCGTCGCTATGGGCTCCGGCTGGGCCTCGAGGCGGACCCCGTCGTCCATGTCCTCGGAGGCCTTCCTGATCAGCCTCTCGCCGTACACCCCTTCGAGGACCTCCGAGATGAGGGGGTTCCTCGCGATCGCCCCTTCCAGTTCCTCACAGGGCAGCCTGAGCAGCAGGCTCCTCTCGAGGGTCTTTACCGTGGCGCTGCGCGCGCTCGAGCCGAAGAACGAGATCTCGCCGAAGACATCCCCCCGCCTGAGCACCGCGAGGGTCTTGCCCTCCCTCGCCACCTCGCAGGCGCCTTCCAGGATGGTGAAGACGTCCTTCCCCGTCTCGTTGCGCCTCACCACGATCCTGCCCTTGGGATAGGCGACGGGAACGGCGGCTACCAGTACCTCGAGGAAGGCATGGTCGTCGAGCGCGGCCAAGAAGTGGTGGTCATCCCTTCCGAGTGCCTGCGCCGCGCACTCGAGTTCCTTCTTCGCGTCGCCCACGAGGCCCGCGGCGAGGAAGGTCTCGACGAGCAGGGCCCTCACCCTCGGGTGCGGGCCGAGCACGCTCTTCGCCCTCTTGGCGACCGCGATCGCCTTCATGAAGTGGCTTGTCTTGAGGTACTCCCTTGCGCAGGCCCGGAAGGTGTCGATCGCCTTCAGGACGTCCGGCCCGGATGCCTCCTGCAACGCCCTGGCCAGGAGTTCGCGCGCACCAGGCGCGCTGTGCGGTGTGTTGCTCATGACCTTCTCCTTTCAGTGCAACGATGTTCATGAAATATCAGTGTATATCGTCCGGCCTCTTCGGCCGGCTTTTCCCAGGGGACTCAGGGACCGCCGTAGCGCTCCTTGAGGAAGGCCGCGATCGCTTTCGCGGCGCCCCCGTCGCCGAAGGGGTTGGCCTCCGCCTTCACGGTCCTTCCCAGCATGGCGAGGGCGGCCCGGTACACCTCGTCAGGGGCCGCCGGGCACAGCATGTTGGCGCCGGCATCCACGGTCTCCGGCCATTCGGTGGACTCCCTCGCCGTCACGCACGGCGTCTCGAGGAGGAAGGCCTCCTTCTGGACGCCGCCCGAGTCCGTGATCACGAGGGACGCGTCCCGGATCATGGCGAGCATGGTCAGGTAGTCGACGGGATCGATCACCCTGATGCGTCCCGTTCCGCATGCCAGGAGCCTTTCGTGGGCGGCCTTCGTGCGCGGGTGGACGGGAAAGATCACCGGTAGTTCTCTCGAGACGAGTTCCAGCCCTGCCCAGATCCCTCTGAAGCGGGCCTCGTCGTCCGTGTTCTCCGCCCGGTGGATGGTGACGAGCGCGTACGGGGTCGGGAAGGGGTTCACGAGGGTATCGGGGCGTGACTGGAGGATGGCGTCGTACATCACGTCGCCCGTGAGCAGGCCCTTGATCCCTTCCCTCTCGAGCAGCCCGAGGGCGCCTGCGGTGGGGCAGAAGTGGTGTTCGCTCAGGTGGTCCGCAACGACCCGGTTGATCTCCTCGGGCATGGTCCTGTCGAAGCTCCTCACGCCCGCCTCGACGTGACCTACCTTGATCTTGAGCTTGGCGGCGCTCAGCGAGGCCGCCAGGGTCGAGTTGGTGTCCCCGTAGACCAACACCAGGGAAGGCCTGAGCGAGACGAGGACATCCTCGATGCCCTCCATCATGCGGGCCGTCTGCCTGGCATGGGTCCCGGAGCCGACCCCGAGGTGGTAGTGGGGTTCTTCGAGGCCGAGGGCGTCGAAGTGGGCCCTGGACATGGAGGGGTCGTAGTGTTGCCCGGTGTGGAGGATCCTGTACGGCAGACCCAGCTCCCTGAAGGCCCTGGTGACAGGGGCGAGCTTGATAAACTGGGGCCGCGCCCCGACAACGTGCAGGATTATGGCTCCAACCTCCTCAACCGCCGGGGGGACAAGGACGGCCCCCGGTACGTTACATCCTGACCACGATGCACTCCCGCCCGAGTTTTTCCGAGAGCCTGGCGCACTGCCTGTCGGCCTTCTCCTTGGTGGAGAAGCTGCCCCACCTTACGAAATAGGAGGGACCCTTGCGATCGATCCTGAACTTGACCCTCGTCTTGTCTTCCAGGGACCTCGCCATGGTCTTCGCGCTCTCCTCGGACTTGAAGGCCGCCACCTGGACGCTGTAGGACCCGGTCTCCCTGTGGGCCTCGTCCTTGTTGCCGAGCATGTCGTAGAACATGAAGTCGTAGGCGCTCGCCGCCTGCTGCCTGGGCGGAGTGGGCCCGGTCTCCGGGTACGGCTTGTCGGGCCTCTCCTCCGAGGACAAGCCGCTTATGGCCTTCTGGAGCGGATCCAGGGTGATGCCGTGACGTCCGAACAGGTACGCGTAGACGATGCAGGAGCAGACGACCATGCCCAGGGAAAGGAACAGGAGCGCCACGTTTTTCGCCGTCGACGTGGTCTTGTGTGGGCCGCCTGTGCGCCTCTTTCTCTTCTTTCCCATGACCCCTACATCGTCTCGGGTGCGTCTATGCCCATGAGGGCGAGCGTGTTCGCGATGACCTGGCGCGCGGCGTCCACGAGCACGAGCCTGGCCGCGCGCAGCGTCACGTCGTCGGATATCACGCGGTTCCTATTATAGAACCTATGGAAAGCGGAGGCAACATCCAGGAGGTAGAAGGCAATCCTGTGGGGCTCGAGGCACAGCGCCGCGTCGACGACGACGTCCGGGCACGCCGCCAGGACCTTGACGAGCTCGAGGTCGTCACCAGAGGACAGGACGTCGAGGTCCGCCTCCTTGCAGGAGGGCTCGATGCCGAGCTCGGCCGCGTTCTTGAGGATCGAGCATATCCTCGCGTGGGCGTACTGGATGTAGAAGACGGGGTTGTCCTCGGACCTCTTCTTCGCGAGGTCGAGGTCGAACACGAGCTGCGCGTCCGAGCGGCGCATCATGAAGAAGAATCTCGCCGCGTCCTTGCCCACCTCGTCGATGATCTCCCTGAGCGTCACGAACTCGCCGGCCCTGGTCGACATCTGAACCGCGGCCCCGCCCCTGACGAGGGAGACGAGCTGGATGAGGAGGGCGTGGAAGCAGTCCTCGGGGGCGCCGATGGCCGACATGGCCGCCTTCATGCGGGGGACGTACCCGTGATGGTCCGCACCCCAGATGTCTATGATCCAGTCGAAGCCGCGCGCGAGCTTGTCCTTGTGGTAGGCGATGTCCGGGGCGAAGTACGTGAGGGAACCGTCCTTCTTGCGTAACACCCTGTCCTTCTCGTCCCCGAAGGCCGTCGTCTTCAGCCAGAGGGCCCCGTCCTCCTCGTAGGTGAGCCCCCTGGATCTCAGGGTGCCGAGCGTCTCCTCGACCTTGCCGGCCTCGTACAGGCTCGACTCGTTGAACCACCTGTCGAACCTGACGTTGAACAGCTCGAGGTCCTTCCTGATCCCGTTCATGATGGACGCGGCGGCGAAATCGCGACAGACCCTCAGGGCCTCATCTTCCGGCATGCCCATCAGGCTGTCGGCGCGCTCCGCCTTCAGCTCTGCCGCGATCTCCCTGATGTAGTCGCCCTTGTAGCCGTTTTCCGGAAAGGCGCTCTCGACGCCGTGGAGCTCCCGGTAGCGATGGAGCACCGATGCGCCCAGGTTGTTCATCTGGTTGCCCACGTCGTTGACGTAGTACTCGGTCTGCACGTCGAAACCCGCCGCGTCCAGTATGCGGGCGAGGGTGTCCCCCACGGCGGCGCCCCTGCCGTGCCCCACGTGCAGGGGGCCCGTGGGGTTGGCGCTCACGAACTCCACCTGCACCTTCCTGCCCCTGCCCGCATTCGACCTGCCGTAGGAGGCCTTGAGCTCCACGATGCGCCTGAGCTCCTTGATCCAGACGCCGGGCGCGACGTGGAGGTTGATGAAGCCGGGGCCGGCCACCTCCACCCTCTCGAACACGTCGTCGTGCCGGGCGAGCGTCGATGCGATGGTGGAGGCGAGCTTCTGGGGGGGCATCTTGGCCTTCTTCGCGGACACGAGCGCGATGTTCGTCGAGAAGTCGCCGAAGGTCTTCTCCGGCGGCACCTCGAGGCTCACCCTGTCGGTGTCCACGGGTGGGATGGCTCCGGACCGGACGAGGTCTCCTATCGCCTCCCTCAGCAGGTGTTCGATCGCTTCCTTCATCGGATCCTCGGTGTCGTAACCTTTCGAGGGGGCGCACCCCCTCTGTCCCGGTGCCTCTTTATTACTAAAACCACCTCCTTGTCCAGTCGTGAATGAGAGGGTGGACGCATGCATCCTGCGTGAAGGCCATAACGCGGCGGGGCCTCACCCCCGCCGCCGTCCGTACCGGTCCGCCCGTCCCCACCCGGGTGCTCGGATATTGACATGGGGGGCCCGAGCTTCTATAAGGTGATTGTTAGCAGACAGAGTCATCGAGTGCTAAGGTCCGCCGCCATGACCGAGTTGAGCGACAGGAACAAGAAGATACTGAACGCCATCATACGGGAATACGTCGAGACCGGCGAGCCCGTGGGCTCGAGGATCATTTCCCGCAAGTACATGACCGAGCTCTCGCCGGCGACGATACGCAACGTGATGGCGGACCTCGAGGAGATGGGCATGCTCCAGCAGCCGCACGTTTCGGCCGGACGCATACCGACGCCCGAGGGTTTCAGGCGCTACCTCAACGACATCATGGAGGTGAAATCGCTCGCCAAGAGCGTGAAGAACCTCATAGCCAGGCAGATGACCAGGGGCGCCGCCGACATCAGGGAGACGCTCAGGAGGGCCTCGGTGCTCTTGTCGCAGATATCCCAGAACGCCTCGATCATCATCCTGCCGAGGATGGACGCCTTCCACTTCAAGAGGATAGATTTCGTGAGGCTGGACATGGGCAGGATCATGGTCATCGTCGTGAGCAAGGCGGGCATGGTCTACAACCACGTCGTCAAGGGCGAGGACATTGCACAGAACAAGCTCGACCAGTTCGCGAACTACCTGAACGAGACCTACCACGACCTCACCATCCACGAGATGAGGGACGCCCTCATGAGGGAGATGAAGAGCGAGAAGGCCGTGTTCGATTCCATCGTGTCCCAGGCCCTCGACCTCGGCATCACGGCCCTCAACGCGGTGGAAGACGTCCCCGATGTCGTGATCCAGGGAAAGGAGACGGTGTTCAACAAGCCCGACCTTGCAGACCTCGACAAGCTGAAGGACATCGTGAACGCGTTCGAGGACAAGGGGAGGATCGTGAGGATCTTGAACCGTGTGCTCGAGGTGCCGGGTGTCTCCGTGTTGCTGGGGGAGGACATGGAACACCTGGGCATGGACAACTTCAGCATGGTGGCGAGCGGGTATTCCCGCCGGAACGTCCCGGTCGGGTCCCTCGGCGTGATCGGTCCCATACGGATGGATTACTCGCGGGTGATCCCGCTGGTGGGGTACATGGCACACATCTTGAGCGAGCTCCTGGAGGAAATGTGACATGACGCAAGAGCAGAAGATAAACGATGAACAGGGAGAAAACACCTCATCCCTGATGCAGGAACAAGGCCAAGGTACCGGTGAGCCGTCCGCCCCTGCCGAAGAAGGGCCTTCGTACGAGGAACTCAAGGCGCAGGTGGACGAGTACAAGGACAAGTACCTCAGGGCGCTGGCGGAGATGGACAACATGCGCAAGCGCCAGCAGCGCCAGCACGAGGAGGTCGTCAAGTACGGCAAGGAGGCGGTCCTCAAGGACTTCCTGCTCGTCTACGACGCGCTCGAGAAGTCCATCGTTACCGCCAGGGACCTCTATCCCGACGACGAGCCGTTCATCACGGGGCTCCAGATGATAGAGCGCCTGCTCTTGGATACCTTGAAAAGACACGGGGTGGAACCTATACAAACCCAAGACGCAGCGTTCGACCCGAGATACCACGAGGCCATGATGCAGGTCTCGAGGGAAGACCTTGCGGCCGGGACGGTCGTGGACGAGGTCGAGAAAGGCTTCATGCTCAACGACAGGGTGCTGAGGCCTGCGAAGGTCACGGTGGCTGCGTGACGATACACTTTTCGGGAGGATAGTTCACATGGGAAAGATACTAGGCATCGACCTTGGCACAACCAATTCCTGCATGGCCATCATGGAAGGCGGCGAACCGAAGGTGATCCCCAACGCCGAAGGCGCGAGGACGACCCCGTCGGTGGTCGCGTTCACCGCGAGCGGCGAGCGCCTCGTCGGCCAGGTGGCGAGGCGGCAGGCCATCACCAACTCGGAAAAGACCTTGTACGCCATCAAGAGGCTCATCGGCAGGAAGTTCGACGACGGCGAGGTCCAGCGTGACATTAAGGTCATGCCTTTCAAGATCGTGCGTGCCGACAACGGCGACGCGGCGATCCAGATCGAGGAAAGACGCTACGCGCCGCCAGAGATATCGGCCATGGTCCTCCAGAAGCTCAAGATGGACGCCGAGGCCTACCTGGGCGAGAAGATCGAGGAGGCGGTCATCACGGTGCCGGCTTACTTCAACGACTCGCAGCGGCAGGCCACCAAGGACGCAGGCAGGATAGCCGGGTTCGAGGTGAAGAGGATCATCAACGAGCCCACCGCGGCGGCGCTCGCCTACGGTCTCGACAGGAAGAAGGAGGAGAAGGTCGCGGTCTTCGACCTCGGCGGCGGGACGTTCGACATCTCCATCCTCGAGATCGGGGACGGCGTGTTCGAGGTGAAGGCGACCAACGGCGACACGCACCTGGGCGGCGAGGACATCGACAACAGGATCATCGACTACCTCGTGAGCGAGTTCCGCAAGGAGACCGGGGTCGACCTCAGCAAGGACCGCATGGCCCTCCAGCGCCTGAAGGAGGCGGCGGAGAGGGCCAAGCACGAGCTTTCGTCCATGATGGAGACCGAGATCAACCTCCCCTTCATCACGGCGGACCAGTCGGGGCCCAAGCACCTCAACATGAAGCTCACGCGGGCCAAGCTCGAGAACCTCGTCGAGGACATCATCGCCAAGCTCGAGGAGCCCTGCCGCAAGGCTCTTGCCGACGCCGGTCTCACGCCCAAGGACATCGACGAGGTGATCCTCGTGGGCGGCCAGACCCGCATGCCCCGGGTGGTGCAGAAGGTGAAGGAGATCTTCGGCAAGGAACCCCACAAGGGCGTCAACCCCGACGAGGTCGTGGCCATAGGCGCGGCGATCCAGGGCGGCGTGCTCGGGGGCGAGGTCAAGGACGTCCTGCTCTTGGACGTGACGCCCCTCTCCCTGGGGATCGAGACCTTGGGCGGCGTGTTCACCAAGATCATCGAGCGCAACACCACGATCCCCACGAAGAAGACCCAGATCTTCTCGACCGCAGAGGACAACCAGAACGCGGTCACCATCAGGGTATTCCAGGGGGAGAGGCCCATGGCGGCCGACAACAAGCTCTTGGGCCAGTTCGACCTCGTGGGCATTCCGCCCGCCCCGAGGGGTATCCCCCAGATCGAGGTGAGCTTCGACATCGACGCCAACGGTATCCTGCACGTCTCGGCCAAGGACAAGGCGACGGGCAAGGAACAGTCCATCCGTATCACGAGCTCCTCCGGTCTGACCGAGGAGGACATCAACCGGATGATCCGTGAGGCGCAAGGAGCTCGTCGAGGCGAAGAACGCCGGGGACAGCCTGGTCTACACCACGGAGAAGACCCTCAAGGAACACGGCGACAAGGTCGACGCCATGACGAGATCGAGCATCGAGAACGCCATGGCCGACCTCAAGGAGGCCCTCAAGGGGGACGACACGGATCTCATCAGGAAGCGGATAGACGCCCTTACCGCCGCGTCGCACAAGCTCGCCGAGGTGATCTACTCCACGGCGGCGCAGGCTGGCGCGTCGGCCTCGGCCGGTTCGGGGGGCGCCTCGTCCGGTTCCAGGCCCCAGGACGATGTCGTCGACGCGGAGTTCGAAGAGGTCAAGGGAGACAAGAACTGAGCGCATGGGGGCCCCGGGGCTCATCCCCAGGGCCCCTGAGAACGACAGCATGCCCATCTACGAATACAAGTGCACGAGTTGCGGCAGGGTCACCACCGTCCTCGTCCAAGGCTACAAGGACCCTGAAGGGTTGTGCTGCGAGGCCTGCTCGTCGACCGGCATGAAGAGGGTCATGTCGGGCGCCAACTACCACAGGAGCGCTTCGGACCGGCTGTCGAGCTACGACCCGGCCTCGAGGCTCGACGACTCCTTCTACCGGGACACGCGCAACATCGGCCTGCACGCCGAGCACATGCTGAAGAAGGCGGGCGTCAAGCCGAACGATGAGTTCAAGGCGAAGCTCGAAAGGATCAGGACGGACCCTTCTAGCGTCATCAAGGACGAAGACTGAAACAGCACGCCTCAAAGCGCGCGTGACGTTCGGGCGCCTCCTCGTGCCGCCGCGGTATCAGGTCTCTCGGTCTCGAAAGGGCGCCCGAAGGTGCGGGTGGCTTTTTTGTACCCGGTTACGCGTACACGGGTACGCAAAAGGTACACGCCCCGGCTATCCCAGCCCCTCCCTGAAGCGCCCAGGCGTCATCCCCTTGTTGGGCGGTACGTGCGGATTCTGACGCCGCTTCGCACTGAGGCGGACGATCGGGCCGGAAATCGGCGCCCGTCGGGTGATCGGCGCGGCCCGCACGGAACAGACCCCGTCGATCTGTTTGCGGACGCTCGATTCGGCCAGATCGCCATAGAGCGCCAGTAATTCCCGCAACGCCACCGCGCCCTGCCGGGCGTCAGTATCGGCAATCGACAGATAGTTCAGGTTCAGATGACTGATGAGCCGCCAGGCGGTGTCGCCGTGGGCGTGG
>Ga0209720_1003558_pt1 | contig 10574 bp, 9 predicted proteins | sample AD_JPNMR3_MetaG_FD_184426 | JGI IMG/M metagenome (GOLD analysis project Ga0209720, IMG submission 184426) | Active sludge microbial communities of municipal wastewater-treating anaerobic digesters from Japan - AD_JPNMR3_MetaG (SPAdes) (version 2) | ecosystem: Engineered > Bioreactor > Anaerobic >...
TACCGCCTGAACCTCTTTATCCAGACCGAGCTGTACAACGTGGATCGTGTCTCGAAGTCCGAAGGGCTGGACGGCCTGCCTTCCGACTATTCCAAGCTGCCGGCGAAGGTGCCGGAGCTGGGGCCGCCGTTGCCAGGCGACCTTGGGCCGGCCATCGTGCATTCGCAGCAGCCCGTGACACCGACCTATGCGCCGCCGGGCCATGACCCGGAGGATGCACGGCGAAAGGAAGCCGACGCCGCGGCGGGTTCGTCGGTGTTCTTCCGCTCGGGCAATCCAGGCAAGGCCGGTGCGCCGGTCGCAGCACAAGTCGCGGCGGCAGGTTCGGCATCGGCCTTGACGGGCTTCGATCCGCTCGCCGCCGGGCCGGCCTCGACGGCAGCGCAGCCTACAGACACCACCGCCGTGCAGAACCGGCAAGACCAGAAAGAGGCTTTCATGAAAGGCGGTCCTATGGAAACCCGCAATTCCGGCAATCTGCAAATGCCCGCTTCGCCGTACCAGGTGATGGCCGGAACGGTGATCGCTGGCGCACTGGTGACGGGCATCAAGTCCGACCTGCCGGGTGACGTGATCGGCACGGTGACGGAGCCGGTCTACGACACGGCGACGGGCAAGTTCCTGTTGATCCCGCAGGGCTCGCGCATCCTGGGCAAGTACAACAGCCAGGTGAGCTACGGGCAAAGCCGCGTGCAGGTGGTGTGGAACCGCATCATCCTGCCCGACACGTCTTCGCTAAAGCTCGACAACCTGGCGGGCACTGACCCAGCCGGCTATGCCGGCCTGGAGGATGGTGTCGATTGGCATTGGGATCGGGTCTTCGCCGGCGCGGCGCTGACAACGCTGCTGGGTGTCGGTGCCGAGCTGGCCGCACCGGAGAACCGGCAGGATGGCAACCGTATCGTCATTGCTGGGCGCGACAGCGCCCAGGACAGCATCAATCAGGTCAGTCAAGAGGTGACCAGGCGCAACATGAACATCCAGCCGATGCTGACAGAACGGCCGGGTCTGCCGGTTCGCATCATCGTCAACCGCGATTTGGTGCTGCGGCCGTACCAGCCGCTGTTCTTCAACAGGGGAGCGATGCGATGAGTACGACCAAGAAACTGCAGCTGGGGCCGCTGCCCAAGACCGAGAGCGTCAAGCTGACCTTTGCTTGTCCGGCCAGCTTGAAGGCCGACCTCGACCGATACGCCGCGCTGCACGCGCAGGCGTATGGCGAGGTTGTAGATGCCGAGAAGTTGATCCCGCACATGCTGGAGGTGTTCATGGCCGGGGATCGGGGATTCAGGAAAGGAACAACAGCCAAAGTTGCCGTGCAAAAACAGCCTTGACGATCTTGACATCACTCCAACGACAAAGCGCAGCCACAGGCTGCGTTTTGTCGTTCTGGTAGTCGTGCAGTTGGGCTAATATGGAGAGACAAGTCGGCCTGCTGTTGGGGAACGCACCCGATGCAACGCGCCCCGGCTTTCTTTCTCGTCGGTCTTATGTGGCACCTAGCCCACAACGCCGCAGTCACTTCAAGCGGCCCAAAACAGAGCTAACCTAGCGTCCTGTATAGAGTTTCAAGCCGTGGGCGATTTGCACACGGAGCTTGACACCAGCAATTTTTTATTTCACTGAACCGCACCCTATGCAAGACGGCACCCTGCTCGCCGCTGTGGACCTGGGATCGAACAGCTTTCGCCTCGAAATCGGCCGCTATGAGCACGGCTACATCCAGCGCGTGCATTACCTCAAGGAAACCGTGCGCCAGGGCGCCGGCCTGGACGAGGAGCGCAGCCTCAGCCCGCAGGCCCTGCAGCGCGGCTGGGACTGCCTGGAGCGCTTTGCCGAGCGCCTGCAGGGCGTGGCGCCCGCGCAGGTGCGCGCCGTGGCCACGCAAACCCTGCGCGAGGCACGCAACCGGGACGTTTTCATCGCCCGCGGCAACGCGCTGCTGGGCCATCCCATCGAGGTGGTCAGCGGCCCCGAGGAGGCGCGCCTGATCTACCAGGGCGTCAGCCACCTGCTGCCGCCGTCGCAGGAGCGCCGCCTGGTGGTGGACATCGGCGGGCGCTCCACCGAGCTGATCCTGGGCCGACAATACCAGGCGCATGAAATGGTGTCGCTGCGCATGGGCAGCGTGGCCTGGTCGGCGCGGTTTTTTGCCGAAGGCCAGCTCAGCGCCCAGGCCTTCGAGGATGCGCAGACGGCCGCCAAGGCCCAGATCGACGAGGTGCTGGCGGTCTTCAGCCCCGGGCAGTGGGATGTGGCCTATGGCTCCTCGGGCACGGTGGGCGCCGTGGGCGACATCCTGGCCCAGTGCGGGCGCACGGCAGGGCGCATCACGCGCGCCGATCTGCTGTGGCTGGAGCAGCAGCTGCTGCGCGCGGGCCATGTGGGCCGCGTGCAGCTGGCGGGCCTCAAGGAGGATCGCCGCCCCGTGATCGGCGGTGGGCTGAGCGTGCTGCGCGCCCTGTTCGACGCGCTCGATATCGAGGACATGCAGGTGGCCCAGGGCGCCCTGCGCCAGGGCGTGCTGTACGACATGGTGAACCGCGAATCCCCCGCCACCGACCTGCGCTCTGCCGCCGTTACGGCCCTGTCGCAGCGCTTTGGCGTGGACGGGCCGCAGGCGCAGCGCGTGGCCGAGGTGGCCACGCGGCTCTTTGCCCAGGTTGCGCCCGCGCAGGACGGCCCGGCGCAGCAGCTGGGCTGGGCGGCGCAGTTGCACGAGGTGGGCTGCCGCATTGCCCACAGCGGCTACCACCGCCATGGCGCCTACATTCTGGAGCACACCGATGCCGCCGGTTTTGCCCAGGGCGAGCTGCAGTCCCTGGCCCAACTGGTGCGCGCCCACCGGGGCAAGCTGCGCAAGCTGGAGCTGGACTGGAGCAACACGGCATTCGTGCTGCAACTGGCCTGCCTGCGCCTGGCCGTCGCCCTGTGCCATGCGCGCTGCTCGCCCGATCTGGCGGGCCTGAGCCTGCAGCACAAGGGCGAGCGGCTGCAGCTGTGCACGCGCGGCGGCTGGGCCGATGCCTACCCCCAGTCGGCCCATTTGCTGCGCGAGGAAAGCGCGGACTGGCAGCGCACGCCCTGGACGTTGAGCGTTGAGCCTTGAGCGTGGGGCCGCGCAAAACGCTCGACGCTCGACCTACAGATAGTTGGGCGACATCACCGCCAGCAGCACGGTCTCGCTGTGATCGAGCCGCTGGCGCTGGCGCAGCCACCAGACCGATCCCTTGCGCATGGAGCATGCGCCGCTGCCCATGCCCAGCAACTGGGCCGCGGTCTGCCCCAACTGGGGCTGGTGGCCCACCACCAGCACGGCGCCTTTGGCGTTGGGCCATTGCACCAGTTCCAGCAGGTCGCCCGGCAGGCCGCCGGGCAGCAGCTCCGCGCGGCGCTTGAACTTGCGCTTGAGCGCCTGGGCCGTTTGCTCGGTGCGCAGGGCCGGGCTGGCCAGCACGCGCAGGCCTTCGGGGAGCTGGCGATCCAGCCATGCGGCCATGCGGGCGGCCTGCTTTTCGCCACGCGGCGTCAGGGCGCGGGTGAGGTCGTCCTGGCCCTCGCTGCCTTCATGCGCCTCGGCGTGGCGCCACAGAATAAGGTCCATCATTTGCGTTTCTTGCCGGGGGTTTTGCTGGGCTGGCCGTAGCGCGCCATGAGCGCGCTTTGTGCCCCCACGCCGTCTAGCGGGTGGGCGGGCGGGGCGTAGCTGCCGTCGGGGCGTAGCTGCCAGGCGCCTTGCTCGTCGAGCAGGTAGGCGGTCAGGCATTCGTCGATGATGCGCTGGCGCAGTTGCGGATCGGTCACGGGCCAGGCCAGCTCCACGCGGCGCAGCATGTTGCGGTTCATCCAGTCGGCACTCGACAGGAACAGGTCTTCCTGCTCGCCGGCGCCAAAGTAGAACACCCGCGTGTGCTCCAGGAAGCGCCCGATGATGGAGCGCACGCGGATGTTGTCGGTGGCGCCCGGCACCTGGGCTCTCAGCATGCAGGCGCCGCGCACGATGAGGTCGATGCGCGCGCCCTGCTGGCCTGCGCGCACCAGAGCGCGCATCAGGGCGTCGTCGGTCAGCGCATTCATCTTGAGGACGATGCGCGCGTACTGCCCGGCCTGCGCGGCCTGGCCCACCTGCGCGATTTTCTCCAGCATGCGCTGCTGCAGGTGAAACGGCGCCAGCATGAGCCGGCGCAGCCGGGGCGGGCGGTTCTGGCTGGCCAGGTGGTTGAAGACGCCGTCCATGTCGGCGGTGATGTCTTCGTCGGCGGTGAGCATCCCGAGGTCGGTGTACAGCCGCGCCGTGCGCGGGTTGTAGTTGCCGGTGGACAGGTGGCCGTAGCGGCGCAGGCCGCGCCCCTCGCGGCGCGTGACGAGCAGCATCTTGGCGTGGGTCTTGAGGCCCACCACGCCATACACCACCTGCGCGCCTATGGCTTCGAGCGCCTCGGCCCAGTTGATGTTGGCCTCTTCGTCGAAGCGTGCCTTGAGTTCCACCACGGCCATCACCTCCTTGCCGCGGCGCACGGCCTCGCGCAGCAGCTCCATCAGCTCCGAGTCGGCCCCGGTGCGGTAGATGGTCTGCTTGATGACGAGCACGTCGGGGTCGTTGACGGCTTCGCGCAGGAAGGCGAGCACGGCATCGAAGCTCTCGAACGGGTGGTGCAGCAGCAGGTCGCGCTCGCGCATCTGCGCCATGACGGGCATGCCGGCCACCATGGCCTGCGGCCAGGCCGCGCGCCAGGGCGGGAACAGCAGGGACGCATTGCCCGCCAGATCCACCATCTGCCCCAGGCGCACCAGGTTCACGGGCCCGTGTACGCGAAACAGGGCGCCCTGCGGCAGATTGAACTGCGTCTGCAGAAAGTCCGACAGGTGCCGCGAGCAGCCCGCCGACACCTCCAGCCGTACGGCCTGCCCGAAGTGGCGCTGCTGCAGGCCCTGGCGCAGCGCGGTGCGCAGGTTGCCCACGTCCTCCTCGTCCACGGCCAGATCCGAGTGGCGCGTGACGCGGAACTGCGAGAACTCGGTCACCTCGCGCCCGGGGAACAGGTCGCCCAGGTGGGCGCGGATGATGCTGGAGAGCAGCACGAACAGCTGCTCCCTGGCCGGCGCCACGCGCGCCGGCATGCGGATGACGCGCGGCAGGGCGCGCGGCACGCGCACGATGGCGATCTCGTTGGCCCGGCCAAACGCGTCCTGGCCCTTGAGGCGCACGATGAAATTGAGCGACTTGTTGGCCACCAGCGGGAAGGGGTGGGCCGGATCCAGCCCCACGGGCACGAGCAGGGGGTGCACCTCGCGCTGGAAGTACTCCTGCACCCAGCGGCGCTGTTCTGCGCTGCGCACGCCGTGCGAGACGATGCGCAGCCCCTGCGCGGCCAGGGCCGGCGCCAGGGCTTCGTTGTAGAGCTTGTATTGGCGCGCGACCAGATCCTGGGCATAGGCCATCAGCGCCTCGAACGAAGCGCTGGTGTAGTCGCCCTGGGTATCGCCGTTCTGCGCGGCAGAGGTGTGCGCGGTGGCACGCACTTCAAAAAACTCATCCAGGTTGGATGAGACGATGCACAGGTAGCGCAGGCGCTCCAGCAGGGGCACGTCGCTGCGCTCGGCCCAGTGGAAGACACGCTCGTTGAAGGCCAGGATGCTGTGATCCCTGTCCAGAAACGCCAGCGGGCCTGCGGGTGGCGCGGCCGGCGGCGGCAGGGGCTCTGCGGTGGGCGCAAGGGGGGCGGCAGGTTCGGGGGGTGTGAAGGGGGGCATGGATCAGGCTGCACGGAGCGACCTGACCAGTATGAAAATGGCGTGTGACAGCCTGATGACGTAATTGTGACGAATGCGTAGACGGCCGCAGCGCCGCTCAGTCCGCGCTGGCCTGCACGCCCAAAAAGCCCTGCAGGCGCTTGCTGCTGGTGGTGTATTCCAGGGGCACGCTGGCACCGGCCAGCCATTCGGCGGCGCCGAAGGCCGCGAGCGTGGCCACGAGAAAGCCGCCCTGCGACAGGGGTTCTACGCAATCCACGCGCTCACCCAGGTGCCAGGCCGGCGCGAAGGGGGTGATCCGGGCGCACAGGCGCTGCACCAGCTCATGGCCGCTGCAGACGCCGATGGCCGGAATGTCGTAGATGGGCTTGTCGCCGTACAGCTCGGCACATTGGCCGCCCGCGAAGGGCAGGGCGCGAATACCTGTGCGCGCAGGCCCAGCTGGATGACCTGGAACAGGCCCGCCGGGCCTGCGCCGATCACCACCGCATCGGCTGCCGCGGGCGATGAAGGCTTCCTTGAAGTGGCTTGCACGGCGGGGCTGCAAGCCTGGGTCGGCGCTCCAGATCCTTGACCTTGCCCGCGGTGCAGTTCCACTCGTCGGCGTCGGGCAGGGCGGCCTTGCGCTTGGTGATGCTCTTGAACTTGGGCGTCAGCTCGGCGTTCAGCTTGATGAAGGCAAGCTGGTCGCTGGGCAGGTCTTCCTCGGCGAAGATGACGTTGACCGGGCATTCGGGCACGCAGACGGCGCAGTCGATGCACTCGTCGGGGTCGATGACCAGCATGTTCGGGCCTTCGCGGAAGCCGTCCACGGGGCATGCATCCACGCAATCGGTGTATTCACGCCACCAGGGGCGCGCCGCGGCCGGCCCAGGCGGTGTGTCACCCGACGCAGCACCCAGCGCCTGGGTTGAGGGTGTTCGGCCGCGATCAGCGGGTTCGGGAGCCGCCTTATTCAGCCGCAGCCCTTGGCTGAATCGAACTTTCAAGCCTGGAGGAGATCGGAGCTATCATGAGCCGCATGTACTTTCATTCCCTGCCTCCAACCGCGTCCGTCAGCGGCAGCGCCGACAGCCTGATGGGGCGCCTGCTGGGCGCCCTGGTGTGGCTGACGCTGGCGGCCTTTGGCGCGGTGTTCGCGCTCAGCTTGCTCATCTGGCTGGTGGTGATGGTGGCGGTCAGTCTGGTGGGCAGCCTGTTCACCGGCCGGCCGGCGACCGTGACGCTGCTGTGGCGCCGCTACCGCGACATGACGGGCGAGATGACGCGCCAGCGCTGGCCGCAGCGCCCGGCCAGCAGCACGCCGCGCGCCGACGCGGCCCAGGCCACCGGCGCGGCCAGCGATGCCTCGGGGGTGCAGGACGTGTCCTGGCGCGAGGTGCCCGCTTCGCCGGCAGACGACGGCCAAGCACCCGGCCGCTGAAACCGCGACCGCAATTTGCTATTATTAATATAGCTGCTGGCGCAGTCCGCGCAAGCGCCAGAAGGCTTTCTTTTGCCTGATTCCGGGGCGCTCAGGTCTCGTGCCGCAGCGCCGGAAACAGGATCACGTCGCGGATGCTCTGGCTGTCGGTCAGCAGCATCATGAAGCGGTCGATGCCGACGCCGCAGCCGCCGGTGGGCGGCATGCCGTATTCCAGCGCGCGGATGAAGTCCTGGTCATAGAACATGGCCTCTTCGTCGCCCGCGTCCTTGGCGCTGGCCTGGGCGGCAAAGCGCGCGGCCTGGTCCTCGGCGTCGTTCAGCTCGGAAAAGCCGTTGGCCATCTCGCGGCCGGTGATGTAGAGCTCGAAGCGCTCGGTCACCTCGGGCCGCTGGTCGTTGGCGCGCGCCAGCGGGCTGATCTCGGTCGGGTGCTCCATGATGAAGGTGGGCTGCCACAGGTGCTGCTCGACTTCTTCCTCGAAGTACATCACCTGCAGGCTGGCCAGGCTGCGCTGGCTCAGGCGGTCCTTGTCCTCGCTCAGGCCCAGCTTCTTCAGGCGCCGGATCAGCTCGGCGGCATCGTCCACGTGCGCGCCGATGTCGGTGTGCGTGTGTAGCGCCTGGCGGATGGTCATGCGCTGGAACGGCTGGCTCAGGTCCACCGCGCGGCCCTGATAGGTCAGCTGCAGCGTGCCGGCGGCCTGCCGGGCGGTGTCGCGCAGCAGTGCCTCGGTGAAGTCCATCAGGTCCTGGTAGTTCCAGTACGCCGCGTAGAACTCCATCATGGTGAACTCGGGGTTGTGGCGCACGCTGATGCCTTCGTTGCGAAAGCTGCGGTTGATCTCGAACACGCGCTCGAAGCCGCCGACGATCAGGCGCTTCAAGTACAGCTCGGGCGCGATGCGCAGGAACATCTGCTGGTCCAGCGCGTTGTGGTGCGTCACGAAGGGCTTGGCGTTGGCGCCGCCGGGGATGGGGTGGAGCATGGGCGTTTCCACCTCCATGAAGCCGTGCCCGCTCATGAACTGGCGCATCGCCGACAGCGTGGCGCTGCGGGCAGCAAAGCGCGCGCGCGCCTGCTCGTCCATGATCAGGTCGACATAGCGCTGGCGGTACTTCAGCTCCTGGTCCTGCACGCCGTGGAACTTGTCGGGCAGTGGGCGCAGGCTCTTGGTCAGCAGGCGGATGCGCGTGGCGTGGACCGACAGCTCGCCGGTGCGCGTCTTGAACAGATGGCCCTCGGCCGCCACGATGTCGCCCAGGTCCCAGTGCTTGAAGGCCTCGTAGTCGGCTTCGCCCACTTCATCACGTGCCACGTAGATCTGGATGCGTCCGGTGGCGTCCTGCAGCGTGGCGAAGCTGGCCTTGCCCATCACGCGCTTGAGCATCATGCGGCCGGCGACGCTGGCGGCCACCTTGCGGCCCGCCGCGATGTCGGCGTCCATCGCTTCTTTTTCGATAGCGTCTTGCGCTTGGTGGAGCTGCGCTGCGCGGTCTTTTGGCTTGAAATCGTTGGGAAAGGCAATCGCCCCCGTGTCGGCCTGCGCGGCGCGGATGGCGCGCAGCTTGTCGCGTCGCTCGGCGATCAGCTTGTTTTCATCGTGCTCGGGGGCGGCGGCTGGCACGTCGGCGGGCGCTGCGGACTGGTTCATGGTGTCGCGAAAGGCAGTGGGGGCGCGAACATGGCGCGGGCGGCGGCGATAATTCGCCGCGACCCTTGCATGTGTCGAGGGAAACCGCGTATTTTAGGCGCCCGCAGCCTGTGACCGTGCCCGTGACCTGCCCCCGCGACATGACCCCGCGCGCCCGCGCCGGCGCCCGCCGGTGGGCGAGTCCGCTGGCGCTCCCGGGAGCGCCATGGTGACGTCGACCCCCGACGCGCGCGCCTCGCTGACCGGCGCCATGCTCACCCTGCTGGGCGGCGGCGCGCTGGCGCAGCTGCTGCCCCTGCTGCTGGGGCCGTTCATCACCCGCCTGTTCACGCCCGAAGCGTTTGGCCTGTACACCCAGTTCGCCACCGTGGCGGCGGCGCTGGCGGTGGCCGCCAGCCTGCGCTACGAGCAGGCGCTGCCGCTGGCACGCACCGAGGACGAGGCGCGCGCGCTGCTGGCGCTGGCGCTGCGTCTGCTGCTGGCGGCAGTGGGACTGGGCGTGCCGCTGGCCTGGGCATTGCACGCGCTGGGTGTGCTGCCGCTGGCGGCGCTGCTGCCGCTGGCGCTGGCCACGGCCGGCTTGCTGCAGGTACTTATGCTGTGGGCCAACCGCGCCGAACGCTTTGGCGTGCTGGCGGCGAGCCGCGTGCTTCAGTACGGCGGCGCGGCGGTGCTGCAACTGGCGCTGGGTTGGGCGTTGTGGCGCGGCGCCGCCGCCGGTGCCGAGGGCGCCTGGGCGCTGGCGCTGGCGCCGCTGCTGGCGCAGCTGCTGGCCTGCGGCGGGCTGTGGCGGCCGGCGCCGGCTGGCGGCTGGCGCGCCCTGCTGGCGCCGGCGTCCGCCGCGCTGCGTGGGCAGATGCGGCAGGCGGCGCGGCGGCACCGCGACTTTGCCTTCATCAACACGCCGCACGCCTTTCTGGGCCTGCTGCAGGACGCGCTGGCGGTGGCGCTGCTGGTGGCCTGGTCGGGCGAGGCGGCCGCCGGCTTCTGGGGCCTGGCGCTGCGCTACCTGAAGGCGCCAGCCACGCTGGTGGGCAGCGCGGTGTCGCAGGCGCTGTACCCGCGCCTGGTGGCTGCCTCGGCTGATGAGGCGCAGCGCACGGTGCGGCAGGTGATGGCGCTGCTGGGCGTGCTGGCCATCGGCCTGATGGCGGTGCTGCTGCTGGCCGGGCCGTGGCTGTTCGAGCGCGTGTTCGGGCCGCCCTGGCGGGAAGCGGGCGAGCTGGCGCGTGCGCTGGCGCCCTACATCGCGGCGCATTTCGTGGCCGCGCCGCTGGCGGTGGTGACCATGGCCTGGCGCGCGCAGCGCTGGGCGTTTCGCCTCGCGCTGGTGGGGCAGGTGGCGTTTGTCGGCGCGCTGGCGCTGGGCCTGTGGCGCGGCGGGCTGCTGGGCGGGGCCTGGGCGGTGTCGGCGGCGATGGTGCCGTACTTTGGCTGGTACTTCTGGCGCCTGGCGCGCTGGTCGCAAGTCCCCGCTCCGGAGGCGGTCCCATGACCACCGCGCTGCGCGCCGCGCTCAACCGCCTGCGCCGCCGGCTCTGGCGCCTGCTGTTCTTTCGCACGCTGTTTGGCGAAGCCAGCGCCGGCGCGCTGCGGCCGGCCACGCGCCTGTCGCCCACCGTGTGCATCGAGCACGAAGGCGCACTGGCGCTGGCCGACGATGTGTTCATCGGCCACTTCTGCTTCATCGAGGCGAGCGCCGGCGTGCGCATCGGGCGCGGCACGCAGGTCACCAACTTCGTC